>Ga0307476_10000440_pt1 | contig 33058 bp, 27 predicted proteins | sample atmos_gasesECM2C_2_FD_203314 | JGI IMG/M metagenome (GOLD analysis project Ga0307476, IMG submission 203314) | Hardwood forest soil microbial communities from Morgan-Monroe State Forest, Indiana, United States - atmos_gasesECM2C_05 | ecosystem: Environmental > Terrestrial > Soil > Temperate...
AAACCGCATGCGTTCCTGCATTGGGCTAGATTCTTTTTAGCTTATATCGGTTGTCTTGCACAAGGCAATGCCTGGCAAGTTACTATGGGTGCGGACTGTTATGTTGGTCGTTCGAGGGCGTGCACGCAATCTAAAGTCACATGCGGAGGGAATGAATGTCAGAGCCAACTTATGAGGAACTCAAAGCCCGTCTATCCCAGTTAGAAAAAGAAGTCGAGACCAAGAAACGCAGCGGCGACCTGATTTTCAAGGTCGGCGAAAAAGGCGGCGTCAGCGTCTACGGATTAGGCCGTTTTCCGGTCACGCTCTACTACGAACAATGGAACCGCCTGCTCGGAGCCGCCGACGACATAAAAAAGTTCCTGGAGGAGAACAAGTCAAAATTAAAGCTCAAGGAGCAGGGCTGAGAGAGACGTCAGACGACCTCAGACCCTAGACCCTGCGTACCTGCACTTCGAAAGTCTGAAGTCCGCGGTCCGCAGTCCGACGTCCGACGCCCACGTTAGACCCTGGGTACCTGCACTTTCGAAGGTCCGAAGTCAGAGGTCCGACGCCGGCATTGCGTTATAATAAAAACACTGTGCCCAAGTACTCCATCGTCGTCCCTCTGCACAACGAGCAGGAGAACGTCACCGATCTCTACGATCGCCTGAAGGCGGTAATGGAGGCTGCGGGCGAAACCTTCGAAATTGTGCTGGTCGATGACGGTTCGAAAGATCACACCTTCGCCATGCTGCGCGAGATCGCGGCCGTCGACAGCCGCGTAACCGTGGTAAAGCTCCGCCGAAACTTCGGTCAGACGGCCGGCTTGGCTGCCGGTTTCGACCATGCCCGCGGCGAATACATCATCGCCATGGATGGTGATCTGCAACACGATCCTGGCGATATTCCGTTATTTCTGGAGAAGATTGCCGCCGGCTACGACATCGTCAGCGGCTGGCGCAAGGTTCGCGTCGATAATTTCTGGATGCGTCGCATTCCCTCCCGCATGGCGAACTGGCTGATGGCCAAGCTCAGCGGCGTCGACATTCACGACTTCGGCACCACCTTCAAAGCCTATCGCCGCGAGGTCCTCGACCAGGTGCCGCTCTACGGCGAACTTCATCGCTTCATCCCGGCGCTGGCCTCGTGGTATGGCGCATCGATCTGCGAAGTGCCCATCCGCAATGTGAACCGCGAGCGCGGCACCTCGCATTACGGCATTTCCCGCACGTTCCGCGTTTTCTTTGATCTCATAACCATTCGCTTCCTGCTCCGCTATCTTTCCCGTCCGCTGCATTTCTTCGGAACCTTCGGCCTGCTCAGCCTGTTCGGAGGCAGCGGCGTAGTAGCCTGGCTGGGAGTCGAAAAATTCCTGCGCCATGTTCCCGTAATGGCCTCGCACGGCCCGCTCATGATGCTTGCCCTGGGCCTGCTCCTCGGCGGATTGAACCTGCTAGCCATCGGCCTCCTCGGCGAGATGCAAGTCCGCCACTACCATGAGCCCCGCCACCGCGCTCCTTACTCCGTCGACCGCGTCCTCCGTTCGCAGAACGAAGAGCACAGCGTCTCGGAATAGACCGTCAACCAAGGCGGAGTCAGGCGTGGGCTGACGCGTCTTAATTGCTGGACATCCCTATTCCTTCCTATTCTTTGTAGACAAGCGCAGGCCCACTGACCTTATGGGCCTTAAGGGCGACAGATACCTCGACGCGGTCCCCGATCTTGACGAACGGGATACCTTTGTTCATCCCGTAGTCCTTACGGTCGAAAGCCATGGTTCCTTTAATGCTGCCCTCGCCTGTTCCCTTGCCGGTGAGCGTGAGGCTCAGCGTCTCGGACTTGGAGACACCTCGAATCGTAAAAGTCCCCTGCACATCGAAGGTGTCGGGACTGGTCTGCACAACCTTGGTGGAGTCAAACGTGATGTACGGATCTTCGCTGGCGTTGAAGAAGTCTTTGCTCTTTAGCTTGTTGTCTTTCATGCCGCTTCCGGTATTTACCGAGTCAGCATAAATTTTGATGTTAAGTACGGCTGAAGTGACGTCCGTGGACGGAAAGGTTAGGGTGGCCGCCCACTTGTTAAACCTGCCATCGATGGCCACGGAAGCCTTCACGAAGAACTTAACGTCGCTTTCTTCCGGGGTGATGGTGAAAATCGGACCTTGTGCTCGGGCTACCGAAGGCAATAGTGCCGACACCAGAAGGCAGAAAACTGTCAATCGCATGGCATCACTCCGTGAAGGTAAGCAGCACAAGGATCCAGATCGCGTCTAGGCTATCACGGCCGTCGAAATCCTATTTTGCCAGTGAAGGGAAGGGTCGCAAGAAAAGAAATTGCCACCGAGAACCAGAGCACGACGAAACGTCGACCAAAAAGTTGAATTCCAAACCTCCGAATAAAGCTCCCAAACCCTCCTGCAACCCCGGCGTATAATTTCCGGTTAAGCTTCTTAGGAGCGCCAGCCATCATGGCACAAACCACCCAATACGAACTGCAATTGGCTCGCCGCATGTCGCGCCTCGGCACCGAGACAGCCTTCGAAGTCTTGAACAAAGCGCGCGCGCTCGAGCGTCAGGGCAAGAGCATCATCCACCTGGAAATCGGCGAGCCCGATTTCGACACGCCCGCCAACGTGATCGAAGCCGGCGTCGACGCCCTGCACCACGGCTGGACTCACTACGGTCCCTCCGCCGGCCTACCCGAACTGCGCCAGACCATCGCCGATTACGTGAGCCGCACTCGCGGCGTGAAAGTAGCCCCCGAAGAAGTAGTGGTTGTGCCGGGCGGTAAGCCAATCATTTTCTTCACGATCCTCGCATTGATTGACGAGGGGGACGAGGTCATCTATCCCAACCCCGGCTTCCCGATTTACGAGTCGATGATCCACTATGTCGGCGGCAAGGCGGTCCCCATCCACCTGCGCGAGGAACGCGATTTCTCCCTCGACGTAGACGAACTCGCAGCCCTCATCACCGACCGAACGAAGCTGATCATCCTGAATTCACCGCAGAACCCCACCGGCGGCGTCATGCAACGCCCGGACGTTGAGCAGGTTGCCAAGCTGATCGGCGACCGCAACATCCTGGTCTTGTCCGACGAAATCTACAGCCGCCTCCTCTTCGAAGGTGACCATTTCTCTATCATGTCCGTGCCCGGCATGCAGGAGCGCACCATTCTCCTCGACGGTTTCTCGAAAACCTACGCCATGACCGGCTGGCGCATGGGCTACGGCGTAATGCGGCCGGACCTGGCCGCCCAGATCACAAGGCTCGCGACGAACTCCACTTCCTGCACCGCCAGTTTCACGCAGATCGCGGGAATTGAAGCCCTGCGCGGTGACCAGAGTTCAGTCGACCAAATGTGCGCCGAATTCAAGCGTCGCCGCGACGTCTTCGTAGCCGGCTTGAACAAGATCAAGGGTTTTTCCTGCCGGATGCCCAAAGGTGCGTTCTACGTTTTTCCGAACATCACGAAGACGGGATGGAAGTCGAAGCCACTCGCAGATGCGCTCCTAGAACAAGCAGGCGTGGCGGCTCTCTCCGGCACCGCCTTCGGCGACTTCGGCGAAGGCTACCTGCGTTTCAGCGTCGCCAATTCGCTGGAGAACCTGCAGCAGGCTCTCGACCGCCTCGACCAGTGGACCCGGAAGAATCTCTGAGAGTCTCGAACGGAGACGCGGCTAACTTCATGCCTGTGAAAACGACTCCAGCCCGAGCAGGAAAGCCCAAGTCGAGTCGCCCCCTAATGCCCGGCTACGGCCTGCCTGAAGGCGCCAAGGGTCTGCTCCCCTGGAGTTGGGCCGAGCAGCGCCTGAAGAAATCGCACAACTACTGGATTACCACCATCAAACCCAACGCTTCTCCGCACGAAGCTTCGCCTCACACCATGGTCGTCTGGGGCCTGTGGCAGGACGGCCGCTTCCTGTTCAGCACCGGCAGTCAGTCCCGCAAGGCGCGCAACCTGGCGCAAAATGCCAATTGCATAGTGTCCACCGAACACGCGCACGAAGCAGTCATAGTCGAAGGCACCGCCGAAATCGCGGACGTCCCCGCACGCCGCAAGTTCCTCCTTCTATGCCAGCGCAAATACAACTTCGACCTGTCGAAAATGAAATCGGACATCCTCTCTATGAAAGAACCAGTCTTCGCCGTGCGCCCCCGCGTGGTGTTTGGCCTGTGGGAGAAGCACTTCATCGGCAAGTCCACCCGCTGGATATTTGAAAAGCAATAACTGGGTCGTTCGATTCGATCGAAATGGCGGAGAGCCTGGCCACGCCCTCCGCCGCCTCGTTTCAACAATCAAACTCCACTCATAACGACCGCAGGAAATTCAAGAGATCCTGCACCTGCGATGGTCTCAGCGAATTGTATTTGCGGATTACCAGATTAGCTTCGGATCCGTTGCTGCTGTGCGCCTCAATGGCTTGGATCAGATCTGTGGTCCGGCCATCATGTAAAAAGAACAGCCGCTGCCCCAGTCCCCACAGTGGCGCCGTGCGGAATTGATTGCCACCGGCCGAGCCCTGGTGGATGCCGTCCGCCAGCGCGGTGCCCATATCGTGCAACGCAAAGTCGGAATAAGGATGGTAAGCGACATTGGACATACCGGTGAAGACTGAACTGCCGGTGGTCAGAGTCGGCGAATGGCACAAGTTACAGCCAATCGCGTTGAACTCGGCCGCTCCGTTTAAAGTGGATTGGGTGGAAGCCGCGGGCGTCGGCGGCGCCGAAAGACGACTGAATGCCGCAAAGTTCACTATGTCCGACGACATTTCCGATTCTGTGCCTACGTTGCTTCCGAAGTTCGGGCTGCTCGCATTTTGGTTCAGCAGGTTCGTAGCATCCTCCGGAGATCCGTTGAACACGCATCCCGGTACCGCGCTGCGCTCATTGGGAAAATTTTCGTTCGATACTCCCTGCTCGACGTTGTAAGCCTCGCCTACAAAAATCAGCAGCGACTTGTTCTGTGCCTTCCAGCCGAAGCGAGTAATGGTGCCATCATTGCCGCTGGTGTTGAAGACGCCGCCGATTTTCAGCGACGCTCGCGCCGATTGCGTAGCCGCTAGACTGGCTTGCAGATTCGCGTCAGGCGTGGCCTCAACCAGGCCCAGACCAAATAACGGAGTAGGCGTCCGGAAGATCACATTGTTGCTGGAGAGCGCGCTGGCGAAATCAGGCTGCGCCAGCGTACAACCCGGAGCGTCGGAACGGCCCGTTATCGTGTAGAGGTCGTGGACCCCGCCGTCGAGTGCGCCGCTGGAAGTCTTGACAAAACGGGCCTCGAGCACCGGCCCGTTCGCAGTAATAAAGGAGGGAACCGAGTTAGACGCGCTATCCAGCGCGGCCAGCGCTACCTGCGGATTCTGAATCGAGTTCTGCGGACTGAGAAGGCCCGGGCTGGCGCCTCCGATCGTGGGCTGAGCATGGCACTGCGCGCAGCTATTCCCGTTGAAGGTTGGACCAAGACCCACTCCCGTTTCTCCGGCGATGCCGCCGGAAACCGAATCGACTTCCTGAAACCGAAGCTGAGCCTGGCTGAAAAAAGCCTGCTCATTCGCGCTAAGGGTTGGATAAAAACTTCCCGCCGCCGCCGGGCCAGGGCGAGGACCAGGATCATTTTGTGCGTGAACGGGCAAGATGGCGACAGTTGAGAGCGCGAAACAAATAACCGGGACGATCAAATTTCGACACTTCACTTTGCACCTCCGTGCAGGGCGAGAGACACACTTCGACACACACTTCTAGCTCGGTCTTGTTACGTGGCAACGCGCGGCGCGAGGTTGGACTCAGGCTGTTCAGCTTGAGCTACGGCCGGCGAAAGCAGTCGGTCCGTGCTCACCGCGAACGGAACAGCACAGTGGGAGCGGAATCCCACCCAGGGAATCTTTCCTCAGGCGAGGAAAGATGAATCGAACATTGCGCAGACTCTATGACGGATAAAGAATCCGGTCAACGGGTAGGAAGTACATTCTCATTGTCCGGAAAGACACGTCCGCCGCTCTGAAGAGCATCAACCACGTCGCGTATGATATTTTCGATGATCCGCGCGAGAGAATGCGAGGTGAGCTTTCCAGTTCAGCCTCAGCCATTCTGAGAAAACTCGCTGAAGGAAATTCATGGACAAACATTTTCGCGTTTTTGCTACCTGCGACATCGGAGAAGAAGCGATCAACCTGCTGTGCCAGCGCGGTTATGAGGTCGAGGTTTACCCTCAACCACAAGCGCCTCCGAAGAGTCTGATTATCGAAAAAGTGAAGTCGGGTATCGACGGCCTGATCACCACGCTGCGTGACCCAATCGATGCCGAAGTCTTTGCTGCGGGCAAAAATGAAGCCGGCAAGACCACGCTGAAAATCGTGGCGCAGGATGCCGTCGGTTTCGACAACATCAACCGCGCCGACGCCAACCGCTACAAAATTCCTTTCACTCACACGCCCGATGTCTTAACCGAGGCCACAGCTGAGTTTGCCTTCTTCATGCTCGGCGTGCTGGCCCGCAAGATGTGGCCCGCCGAGCACCTCACCCGCGATAATCAGTGGGGATATTGGCATCCCTACCTGCCCTTTCTCGGCGACGAAGTTACCGGCAAGACCATCGCCATCATCGGCACCGGGCGCATCGGCCTGGCCATGATCAAGAAGTGCGCCGGCTTCGACATGAACATGCTCTGCTACGACCCGGCCTACGAGAATCACGACTACATCAAAGCCATTCAAGAGACCATGGACTTGCGCCACGCCCGCGGCATTTCCAAAGATAAGAACTGGATCAAGTATGTAGGCTTCGAAGATGCTTTGCGCGAAGCCGATTTCGTCAGCGTGCACGTGCCGCTGCTGCGTCCGGGTGAAAGCTCCACTCCCACCTATCATCTGTTCAATGAAAAAACTCTCCGCCTGATGAAGCCGACTTCCTATCTAGTCAACGACTCGCGCGGCCCAGTAATTGATGAACTTGCGCTGGTAAAAGCTCTGCGCGAAAACTGGATTGCCGGCGCCGCTCTCGATGTCTACGAAAAAGAACCCCTCCCCGCCGATTCGCCGCTGCGCGACCCCGCGATTGCCGATCGCTGCCGACTCATGCCGCATTTCGCCAGCGCTGCCCGCATCACCCGCCTCTCCACCGACCCCAACAAAGGCATGGCCGGCCGCTGCATCCAGGGATTGATCGACGTCCTCGAAGCCAACTACGGCGGCGACATCACCAAGATGCCCTATGTCGTAAACAAGGAGGCGTTCGGAAAGTAAACCGACATTCCATAGCATCGATCCCCTGCCCGGTCTATATTGACTCAAGGCAGATTTGGCGAACTCGCAAGCTGGTTCGACAAGGTGGTTCGAAATGATCAAACAATTCCTGCTGCTGCTGGGCGTGATTGCAGTCATACTGGCGGCACTGCTTTGTTCTCTCTACATTCTTGATCTCGTGAAAATTGCTGATCTGCAGACTGACCTGCGCAAAATCCTCGGGCTCATCGGTGTAGCCGCCGTCGCCGGAGTGCTGGTCACGCTGCTCATGAGGGCCGCCCAGAAGAAATAGTCTGCCCGTTCGCTAACGATTCTCCATGTCATGGGTTCCCCAGGCCGCGCGTTCCCGCTAGAATGTAGCGTCGCCCATTTTTGCCGAAGGATACGAATGAAAAAACACTTCGCCTTCTTTCTTCCTTTTGCCCTACTGCTGCTGATTCCCTTGATCTCTGCCCAAACTCCCGGCGCGGCTGATCAACCGAAAGACGACCAGCTCAAAGAGCCTCAACTGAAACTGATCCCTGAGCCCAAGGAAGTCCACCTTCAGCAAGGCGGCTTCCGCGTAAGGCCAACCACCAGAATCCTCGTCGAGTTCGGCCATCAGGAAGAAGATCGCATCGCCGCGGAAACCCTTGCAGAAGAAATCCACGATCAGTCGGGCTTGAAGCTGAGCATCACCGGCTCCAAAGAGAAAGCAAGAGAGGTCCGCAGCACCATCGTGCTCGCTCGTCTGCAGGACCAGAGCGTCAGGAATTTCCTGGCATCGAAAGGCCTGAAAGCGGATTCCATCGGTGACCAGGGCTACCTTCTCTACTCCGACAAGACGCACCTGATTGTCGCCGCCAACACCGGCCAGGGGCTTTTCTACGGCGTCCAGACGTTGCGCCAGTTGCTTCGCCAGGACGACGGAAAACTGATCTGCCCCGCCGTTTCCATTCGCGACTGGCCAAGCATGGAGTGGCGCGGCGTGCAGGATGACATCAGCCGCGGCCCCATTCCCACCGAAGACTACATGAAGCGTCAGATCCGCACCCTGGCGGCCTTCAAAGTAAACGTCTTCGCTCTCTACATGGAGCACGTGTTCGATTTTGCCAGCCAGCCCTTGCTCGCGCCGAAAGACGCCGCGCTCACTCCCAAAGAAATCAACGCTCTGGTGAACTACGCCAGAAAGCTCTACGTTACTATTCTTCCCGAACAGCAAACCTTCGGACATCTCCACCACATGTTGAAGTACGAAATTTACTCCGACGTAGCAGAGCGTCCCCACGGCCACGTGCTCACTCCGACAAGAGAACAGTCTTACAACATCATCAAGGCGATGTACGCCGACCTGGTCCCGCTTTTCCCCGGACCATTTCTGCATGTCGGAGGCGACGAAACTTTTGAGCTGGGTCGCGGTCAAACCGCGTCGCGCGTAGCAGAAGTTGGCTTAGGCCGGGTTTATCTCGAGCACATGCAAAAAGTCTTCGCCATTCTCCAGCCCTATAACAAGCAACTCATGTTCTGGGGTGACATCGCGCTGAAGTATCCGCAACTGCTGGGCATACTGCCCAAGGACATGATCGCTGTCCCCTGGGATTACGACCCGAAGCCGAGCTACGACAGTCTCATCAAACCCTACCGCGATGCCGGCCTGCGAGTAATCGTGGCTCCGGGCGCGCAGACGTGGAACCAGTTGTGGCCGAACCTGGAAGTGGGCTACGTGAATATCCGCAACTTTGTGCGTGATGGCCAAAAGCTGGGCGCAATCGGCATGCTTAATACCACCTGGAACGACGACGGCGAAGCGCTCTACGGCACGGCGTGGCCGACGCTGATCTTTGGCGCGGCTGCGGGATGGCAGCCAGGCGAGTCGAGCATCGACCAGTTCAAAAACGCCTACGACTGGGCCTTCTACCGCAACGGCGACGCTACCTTCCGCGACGCGGTGGAGAATCTGGACCGCGGCCACGAGGCACTGGCGAAAATCAAAGTCGAAACCGAGACCGACGATTTATTCTGGATCGATCCCTTCACCCCCGAGGGATCAAGGATGATGCAGAAACTAGCAGTGGCCGCTCCCGAAATGCGCTTGGGCGCCGAGCACGCCCTCGAGTCGCTCCGCCGCGATCAGGCCAAGGCCCGCGCGAATCAGGACACGCTAGCCGACATGACCTTGGCCGCCTGGCGCTGGGACGCCCTCGGCATGAAGGCCGAGTTCACACAAGAAATCAACAAATTCTACTGGGATGCTTTTCAAAACCAGACCGACGCCGACCGCGTAAGCGGTGACCTGGAAGAAATCACCGCCATCAACGCCCGCCTCGAAGATCTACGCGATGCAACCACGCGCGTGAGCCAGATGTACCGCGCTGCATATCTCGGGGAATACGGCCCGTACTGGCTCGACAATGTCCTGGTTCGCTATGACGACCTCACCCGCGAGTTCCAGAAAAAAATCGTTGCCGTCCGCCAGGCCCGTCGTCAATACGAAGTGACCAAGACCCTGACCCAACCTCAGGAGTTGGGGTTCTTTTTACAGCCGTAACAGCTCGGCAGAAACTGTGCTCACATCTGTCACGCGTCTCCGGGTTCGCTCTTTGAAGTATCTGCCGGTGTTCGTCTGGAAAACTTTCCTCAGTCAGCATCAAGTCGTGCGCGCCCCTGGATTTTCTGGAGGGAGACTTCTGATCGACTCTCATCTGACATTCTGGACCATGACGATGTGGGACAGTGAGCGTGCCATGAAGTCGTTCCGCGGCTCTGGACCGCATGCGAAAGTTATGCCGCGTCTTGCGGAATGGTGTGACGAAGCCGCGTACGCCCACTGGGTTCAAGACGGCCCTGCTGTTCCTTCCTGGCAGGAGGCGCACGAACATCTTGTGCAAGAGGGACGGCTCTCGCCCGTGGCGCATCCATCATCCAATCATGAAGCTCGTCGCTTTGCCCAGCCTCGTCTGAAGCCCCTGATAGGGCAAGATTTGAAGCCGGCGCGTGAGGCTCAGGGCGCAGACGCCCAGCGCAAGAGCGGTTAGAAGGAATTTTTTCTTAGGCTCTTTCAGCATGTTTTCCAACCGAACCAACTGGAAGCTAACCCGCAATCGCCTCACCGAGACCCTCGACGAAGCACGATCGAGCGGCACGCGCGTGCTCGATCTCACCATCTCGAACCCAACGCGGGCCGGGCTGCTCTACGAAGAGAAGCAGATTCTGCAATCGTTGTCCTCCCCGCGATCCATGGACTACGATCCCCAGCCGAAAGGCTTGCCCACCGCCCGCGCTGCGGTAGCGGACTACTATCAAGTTCAGCACGGCATCCAACTCGACCCCGAACACCTCACCCTCACCACCAGCACCAGCGAAGGTTATTCCTTTGTCTTCCGCCTGCTCTGCAATCCGGGCGATGAACTGCTGGTTCCAAAGCCAAGCTATCCCTTGTTTGAATTCCTAGCCGACCTGCAGGACGTCAAGCTCGTACCCTATCCCTTGATCTACGACCACGGCTGGCAGATGGATTTTCCCTCGCTGCAAAAGGCAGTATCGAAGCGCACCCGAGGCGTAGTAGTAGTCCATCCCAACAATCCCACCGGTTCGTTCGTTCACCTGGAGGAACAAAAATCTCTAAATCATTTCTGCCGCGAGCACGAACTCGCGCTGATCGCCGACGAAGTCTTCCTCGACTACGCCCACGACCGCGCAACTCCACAAAGTTTCGCCGCGAATCAGGATGTGCTCACGTTCACGCTAAGCGGAGTTTCGAAAATCTCAGCCCTGCCGCAAATGAAGGTCGCGTGGCTCGTCGCCCGCGGCCCTGCGCCGCAGGTTGAGGCCGCCCAAGCTCGCCTTGAAGTAATCGCCGACACGTACCTCTCAATGAACGCGCCCATCCAGTGGGCGCTCCCCGCAGTACTGGAGCAGCGCAAAACCATTCAGCAACAATTGCTCGATCGTGTGCTAGACAATCTGGCAGAGCTAGACCGCCAGCTAGCCGCACAAGAAACTTGTCAACGCTTAAGTGTGGAAGGCGGATGGTACGCAGTCCTGCGTGTTCCGATAACCCAGACCGACGAAGAGTTAGCGATCGATCTTCTGCGCCGCAAATCAGTGCTCCTGCATCCCGGCCACTTCTACGACTTCCCCAGCGACGGATACCTGGTCCTAAGCCTGATCACGCAAAAAGCGGAGTTTACCGAGGCATTGCAACGAGTCTTGGAGACGCTGAATCTGTAGAGACGTGCTTCACCGTTTTACCAGAAACGGATTGCTCTCCCGCTCTTCCCCAATCGTAGTCAGCGGCCCATGGCCAGGCACCACCACAGTGTCATCCGGCAAACTCAGCACAGTCCCATGGAGCGACTCCATAATCTTCTGCATCGATCCCCCCGGCAAGTCCGTGCGGCCAATCGATCCGGCAAACAAAGTGTCGCCCGCAATCAGAATTTTCTCGGCAGGGAAGTAGAGGCAAATACTGCCTTCAGTGTGTCCCGGAGTGTGCAGAACGCCGGCCGCGTGCACCCCAGCCTTCACCGCGTCGCCGGTGCTCAGGCTCTGGTCAATCGTGACCTCGCCGGGCGCGGCCACTCCGATCCACGCAGCCTGCACGTCGAGCATTTTAAGCAGGGCGTAATCATTCTGGTTAAGCAGGATCGGCGCTCCCGTAGCCGCGCGCAGCTTCATCGCGCCTCCCACATGATCGATGTGGGCGTGCGTAATCACGATTTGCTTGACTCGCAGGTTATGCTTGCGGATAAGCGCAAGCACGTCCTCAATGTCATCTCCAGGGTCGATGACCATGGCTTCGCGCGTCGATTCGTCGCCAATGATCGAACAGTTGCAATGCAGCGGCCCCACAGGAAAGATTTCGTGGATCATGCTCTTATTGTAACGAGGCGCTTGGCGCTTAGAAGCATTTCGCAAAAAAGGTTCGGGAAGGGCACGGCTTCAGGAGCCTGCCCTGAGCGAAGCCGAAGGGTGCCATCCAACCTCTATTGGGATTCGGGCTTTAGCCCCGAGGTTCGCGCCCGAACTAGATTCAGACTTGTCTAGAAGCCCCACTGGCGAGACAATACGCAACGGGCTCGGAGGTTCCGTGGCTAAATACCGTCAGCATGGATATCAGGACCGCGACCGCGAAGACAAGCCGCGCCGCGAGTCCCTGGAAAAGCCGTCCGTAGAAAAACAAAAGCCCGCCTCGGTGCCGCCGGCACGACGCGACTACAGCATGGGCCCAAAGCCGGTGAACATGCCCGGCACCCGCGCCATCTCCCGCTGCGCGGAGTGTGGCACCGTGCTGCAGGCCATCCCCCCGACGGGCCTTTGTCCCAAGTGCGGCTTCGAACTGCATTCCTGCAAGCAGTGCATGTATTTCGATCCCGGAAGCCGCTTCGAGTGCATGCAGCCGGTGAAGGAACGCGTGGCGAAGAAAGATGCGCGCAACGAGTGCAACTTCTTCGAAATCCGCGTCATCCGAGAGAAAGAGACCTCCACGCCCGCCAACCTGCGCCCCAATGACGCGCGGCAGGCGTTCGAAAATCTGTTCAAGAAGTAAATCAAGCCACACCGCAGACCTCAGACCTCAGACCCTGAATAGATACGTCGGAACCGCCGTCGCGCGCCGGTTTTGCCGAGGTCCGAGGTCCGAAGTCGGTTCTTACGGTTTCTGCGTAGGCCGCAACAAAATCTCACTCACAAACGACTGTGCACTCTGCGTAACCAGCATCGCCACAGCATGCGCCACGTCTTCCGGCTGCAGCATCTTCGCAGGATCTTTACCCGCATGCGGACTAAGCTCCGTATTAGTCGAGCCAGGGCAAATCACGGCCACGCGGATGTTATATGCGCGCAATTCCTCCGCCAGCGAGTGGCTCAGCCCGTTCAATCCCCATTTCGATGCCGCGTAAGCCGCACCGTTCGGCAGCGCACTTTTCCCGGCAAGGGAGGAAATATTGATGATCTGTCCGGAGCGCGCCCGAATCATCATCGGCGCAAACGCGCGCACCGCATAGTAGACGCCTCGCAAGTTTGTATTCAGGATCTGTTCCCATGAGTCCGGAGGAAGCTGGTGCAGCGGACCCTCAGGTCCGCGAATGCCCGCATTATTCACCAGGATATCGACGCGCCCGAACGAACCCTCAACCCGCCCAGCCGCCGCCTCAACCGACGCGAGACTGGTCACGTCACAGGAAGCCACCTCAGCCTTCCCGCCAGCCTCAGTGATGGCTCGCGCAACCGATTCCAGTGCGCCACGACTGCGCCCGCACAGCACCGCAGTCGCGCCCCGGCTCGACAACTCTTTGGCAATCGCGGCGCCAATTCCCCGGCCCCCACCGGTAATCACGGCCACCTGCCCAGCCAGCGTGTGAACCGCATTCACTCGCGCTTGATCCGCTCGAACCCCGCCCATGAAACTTGCCTCCCGTCGTATCCAGCGCCTCGCCAGGGCTATCACCGGCTATCACCAGGCGCAACATCTGCATCCTATACAATTGCAAGAGTGCTGGGGGGGGCGAACTCGGAAGTTGCTTGCCTTCGGAACAAGACGTACTTATAATCCGGCAAACCCGAATAATAAAGGGTCAGTCGTCTTACATCTCACACAGATGCGAATTGCCGATCCCGTAAGATCCAAGGAGCCATACTGATGAAAAAGATTCTGGTCACGGTTGTGCTTGGGATTGCCGCGCTAGCGGCGGCTCAAGATGCTGCCAAGCCGGCACAGTCGCAACCGTCCGCGGCACCCGCGCAGGCCGCCGCTCAACCCGCTCAGGCCCCTGCTCAACCCGCACAGACGCAACCTGCCGCAGCCCCAGTGATCAAGGACCCTGCCGAGTACAACGCGTACGTAGGCGCTATCGGACAGAAAGACGCCGCCCAGATCAGCGGCCTCGAAGCTTTTCTAACCCAGTATCCCAATAGCATCATGAAGGTTGCCGCCCTGCAAACTCTCATGCAGGACTACCAGCAGGCAGGGAACCAGGCAAAAACGCTCGACGCCGCCACCAAGCTCGTGGCCGCCGATCCCACCAACGAGCGCGCCATGTTCTTGCTCGCTTATTTTGATCGCCTGAAGGCGCAAGGCGGCGACCCCAATGCCGCGCAGGATCTCGCCGATGCCAAGAAGTTCGGGCAAATGGGATTGGATGGTCTGCCGAAATTCGCCAAGCCCGATGGGATGTCGGACGCTGACTTCCAAAAGATGAAAGATCAGATGACCGGGGTGTTCAACGCAGCCCTCGGTCTCGCTGCCCTCACTGCGAAGGACTATGTCACCGCCCGCACCGACTTGCGCGCCGCCGTTGATAGCAGCCCCGATTTTCAGAAGGATTTCAGCGTGGTCTATCCCCTGGCGCTGGCCTATGCCGGACCTACTCCTCCGGATCCGAACCTAACTCCCGACCCGATCAATGCGATCTGGTTCGCCGGACGCGCTTCCGTGGTCGCACCCAACGCGCAGTATCAGCAGTCGATCGAAAAGTACGCCCGAGGCCTATACGTTAAGTATCACGCCGGAGACGACGGCTGGGCTGACGTGCTCGCGCAGATCAAGGCCAACCCGGTGCAGCCCGCCGGCTTCACCATCAAACCCGCTCCCACGCCTCCCGAGCAGGCTCACGCCATGGCGATCGCCACCGATCCCGCAAAAATGGATTTCGGCCAATGGGAGTTCATCCTCGCCAACGGCTCACAGGCTGACCAGGATCTGGTGTGGAACGCAATCAAAGGCAAGGCCGTACAACTGCAGGGTACTGTCATCAAGGCGACAGCAACGGAGTTTGATATTGCCGGAAGCCTCGACGACATCCAGGACAAGAAAGTCGATATCACTCTGACGTTTGAAGACAAAGTTCCTTTGAAGCTGATCCCCAAAGAAGGCTCCAGTCTCGACTTTCAGGGTGAGCCGGCATCGTACACGCCAAACCCGTTCATGATGACCATGGAAAAGGGCAAGCTACTGAAAGCGGCTACCCCCACTCCAGCCAAAAAGCCGGTCCACAAGCCAGCCGCCAACTAATCGAATCCGATTCGAATAAAAAGGCAGCCCGCGAGGGCTGCCTTTATTTTTCCTAGGTCGTATAGAGGCCAAGCCCAAAGGAAGGCGAGCAGCGGACCCGGCGACTCTAGCGCACAGCCTTCTTTTCCCGATCCCGATCCAGCGACACAGGCCGCGCGCTCCGTGGCGGCCGTTTCGCCCCATCCCGAAGCTGCCGAACGTCGATCTTAAGCTCATCGATGGTGCGGCTCAGCGTGTTCCGGTGCATTCCCAGTTCGCGTGCGGCGCGGCACTGGTTCCCCTTATTCTCCTGCAGGACGGTGAGGATAAAGCGTTTCTTGAATTCGCGCACACCCTCCGAATAAAGGATGTTGCTCTTATACATCTGCAGAATGAGTGCTTCCAGTTGATCTTTCACGTGGGGTCTCTCTCTTCCTGAATGTCTTTTTTTAACTGCCTGCTCGCACACTCTTAGTTCGACTTCGAAGGCGGACTGCCGCTCAAATCCCTGGGCGCCCGATGCAGAAAGTCCAACCCCTGATCGAACCGCACCCGCAACTCCGTCGGTGCCACCCACATCGCGGCCCTTCCCACCACCAGAAAATACGGCGCCAACACCGACTTCTTTAACATGGACGAGGTTGGCGTGAACGCGGTCATACCCATCAGCACCACGGTCACAATCAAAACCCCTTTCACCACGCCCAGCAACGCTCCCATAAAACGATCAAACCCGCTCAGCCCAGCTGCCTTCATCAACTTGCGTGCAACCCGGGCCGCAACGTTGAACAAAAGCAAAATCACAAAAAAGATGATCAGGAAACTGAAAATGTCAGCCAGCCAGGCGTTCTTCAAAAACGTCATGAACCAATCTGACAGCCCCGGATACTTCCATGCGGCAACCAGGTAACCCACAACCAGTCCAGCCATGCTCAGAGCCTCTGCAAAGAAGCCCTGAATTCCCGCCGAAACGATGCTCAGCAGCACAACCGCGACAATCAACCAATCCGCCGCGGTCATGCTCTTCTCCCGCCCGCCGCTCCTTTTCGCAAGCCGCGGCCGGCTACTCGCCCCGCGTCACGCCTATACATCCAGCTTGCGTCCCGTAATCTGGAAGTAGGCGTCAAGATATTTCTCGCTCGTCCGGCGAGCTACCTCATCCGGCAAAGCTGGCGCAGGCGGCTGCTTGTTCCAGTGAATTTCTTCCAGGTAATCGCGAACGTATTGCTTGTCGTAAGATTCTTGTCCGCGTCCCGGCGCGTATTTATCGGCAGGCCAGAAGCGCGAGGAGTCCGGCGTGAGCACCTCATCCGCCAGCGTGATTCCCCGAGCCGTGCGTCCAAACTCAAACTTCGTGTCGGCGATGATGATACCCCTCTGCCGGGCGTATGCGGCAGCTTTCTTATAAATCCGCAACGTCAGCTCGCGCAGCGTGCTGGAAGTTTCCGAACCCAGGATTTCGCACATGCGGGCGAACGAAATATTCTCATCGTGCCCGCTCACTTCCTTCGTCGCCGGAGTAAAGATCGGCTCCGGAAACGCCTCCGATTCGCGCAGCCCCGCCGGCAGTTCGATCCCGCACACTTTTCCCGTAGCCTTGTATTCCTTCCACGCCGATCCTGAAATGTATCCCCGCACCACGCACTCCACCGGAAACATCTCAGCCCGCTGGACAATCATCGATCGCCCGCGCAGCACCTCGGCATACTTCTGCAACGCCTGCGGATACTGCTCCACATCCGCCGTGATCAAATGGTTCGGAACAATGTCAGAAAGAAAATCAAACCAGAACAAGGAAATCTGCGTCAGCACCCGCCCCTTATGAGGAATGCCGGTAGCCAGCACGTAGTCGAAAGCGGAAATGCGGTCGGTGGCAACGAACAGCAGCCGCTCATCGTCGATCTGATAAACGTCGCGCACCTTGCCGCTGGCATGAAGTTTGAGATCAGGAAAATCAGTCTGCAGCACTACGGGATCAAGAAGTTTAGGGCTCATGTTTTAAATTTAACAGGGGAACGAGCGAGGCGTATTTTAGCCCCTCAGAAATTTTTGTCAACGGCAGAGATCACATCCCGAAGGTAAGTCCCTATCCTATTGAGCAGGGAAGCGTTGTCCACCCGCCAAGTCAGAATGTTCTGCCGAAACCCTTGTGGAAAAGCTGAGGATGAAAGTGGATAAAGTGGAGTGTGGAGCGCTCGCCCTCGCCCGCTGCCTTTGACGTTGATTCTTAAACTACCCCTTGCACCCCAATGTTAAAATAGAACTAGAACCCCAAAAATTTCGCAGAATCAGGCGGAGCCCCAAGGCTCCGCCTTTCTGTTCTCGCAGAAGCAGAAATCAGGAGCCCCGATGTCCAAGCCGTTCAGCCGCCCCGACGATCCCAACCGTCCCAACACCAAGCGCACCGGCGAACGTTCCGAAGCCGCTTTCCTTTATCAAGCCAGCCAGCGCCGCTTCGCCATCTGCAAGCCCTGGGGAGACAGTGAGCGCTACGACTTCATCCTCGACAACCGCCCCCAACCCAAAGTCCATCTTTTCCGCATCCAGATCAAGTGCACAGACTCCCTCCGCGCCGATGCCTTCGAAACCCGCGCCACCTACTCCGTCGGCCGCCGCCACGTCCCCTACAACAAACGCGACATCGACTTCATCGCCGCCCACGTAGTCCCGCTGAACATCTGGTACATAATCCCGGTAGAAGTCTGCACTCCGCAGCCCATGCTCCGCTTCTATCCCCACCGCACAGCCAAGCGGATGCGCCTCGAAAAATACCGCGAAGCCTGGCACCTACTCGATCCCCCACTACCAAATCCCCCAATCACGATCCACGCCTGCATCGACCCGGATTATCCGGAAGGAGATTATCCCGAAGGCTACGAGCCAGAGATCGAACTCCCGGAGTTCCCATAAAAGCCCTGTCATCCTGAGGCGGACGCTTTTTGTCCGCCGAAGGACCCATGGAGCCCCCGCGCCGCGACGCGTTCTTTGCGTCGCAATAAGCGCGAGGCGACCTTCCAAATGGGGGACGGCCGCCACTAGCTAGTGTGGAACGGACACTCCTGTCCGTCGTTTTTGACGTCGCATTCTTGAAGTGAGGAAGGACGAGAGCAATCCACCGCAGAAAAAAGGGGCAGATGAAAGGGTCGAATGCTGGCAACCGAGCCAGCGCTAACCCATGCCTGCCCCCAAAAGAGCTGTCCACTTTATCTTCGGTGGGCTAGCCGCTTTGAAGTAACTCCAATGCTACCGTTCCCGAAATGGGATGGCTGTTCAAAATTGCTCACCTCTGACCCGGAAAAATCCCTCGTCGACCCCCGCGTAAAGCCCACTCTGCCCCTCTAGATCATCATTGACAACACCTCCCTACGGGATTAGCTTGTTACTTGCTTGGGGCCTGTGACGTGAATCGACGTGACGTGAATCGACTTCGTCTGATATTGGTTCTCTTCCTGTTGTCAGCCGCCGTCTGTGTATCCACCATACCCCGACCAGACCTGCCCGAGACCCCCTTCAACGAGGCGGATGCCCCAGTAAATCTAGCTCCTCCTGTTCTTCCCCGCATCCAGGCCATTTCTCCTTCGGTCACTCCAGTCGCGGTTTTGCCCGTGCTGCCAAACCACAGCCAGGGTTTCGTTGTCCGCGGGGTAGTGCTGGAACAGCCAGTCACGTCGAAACAGCGCCATCCCCGTTCTTTCCAGGATCTCCTCTGCACTTTCCTGATCTGAAGTAGTCCTCTTATCCGACTGAATAGCTCGCTGTGCCCACTCGAACTGGCGCTGTTGGCCCTCGCGTGGCTCAGCAACCGGCGGGTTCCCTGAAATCTGAATTCCGCGCACTCGTCCGGAAGCGTTGAGCGCATTCGGTTCCCTAGCGAACCCCGGCGGGAAGCCTGACCGGGGCAGACACGCCCATTTGGCAATTTACTCGGGGACCGAAAATTCAATCACCGAATCTGAGGAGAGTTCCATGAAAAAATTCGTATCCGCTCTTATCCAGCGGCCTGGCGCGAACATCATCCGCGCGCAATCTTCACCGACGATCCTGTTCCTACGTTCAAAGTCCGTTACCGGATCGTCTTCCGAAGCCACTCGTTCCCGGCCGCAACCCGCAAGACCTCAGTCCAAACCATTCTTCAGCCGATGGCTCGATGCCTGGCGAAGCCAGAATGGAGGAACGAGCCGATGAACTGTGTCGAACGATTCTCTGGAGGAATTTGGCCCCGAGCAGCGACAGCCAACAAACGCCGCGCAAGGATAACCAGAAGCTCGCGTTCTTGCGAACGCAACCAAGGAGGCCGGCCATGAACAAAGTAGGCAAGCCGTTTCTTCTTTGCTTCCCGGAACAGATTTGCTCAAGCGCCGCGCTCAGCAAGACCTATTCCGATTCGTCTCTCTATCTCAAAGACAAGAGAGTGGCGCAGTTGCTGCTGCTACTGCAACTGCTCCACCGGGACGTAGGCGGATTAGCAGAATTGCCCAGACCCGAACTGAGCGAAATCATCTCCAGCGCAGTCGGAGTGTGCGGCTTCATCAACCCCAGCGAGGCCCAGGATGTAATCGCCATCGTTTTGAATGCGATCGAAACGGAGGATCGAATCGCCGATCGAATTCAGGAGAGCCCGTAATTCTCGTGACTCTGGTTTGAACGATCAGGCAAACCAGGTTGCGGGCCAGATTTGCAGGTCAGGTTTGCACTCGCCACGTTCGGGAACTCCATTCGTGGCGCTGGGCGCGGCTAAGTGTCCGACTGCCGTTGAGTGAACGCTCCGGGGGGGACGTTCCCCCAACGCAGTCGGACGCAAGCTGCCTTGATGGTAAAAGAGAATGGACCAGACTTCGGCACGAAACAAATGTGGGGACAGCCGCCCTCGGCTGTCCGCCGGGCAAAGCCCGGTGCCGTTGGTGTTGCTGTTGCCGTTGCCCGTGTGGAACGGACACACCTGTCCGTCACCCTCGAATTGTCATCCTGAGCGAAGCATGACGCCCACGAAGTGGACGTCATGCGCAGTCGAAGGATCCCTACCCCCTGCACACCATCGTCGGCCTGACAAGGAGTTTCCACCACCAGCCGCTGTTGACCTCGCCGAAAACGAGCCACAACCAAGCCACGGGCAAGCCCGGGAAGGGCACGACCTCCACTCATGCCGCACAGCCCCAAGAAAAAAGTACGGCCTTCAGCCCATGAAGTGCGCCCGCGTAGGACGAACACTCCGGCCCGTTCGCTTTTGACTATTGATTTTGATTTGTCATCCTGAGGAAGCGGAGCCGCACGCGAAGCGGGCGACTCCCAACGAAGGACCCATGCATTTTCTCTCACCTGCGTAAAGCCCGAAGGTGGAGCAGCGCCCCAACGACACGAAAATATTCACTCCCTGCGACCAACCACCCTTGTCATTCCGAACAGGGCCAAAGGCCCGGTGAGGAACCTGCTGTTGACGTTGCGTCGGCACGCGCCACAAACCGCGCCGCGAGCAAGACCGGGAAGGGCACGACCTCCAGTCGTGTCGCACAGCCGCAAGAAAAAAGTACGGCCTTCAGCCCATGAAGTGCGCTCGCGTGGGACGGACACTCCTGTCCGGCCTTCAACTCTGCTCTTGATTTTGATTTGTCATCCTGAGGAAGCGGAGTCGCACGCAAAGCGGGCGACTCCCGACGAAGGACCTATGCATTTTCTCTCACCTGCGTAAAGCCCGAAGGTGGAGCAGCGCCCCAACGCCACGAAAATATTCACTCCCTGCGACCAACCACCCTTGTCATTTCGAACAGGGCCAAAGGCCCGGTGAGGAACCTGCTGTTGACGTTGCGTCGGCACGCGCCACAAAGCGCGCCGCGAGCAAGACCGGGAAGTGCATGACTTCCAGTCGTGCTGTAAAGCCACAAGAAGACGCAACCGGGCTTCAGCCCCCGAGGTAAATGTGGGGACATCCGATGCGCAACAAAGCTCGATACACCCGGCTAGCTCTCGAACTTGGCCACTTACTCACGCCGTAGCAAAGCTGATTGTCTTCTGTCCGACCTTCTCCGCCTCAATTCGGTCCGCAATCACCCGTAGCGGCAGCGCCTCAACCGCCGCCTCGGCCTCCGCCTGCGTCGCCCCGTAGGCCATGACTCCCGGCAGCTCGGAAATCTCGGCAATCCACCGCCCGTCCTCTTCTTCTCGTTCGAATTCAATCTTGAAATTCACGCCGCCTCCGCGAGCCGAGCCTCATCTTACACCCACCCGCAAGCTGCGAAGCCAGAAAGCCCCTTTTCCTTTCAACAACTTACCCCACCCAATCCCCCAATCAACCGCTAAACCCCAAATTTCCCCCGTTCGTTGGGATAAAGATGCGTAACCCCTTCCCCTCCAATAGCATCACAACAGACCAATACCCAGGGAAAAGTGTAAGAACCAGGTTCAATTCCCGGGGAGAACCATAGGCAGTCGGGTTTGTGGTCTAGGTTTTGTGGATAAGGGATCAAAGGCGAAGCCAAGGCAGTGTCTGCCCGAGTTTTTTCCTAAGACCGAAGACCCAAGACCTGAAGTCCTGAAGTAAAGAAGAGTTCCAAAAGGCCAAAGCCCGATAGCCGAAGCCTGAAGCCCGAATTTAGGAGCCTCTAAAGCATGCGCAAGCCGATCAAGTACGTAGAAAAAGCAGTAACCGTCGCCGCCAAAGGCGTTTGGGCCGTCTTCGATCGTTTGAATCAGATCAAGCAGAACCCTTCGCCCACCCCTAAATGGTCCGACAAGCCTCTGCTCAAGTCCTACGAGAAGTCGAAGCCACCCCTCGGCTGGCCCCGCTCCACCGATTCACTGTGCCCGAAGTGTGTCCCGGAGATCCGCCAGCAGATTCTCGACGGCAAACTTCCGCACGAAGTTCTGATGAACGAGAAGGTAGGCGAGATCAAAGCCACCATCATCGAACGCGACGGCAAGATTCTGATGGTCAAGGACTGCCCCAAACACGGCCACTTCGAAGACGTGATGTCCATCGACACCGAATTCTCCAAGCATTTGGAAGACGTCTTCCCCGGCCGCGACATCGTGGCCCACAACGACGAGAAGCTCCACCATCACGGATCTTCAACCGTGAAGTATGGACGCGGCTCCGTGCTGACGATCGATCTGACCAACCGCTGCAACATGATGTGCGATCCCTGCTTCATGGACGCGAACCAGGTGGGCTTTGTCCACGAACTGCAGTGGGAAGAAATCAAGCAGATGCTCGACAACGCCATCACCATCAAGCCGCGCCGTCAGATGAGCGTGCAGTTCTCCGGCGGCGAGCCCACGTTGAGCCCGTACTTCCTCGACGCAGTCCGCTACGCCAGGAAAGTCGGATACAACTCCGTCCAGGCCGCCACCAACGGAATCGAATTCGCGAAAAGTTTTGAGTTCGCCCAGCAGGCAGTAGAAGCCGGAATGCGCTACGCCTACCTGCAATTCGACGGAATCGGCAACGCCGCCAACGCCCACCGCATGGTAGGCAACCTCTTCGACGTAAAGCTGAAGGCAATCGAAAACCTCCACAAAGCCGGAGTAGAAATCGTCCCGGTAGTAACAATCGTAAACGGCATCAACAACGAGCAAGTAGGCAGAATCATCAAGTTCGCGTTAGATAATCCAAAAACAATCAGCTTCCTGAGCTTCCAACCGGTCTCGTTTACAGGCCGCGACGAAGCCGTAACCGACGACCGCCGCCAAGCCCAGCGCTACACGCTCTCTCACTTGGCCCACGACGTAAAAAATCAAACCGGCCTGGGCGAACCAAGCCGCGACTGGTTCCCAATAAGTTTCATGGGAACATTCTCCGACTGGGCCGACCTAATGCACGCCAACGACGTAAAAAACGACTGGGGCCAACTATCCTGTGGTTGCCATCCGAATTGCGGGACGGGGATGGCGGTGATGATTGATAAGGAGACTAAGGAGGCTGTGCCGGTTACAGCTTTCTTGAAGGGAGATCAGCTGGCTCGGGATATTGCTAAGGTTAATGATGCGGCGCGGGGGAAGTTTCTTACCGCGTTTGGCATGGGGTTGTGTTTGATGAAGAATTACGATCCGTATCAGGCGCCGACGCATTTCAAGATGATGGATCTGTTGAGGAAGTTTGACAAGAATTACAACGTCACGGGAACGAACTATGGCAAGGTCGGTCCAGACCGGACGGTTGACGACGTGATGAAGCGGCGGACGAACGACCGCTGGAACTTCCTGTTCATTGCCGGGATGTGGTTCCAGGATCTGTTCAATTACGACTTCCGGCGGACGGAGCAGTGCATTATTCCTTACGCTACGCAAGAAGGCGAGATTTCGTTCTGCGCTTACAATACGGGCGTGGGGTGGCGGAACATCATCGAGAAGATGCATATGACTGCCACTTTGACGAAGTGGTATGAAGAGCATGGACGCCACGAGATCTTCGCCGGCGGCAAGAAGGTGAAGATGGAAGACGAGCACGCCGACTATCTCAAGCTGCGCGAGGAGATCGTCACTAATGAATTGCAACACGATCTGGATAAGCTAGGCATCGCGAAGAACGCGCGCGAGGAGAAGAAGCGGGCGCGGGATGCGAAGGCGGCATTGGCTGTCGATCATTCGGAGACTCCGATTGCTGGGCATCGCGGGCCACAGAAGAATGATGAGGCCTACAACGCGCGCATGGCTTCGCTTTACCGCGAAGTGGTGTTGAATGAGAAACCGGCGGTGGCGGAGAATGGATTCATTCCGCTGGGTGCTCTGGGCAAGGCCAATGGAAACGGGGCCAGTGCTGAGAAGCCGGATGTTGCCGAGCCGGTGGCGGGGGACTAATTCGGGCTTCGGCTATCGGGCTTCAGGCTTCGGCTAAGAAAATAACGGGTCGCCTTCGGGCGGCCCGATTTGTTTTTCCGGGTTGAACCCACGGTGCAGGGATAGTGGAGGCAGCGCCTTCGCCGGGGCTACTGTCGTCGCTTTGCTCCTCCCTTCGCCCCGACTGCGGCGCACCCCGCCCTCTCGCCCACGAACTGGCCGGCTGCGTCGCTTCGCTCCTTGCAGGCCAGTTCGCCCACAAATCCCTCTCGACAAAAGTTCTACGGAAGCATGTTGCCTATGCGGCGGATTTGGGCGCCTACGGCTTTTAGTTTTTCTTCGATTTTTTCGTAGCCGCGGTCGATGTGGTAGACGCGGTCGATTATGGTCTCGCCATCGGCTACTAATGCTGCCAGCACCAGCGATGCGCTGGCGCGGAGGTCGGAGGCTAAGACTGCGGCGGCGCTTAGCGGGGTTTTGCCGCGGACTACGGCGCGGTGGCCTTCGATTTTTATGTTGGCGCCCATGCGGACCAATTCCTGGGCGTGCATGAAGCGGTTCTCGAAAATGTTTTCGGTGATGATGCTGGTGCCTTCGGCTTGCGTGGCCAGGGCCATGAATTGGGCCTGCATGTCGGTGGGGAAGCCGGGATATTCTTCGGTGTTGAGGTCGGAAGCGGTGAAGGGATTGTCTCCCATGACGCGGACAGCGTCGGTGGTGGATTTGGTTTTGACTCCCGCTTCTTTTAGTTTGCTGAGGATTGCGTCCAGGTGATTGGGATCACAGGCGGAGATGTTCAGGTCGCCGCCGGTGAGGGCTCCGGCGATTAAGAAGGTGCCGGCTTCGATGCGGTCGGGGATGATGCGATGGCGGGCGCCTTTCAGTTTTGCCACTCCTTTTATTTTTATGGTGGGCGTGCCTGCGCCGTGGATCTTGGCTCCCATTTTGTTTAGCAGGGCTGCCAAGTCTGCTACTTCGGGTTCTCGGGCGGCGTTCTGCAGGATGGTTTCGCCTTCGGCTAGGGTGGCGGCCATCAGCAGGTCTTCAGTGCCGGTTACGGTGATTTTGTCGAAAACGATTTCGGCGCCGTGAAGGCGGTCGGCTGTGGCTTCTACGTAGCCGTGCTCTTGTTTTATTTTTGCGCCTAAAAGTTCGAGGCCTTTGATGTGGAGGTCGATGGGGCGCTGGCCTATGGCGCAACCGCCGGGAAGGGAGACGCGGGCGCGTCCGCAGCGGGCTACTAGCGGGCCTAGAACCAGCGTGGAGGCGCGCATGGTTTTTACTAATTCATAGGAAGCTTCGGGACTGGCCAGATTTTTGCAGTGGATGGTGGTGCGGTGCTGGGCGCGTCCATAGCCTAGTTCGACTTCGGCTCCCATGGCGGCCAAGAGGTTGCGCGTGGTTTGGATGTCGCGGACTTGGGGGATGTTTTCCAGGATTACCGGCTCATCGGTCAGGAGAGCTGCGGCCATGCAGGGGAGGGCGGCGTTTTTTGCTCCGCTTACGCGGACGGTGCCGAGGAGTGGGGAGCCGCCGCGGATTACTAGTTTATCCATTGGGTTAAGGGTACGGGGTAACGGGTTATTTTAGCGGGGAATCGGGGTGGGGATGGTAATCGAGAGGGTGCGGGCTTGTGGGAGATCAAAATCCCCACTTCTCGCGCAACGAACGCGCGAGAAATGGGGCACCCGGCTCACGATGACACATATTGAGAGTTTACGGGAGGGGGATGCGGTAGAGGTTGCGCTGGATGTTGCGATAGGTGTAGGCGTAGACGTCGCGCGAGGGGCCTGCGGCGAATTCCTCCACCTGGTTGAGGGCTGGAAGCAAGGTTCCCAGTTTTGCTACATCGGCTTCCGATTTCATCCCAGTGGGCGGCAGGGGTGGGAGACTTGTGCCATGTTTCAGCGGGATTGCGTACACTCGTCCGGATTTTGCCGACCCGTTCTTGCCGGAAAGAATGAAAGAGACGTAGACGTAGGTGCCATCGCCCGACCAGGAAAGGTTGCAAAAATCGCAGACACGGATGGATGTACCGTCGCTGAGATGGTACGCGACGACTGTCGCAGACGGGTCTTCGTTCGGCGCGGGTACGAAGGCGGTTAACCACTCGGCGTCCGGGGACACGGCCGCGATATGGAAAGTGGGCAAGAGTTTCTGGAGTTGGCTGCCGTCGGCTTTCATGCGGTAGGCGAAGCTGTGGCCCCGCTCCTCGCGTTGAAAAATGATGTCTCCGGTTTTGAGAACCGCCATCTCGTTGTCATCGGCACCGGAGGTCAGCTGCCTGGCGGGGGAGCGATGGTCGGTTCCCAGGGCCCACACATGCTTATGCCCATCGGAGCCGTTCGCGATGTAGAAGACGGTTTTGCCGTCGCTGGAAACACCAAAGTCCTCAAGCGTGATTCCCGAAAGAAGAGTACGGCTGTCGCTGGTCTGCAAGTCGAGACGCATTAATTCATCCTGCCGATGTTCTTTGGCGTTGCTTTGAGAAGTTCGGACGCGGCTGCTTCGCCAATAATACAAAGCGGTTCCGTCGGCGCTGAAGTGCGGGTCAAAGGAATAGCCTTCCGAGGAAATCTGGCGATCGCCTTTCTGATCGTGCAACCAGACGGTGCCTTGCGCTGTTCCGACCGAGGCGATCAAGGACTTGCCATCGGGATCAACAGCGAATCCGTCCTCTTCGGTGGGGCCGGAGGTGAGCTGCTGTGGCGGACCGTCAGGAAATTTCATGCGCCAGATATGGAATCCGGAGCCACCGGCGCTGCTGTTGAGATACATCCACCTGCCGTCAGGAGACCACCCTGCGGACGTGCAACTGCCGTCAGGGCCGATTGAATTTCCGGCTGAGCTGCCGTCGAAGGGAAGCAGGCGGCAGCGTATCCAGCCCATGGAGCCCATTTCAGCGACCAAGAGCGACTTCTTGTCCGGAGAGGGATAGGAGTGGTGGACCATGCCTTCCGGCTCTGCGGGAAAATAAATATCGTGCTCTTCAGCGCGGGTGGGTTGGGCAGTTACCAGCCCCATGTGCCCTTCACCTCTAATTTCGCTGAACAGGAGTCGCTGGCTGTCGAGCCAGGTCAGCCCGGTTGCATTCGGCAACAGCAGTTTGGGATCGCCACCGGTCACTGGCACTTCATCGGTATTCCAACTGAAGTTCTGCATGGCGGTGTAGGCGATGCGCGAGCCGTCGGGGGAGAAAACCGGACTCATCTTCCTGGATTCGTCGTGCGTGAGCTGGACGGGCTCGCCGCCGGGCAGAAACTTCAGATAAATCTGCCCTTCGGTGACAAAGCTCTCGGGGCCACGAATGAAGGTGAGCATGTGGCCGTCGGAAGAAAGCGCGGGTTGCACGGCGGAGTCAGGGAAATCTGTGATCTGTGTCCACTGCGAGTTTGAGACCGCGGCTGAGCCGCGCCGGAAATAGAAACCGAACGCCAGAGCAACGATGATTACGGCGGCAATGACGGCAGGCCAGAGGTAATTGCGCTTCCTGCGGGCCGGGATCTGGGTGGCGGATGAAATCCTGCCTGACTCGGTGTCACGCTTGAGCCGCTTCAGGTCGCCCCTCAATTCAGCCGCGGTCTGATAACGAAGGTCGCGATCTTTTTCCAGAGCCTTGTTGATGATGCGGTCAAGTTCGGGAGAAATGTCGGGATTGCTCTGCAGGGGCGAGGACGGGACCTTGTTGAGAAGGGAATCGAAAATTACGGCGGAGGTCGGGCCTTTGAACGGAGCTGAGCCGGTGGCCATTTCATACAAGACCGCTCCGAAGGAGAACAGGTCGGTGCGGGCATCGAGGTCTTCGCCGCGGGCCTGCTCGGGCGACATGTAGGCGATGGTGCCGAGCGCAACGCCGGCGCTGGTCAGGTTTTCCGGCAAGGATTCGGTGGGCGCCGAGGAGAGGCCCGCGGCGGGCGCGGAGGTAAGCTTTGCTAGGCCGAAGTCGAGCACTTTGGCGTCACCGCGCCGGGTGACGAAAATGTTGCCGGGTTTGATGTCGCGATGGACGATGCCCTTGCCGTGCGCTGCGTCGAGCGCGTCGGCCACGTGGATGGCGAGCTCGAGCAATCGAGGTGTGGAGAGAGGACGGTCGGCGATCACGTTATTGAGCGTGACGCCTTCCAGCAGTTCCATGGCGATGAAGTATTTGTCCTCGAACTGATCGATTTCATAAATGGTGCAGATGTGGGGATGGTTTAGAGCGGAAGCCGCGCGCGCCTCGCGCTGGAAGCGCTCGAGGGCCTGAGGGTCTTTTTCGGTTTCTTCGGGGAGGAATTTTAGAGCTACTTTGCGGCCCAGACGGAGATCTTCGGCTTCGTAAACGACTCCCATTCCGCCGCCGCCGAGGCGGCTAAGGATCCGGTAGTGGGAGATTTGTGTGGGCGTCATGTGCGAGATTTGTCCGATGTTAGGTCTTAAGAGCGTTCGAGGTCAACGGGTCTGGTGAGTAATGGGGGGCGTGGGCTTGTGTTTCTTCGAGAAAGTCAGAGAGATCGATTAGAAATCAAAATCCCCACCCTCTCGCAAAAAGCGCGAGATGGGTGGGGCACCCGGCTTCGTCGTGGGAACGCCTTGATGCGACCTTGGTTGCGCAGAGATTACAGGGGTCCTTCGACTGCGTTGTCGTCCGCTTCGCGAACGGCAGCTTCGCTCAGGATGACAAGTTGGATGGAGGCCGAAGAACCCCACTTCTCGCGCAAAGAACGCGCGAGAAATGGGGCACCCGAGGCCAGTTTCAGTGACTGCGTCTCGCTGCGCTCGACTGGACGGCCGAGGCGGCCGTCCCCACACAATCCGCACAGTCCGCACAATCCACACAATCTTACTTATTTCGCTGACGCTATGGCTTGGCGGACGTGGCCTTTTGACTTCTTCAAGGCTGACGTGGCTTCCGCGCGGCTTACGCCGGCGGCCAGCATTACCAGGGCTACCGGGGTCTTGTTGCCGGAGGCTTTCAGGGCTTTGGTGGCCGATTCGTGGGAGGCTCCGGTGGCTTGTTCGAGGATTCCTATGGCGCGGTGCAGGAGTTTTTCGTTTTTGGGGGCTACGTTGACCATGAGGTTGCCGTAAACGTAGCCGAGGCGCGTCATGGCTGCGGTGGAGATCATGTTTAGAACCATTTTGTGGGCGGTGCCGGCTTTCATGCGGGAGGATCCGGCGAGGACTTCGGGGCCTACCTGCGTGACGATGGCGAAGTGCGCGGCTCGTTCGAGCGGGGAATTGGGATTGCAGGTCAGGGCAATGGTGTGGGCGCCGCGCTGGCGGGCTCGCTTGATGGCGGCTACGGTGAAGGGAGTGCGTCCACTGGAGGCTATGCCTAGGACTACGTCGTGCTTGGTGGGCTTGCGGCGGGACATTTCTTCGCGGCCGGCCTGGGAGTCGTCCTCGCTGATTTCGGAAGCGGAGGCTAAGGCTTTGGCGCCGCCGGCGATTATGAACTGGACGGAGCGGGGGGCGGTGTTGAAGGTGGGTGGGCATTCGACGGCGTCTAACGCGGCGATGCGGCCGCTGGTTCCAGCGCCTACGTAGATTAAGCGTCCACCTTGGCGGAGTGCGGCGGCTACTTGATCGATGGCGCGGGCGATTTGGGGCAGGGCTCGGTTAACGGCTAGAGCTACTGTCGCGTCTTCGGCGTTGATGAGGTGGGCGATGTCGAGGGAAGATTTGCGGTCGAGGTCGCCGGCGGCGTGGTTGGGTTGCTCGGTGTGGAGGTGGTGGAGAGTGGATGGGTTGGGTTTCAAGTTGGAGCCTTTCGGAAGCGTGTTCATTCTAACTGGTTTTTTGAAAAGTCCTTTCGGGGGCTGGTGACAAGGGGACTGGTGCGATGCAAGGACCTCAGGGGCTAAGGCCCTACTTCTTTTCGATCCAAATGTCGGCACGACTAAAGTCGTGCCTTCCCCGATCGATGGCTGCTCCAGGTTTCTCAATCCTTATTCAGGGCTTCGATTATGGCGTTGTGGAATTTGGGGCGGAGTTGTTTGATGGCTTCGTTCGAGCAGTCGGGCCAGGTGCGGTTGGTTAGCAGAGTGATTGAGAGTTGGCGGGTGGGATCGATCCAGAGAGAGGTTCCGGTGTAGCCGAGGTGGCCGTAGGACTGGGCGGAGAAATATTTTCCGGATTGCGAGGGGTTGGAGGGAGTGTCCCAGCCGAGGGCTCGGGTTGTGCCGGGGGGAGTGGGTTCGCGGCGGGTGAAGAGAGCCACGGTTTCGGGACGGAGGATCGGATTGACTGGGCTGAGCATGGCTTGGGCGAATTTTGCCAGGTCTGCGGCGGTGGAAAATAGTCCGGCTTGGGGGGCTACGCCGCCCAGGACGCTGGCGTTTTCATCCTGGACTTCGCCTTGGATTACTCTTTGGCGGAAGGTGCTGCGCGAGGCTTGCTGGCTTCCGCTTTGGGGCGGGGATGCTTGCGGCAGTTGTCGGACAGAGCCTGCCCTGAGCTTGTCGAAGAGAGTGTCCGACCCACACGGTTCTTCTTTGCTTCCTGGTCGCTCGTCCGCCGTGGGGGGGATTTGAGCGCGGATTTCTAAGGGGGGATTGAAGGTTGTGTGGGTCATGGATAGTGGGGCGAAGATTTCTCGTTGGCAGAAGCGGTCGAGGGATTCGTCGGCTAGACGTTCGAGGGCGGCGCCCAGGATTATGAATCCTATATCGCTGTAGACCGCTTGAGTACCAGGATTCGCGGCTAGCGGCGTTGTGAAGGCGGCTTGCTGGAGTTCTTCCCGCGTGTGGGCTTTTAGGTAGAACTTTTCGTGGGCCGGTAGGCCGGAGGAATGGGCCAGGAGCATATGCAGGGTTACTTCGTGGCGGCGGGGGTCTTTTTCTTTGTCGGTCGTGAATTCGGGGACTATGGCGGCTGCTGGGGCTTCGAGATCCAGGAGGCCGCGCTCGTAGAGGAGCATTGCCATGGTTGTGGTGGCTACTACTTTGGTTAGAGAGGCTAGATCGAAGAGTGTGGAGAGGTAGACGGGGAAGTCCCCACCCTTCGGCAGGCTCAGGGCAGGCTTTCTCGCAAAGGACGCGAGAAATGGGGCACCCGGTTTTGGGGTGGTGGGCTCGGAGTCAAAACCCCCACCCTCTCGCGAAGTGCGCGAGAAGGGTGGGGCACCCGCTGCGAATTCTTCCGACTGGGCTTTGTAGGTGAAGTGGCCTACGGCTTTTAGGGCTACCAGGTTACCTTGGTGGGTTACGGCTAGCGACGCGGCCGGGAAGGCTTGCTGGTCGATCGCTTGTTGCAGAATGGTGAAGGCTTGGGCGAAGACTTCGTCTTGGTGGTCGAACTTCTCGTGCAGCGTGGATTTGAGATGGGGCGGGGGCATCGGCAGATTCATGATATGGCATAAGTGGCACCCCCTTACTTGAGTTTCTTGAGTCATGCTGGCGGGGTTGTGTAGAGTCAGAGCATCCTTCTTTCTCAGACAAACTCGGTAGTCGGGGTCGGTGTGCTGTGCTTCGTTCTCGGAGCGGGGAGTGCCGCTGCACAGAAGTCCGGGCTGCGCCCGGACGGACAGCCGAGGACGGCTGTCCTTACACGTGCGGTGGGGGGGGCTGGTGTCCTCACACGTGCGCTACCGGGGGTTGATGCTGTCATTGAACAGGCTATCAACGAGAAGCAGGTTCCGGGGGCGGTGCTGATTGTGGGGCATGAGGGGCAGGTCATCTACCGGAAGGCTTATGGGTTGCGGGCTTTGGAGCCGCGGCGCGAGGCTATGACTTTGGATACGGTGTTTGATCTGGCTTCGCTGACCAAGGTGATTGCTACTACTACGGCGGTGATGCAACTTGTGGAGCGGGGTGAGGTGCGGTTGAACGATCCGGTGGCGAAGTATTTGCCGGAGTTTGCGCAGAATGGGAAAGACGACATCACGGTGCGGCAGTTGCTGACCCATTTCTCTGGCTTGGAGCCGGATCTGGATTTGAAGAGTCCCTGGGAAGGTAAGGAGACGGCTTACCGGATGGCATTTGCGGAGACTCCGCAGCAGGCGCCGGGTTCGGGATTTGTGTATAGCGATATCAATTTTATTGTTTTGGGTGCGCTGGTGGAACGGGTTTCCGGTGAGACTTTGGATGCGTATGCGGAGCGGCATATTTTTGCGCCGTTGAAGATGATGCGGACGCGGTTCGTGCCTCCGACGGCGCCGCGGGCTGGGTGGATGGAAAAGATCGCTCCTACGCAGTATGACGAGAATGAGCACATGCTTTGGGGAGTGGTGCATGATCCGACGGCGCGGCGGATGGGCGGCGTGGCGGGGCAGGCTGGGTTGTTTTCTACCGGGGATGATCTGGCGAAGTTTGCGCAGGCTTTACTGAATGGAGGCGACGGGATTTTGTCGGCGCTTACGGTGGAGAAGATGACGCGGCCGGAGCAGCCGCCTGCGGCGCCGGTGCTGCGGGGGTTTGGGTGGGACATTGATTCTCCGCTGTCGTCGAATCGGGGGGATTTGCTGCCGGTCGGAGGGTATGGGCATACGGGATGGACCGGGACATCGATGTGGATCGATGCAACTACCCAGACTTATATTATTTTGCTGACGAATGCGGTGCATCCGCGCGGAGGGAATGCGATTGCTTTGCGGTCGAAGGTGGCGACGGCTGTGGCGGCCGAGCTGGCTTTGACTACGGGTGAGAAAGAGGCCCTGCGCTGGGAGAGTATTACAGGTTACAACGAGGCGTTGAGCGCGGCGCGGCACGTGAGCGTGCGCAATGGCAGCGTGAAGAATGGGATTGATGTGCTGGAGGAGCATGGGTTCGATGTGCTGCAGGTTGCAGGCGGCAAGAAAAAGATTGGCGTGGTGACCAACCAGACTGGGGTGGATCTGGAGGGGCGGCGGACGATTGATGTGCTGGCCGGGGCTGCGGGAGTTTCGCTCGAAGCGATATTCAGTCCGGAGCATGGGGTTACGGGGACTTTGGATACGCTTAAGGTCGGCGATTCGAAGGACGCGGCTACCGGAGTTCCGGTTTACAGCGTTTATGGCGGAACGGATGCGGCGCGGCGGCCGGCGGCGGAGGTGATGAAGTCGCTGGATGCGGTGGTGATCGATATTCAGGATGCGGGCGTGCGATTTTATACTTACGAGACTACGGTGGGATAT
>Ga0307476_10000441_pt1 | contig 33047 bp, 30 predicted proteins | sample atmos_gasesECM2C_2_FD_203314 | JGI IMG/M metagenome (GOLD analysis project Ga0307476, IMG submission 203314) | Hardwood forest soil microbial communities from Morgan-Monroe State Forest, Indiana, United States - atmos_gasesECM2C_05 | ecosystem: Environmental > Terrestrial > Soil > Temperate...
CGGGGGGCGGCATTGCAGACCGGGTCGTGACGGTGAAAGGCCAGATCGAAGTCCGCTCTATGATGACCTTCACCATCTCCTGTGATCACCGTGTTGCCGATGGCGCTCGCGCGGCACTCTTTCTGAGCGACCTGGCAGATGCGATTCTCGAGCCTGCGAAATTTGTGAGCTAGCGGCTCGTTCTCAAATATTTTTAATCGCCGGAGAGACAGGCAGGACGATTGTCGAGTTCCATCGTGCCAAGGCCGCAAGCCACAGAAAAGAAAGTCTTGAATGGCTGCGTCGTGAACAGGGGACAAACCACAACATCCGCTTCACGGCCGAATAACGGAACCCGGGTCGCGCACCGAGTGAAGCATAGCTCGTCGTAGAGCTTTTTCTCAGTGAATACCGTTGTCGGAATTTGGTGGAGCTAGTCGGGATCGAACCGACGACCTCATCGTTGCGAACGATGCGCTCTCCCAGCTGAGCTATAGCCCCTTTTGTGGGTGGGTGTGCTGCCTGATCATTTTATCAGCGATCCGGAATCGGTACCAACCGCAGGGTTCGCTTCTGAAATCGTCCCTTACGGTCCCCATGAAGAAATGCGTTCCAGAAAATTGCTTGACGAAACACCTTGATTTACGTCTAACTAACACTAGCTGCGGCGGAAGCCGTCCCACGCAGAGAGCTTTCGATGTTTGCGCAATTGAATCCCGCGACCGGGCGCCGGCAGCGCTGGCTCCGCATGAGTTCGCTCGCATTCCATGCGGTGTTGCTGGCTTGGCTTCTACACGCTCCTGAGCCGCAACTGATCTCGGTTTCATCAGTGGCGTCGGGACAAAACGGCAAGTCGGTAACGCGGATCTACTGGCCCACCAAATCGCCCGACGACAGCAGTCAAAGTTCCTCCGACAGCGCGACCCAGCGTTATCGTCACCAACGGCTCAGCCACAATAAATTGACGTTTAAACCATCCCCGCAAACTGCCCAGGCGGTGGCTCCCAAGAATCCGTTGGCCCGCAGCAGCGCTGAGGACGATTCCAAGACGCAGACGCTTTCAGCCCAGGGCCACGGAGCGCAGGCCGGTCCTACTTATGGATCGCTCTATGGCCCCAGGTTCGGTGACGAGGTCCGTCCAGCTTTGCCGATCGAGACCTCTGACCCCGTAGTTTACCCGTGGCAGCTGCCCGATTACGCGGGCAACGAGATCATCGAAGTCACCATCGACGAACGCGGAGAAATTGTCCGCAAGACCGTGCTCCACAGCCTCGGCCCCGACATCGACAACAAATGCCTGGCCGCGCTGGAGAACTGGCACTTTCATCCCGCCACCCGCAACGGCGCGCCGATTCCCTCCAAACAAGACGCGATCTTCCCCTTTAAAGCACGCGGTTGAAGTCGAGGCAATCTGGCTTGAGACTTCAATGCAAATTTCTAACTCCCGCCTGCTTCTCTTTTCAAAATAATTCTTCCCCTGGTAGATCCAGTATCTGAAGCGCTGGGCGTAACAAATTTTTACAACGCGAAAGAACTTCGCTAACACGGCTGGGTTCAAACGAAGCGAGAGCAGACACACTCTCGAAAATTCGCGGACAAGCACTCCGTGAGCGGCGCTCATCACCGTTAACGCTGGCTATTGGGCCAATAGCCACCCCACTTAATCTTTCGTCTTTGGAGAAAACTTTATGACGACTCCCCTTCGCTACACTTTTGCATTGGCCCTGCTGTGCGCTGCCTTGGTCACCGGGGCGCATGCATCTTCCATGTACATCGTCCAGGGAATTGCGGGACGGAACTATGCCGCTGCCACCGACCCGGCATCTCCCGTGGACATTCTGTTGAACGACGAAGTCTGCTACGTGCATGGCTTAGCCTTCGGATCGATCACTGGCCCACTCACGTTTCTTCCTGGAACATACAACGTGAAAGTCAGCATCGCCGACTCGCTGGCGCCGTGCAGCAACCGTCCGTTGATTGACAAGTCGGTCGACATTGATGCGGAGACTGACTACTCCGCGGTTCTGACGCTGAACGATGAAGGCACTCCCACACTCCTGACCTTCACCAACAACCTTAAGCCTGTTGCGGCAAACACAGGCCGGTTGCTGTTTGCGCTCGGGGCGAACTCCCCGGCGGTGCAGGTCATCCTGGAAAACACTGCCACGAAGAAGTTGTATGTCTACGCAGTTAAACCGGGAGCATTGCTGGATGTAACTCTCCCTTCTGGCGACTACACGGTTGAAATCAACCAGGGCACCACTACTCTGGTTGCTTCCACCCTGGGCCTGGATTCCCAATCGGTGAGTCTGGTCTATGCTGTTGGTCAACCAAGCAACAATACCGTTGTACTGGAGACTAGAACTCTGCGAGATGTGATCTAGTTTTCAGAACTCAATCGGAGGGCCGTCGGAGATGACGGCCCTTCTTTCTTTGCGTTTAATTTCCTCATCTTCCAACCTCAGAACGCGGTCTGCATCACTGCGCCCGCTATAATGAGGGTGTGAGCGAAAAGAAAATCCAGCAGGTCGCCTCGGCCGATTTTCCGACCCGCTGGGGCAAATTCCGCATTTACGGCTTCCGCGGGGAATTCGGTTCGGACGGCAATCGCCGTGTAGAGGAAGCGGTTGCCCTGGTGATGGGCGATGTCCTGTCCGCTCCCCCGCTGGTGCGCATTCATTCTCAGTGCCTGACGGGAGATGTTTTTCATTCCTTGCGCTGCGATTGCCGCCAACAGCTTGAGCTTTCACTTTCGATGATTGCCGGCGAAGGCACCGGAATCCTGATCTACGAGCAGCAGGAAGGCCGAGGCATCGGCCTGATGCCCAAGCTGCAAGCCTACGAACTGCAGGATGCAGGTCTCGACACGGTCGAAGCTAACGAACGCCTGGGATTCAAGAACGACTACCGCGACTTCACCCTCCCGGCGGAAATTCTTAAGGCGCTCGGCGTAACCCGCGTGCGTTTACTCTCGAATAATCCGGAGAAAGTTGAAGCCCTCGAACGCTCTGGAGTGCAAGTGGTGGAGCGCGTCCCTTGCGAAGTAACTCCCAGCCCCCACGCCGAAGAATATCTGAAGACCAAGAAGGAAAAGCTCGGGCACCTATTCACTTCGAGCTAGATCGCGGCGATCATCTCTCCTTGCCCCGCATATGATTCTTGCGCGGATTCTCGCCCCGTGCTCTAATTTCGCTCGACGACCTGTTGATACCTGCATCTCAATCCGGATCTCGTCAGTTCTCTTCCAGCCTTGCACTCTGCCTCTCCCTGATCGGCGCAGTGTCGATGATCTATTACCACCAGGGACTCTTCATGCCGCGTGTTGTGGCCGTACGTGCGGCGGCAGGTCTCGGAAATGGCTATTCGTTCGGCAACGACTTCTACCAGGTGTGGCTCACTTCGCAGGAATGGCTGCGCCACGGGCTCGATCCCTACAGCCCGGAAATGACGCGCGAAATCCAGATCGGCCTGTATGGGCGGCCTCTCGATCCGAACCGGCCAACCGATCCCGTCGACCGTCGCGTATTCCCATATCCTGTCTTCACGGACCTGCTGTTCTGGCCGACTGCTCAATTTCCCTTTGCGCCGCTGCGTGTCGTGGTGGTCTGCATATTGGCGGCGTTGACATTCGCGAGCGTTCCGTTATGGCTGCTCGCGCTTCACTGGCAGCTTAGCGCGAAGTGGATCTGCGTAATTATTCTGCTCACGCTTTCGAGCTATTCAGCGCTCGAGGCCTTGTTTGCTGCGCAGTTGGGCCTGCTCGTGGCGTTTGTGCTGGCTGCTTCCCTCGTCGCGCTGCAGCGCGGACGATTTCTGTTCGCCGGAATCCTTATGGCGATCACGACCATTAAGCCGCAAGTCACGGCGCTTGCAATCCTCTACCTCCTGATCTGGAGCGCGGACGAATGGCGAGCGCGGAAAGGCTTCTGGCTCGGATTCTTCGCAACGCTAACACTCTTGATCGGCGCGTCGCTAGTAGCAATGCCTCACTGGATTCAATCCTGGACCCACACGGTCCTCGCCTACCGCCATTACACGCGCCCGCCACTGGTGACGGAAGTCCTCACTTCGCACCTTGGATCAAGCCAAGTTGCTCCCGGAACCTTTGTACTGACGGCAGTGTCAATCGTCATTGCGATCGTGCTCGCCTGGCGCAATCGCGGCGCCGACTACGGCTCGCGCGCCTTCTGGACGACTCTTACTCTCTCGCTCTCGATAACTACGATAACCATTCTCCCCGGACAGGCGATTTACGATCACCTCATTCTCCTGCCTGGAATTCTGCTGCTCGCGCGTTATCGCAAGGAATTCCTTGCAGGTCGACTGGTTCCCCGCGTGCTCTTGTCTCTGGGCGCCGTCGTTCTTTTCTGGCCATGGCTAGCCGCGTTCGCGCTGATCGTGCTGCGTCCGCTACTTGCCCCTGCGGAATTCGATTCCACGGTAGTTTTCGCGCTGCCCATTCGCACCGCTGCCTCGCTTCCCTTCGCAGTGCTCGCACTACTAGCCTGGGCCGCGCGACTCAATTCCGTGCGAATCAAATCCGCGAAGAATCTAGAATCCGTTTAAGCGACTTCTTATTCTTGACCGGCAGGTACTGCAGGGCCGCGCGTGCCAGGGCTGAGTAAACCTCGGCAGCGGGTGTGCCCCGCAGCACGCGCAAATGCCGTTTCACCGTATCCACGTCGCCGCGAACGATCGGCCCGCTGAACCCGCCCGCGGCGCCGAAGGCCGCGTAATTCGCAAGCGTCTGCCGCAGGATCGGAATCATTCGTTGCTTCGCCGCCTTCCGATTGACTCCTGCAAGTGCTGCAACCTGTTCGGATGTGGCGAGCAGCGCCGTAAACAGCGGCGAGGCGAACGTTCCCCAGGCATGGTACGCGGCCTTGTCCTTCTTTCGAATCGAATACGCGCGACCTCCAACGGCCTTCACGATGCGCCGCGCTGCGCGTGCGGCTGCTTGGTCTCCTTCAACCGCAAATGACACTCCCGCGAGCGAAGGCCGCGAGCCTTGCACAAACGTCATCAGCGGATGCACCGACGCAACCGCCGCGCCGCGCCTGCGCAAAACCTCCAGTTCGTCGCTGGTGAGCGCGCCACTGGAATGCAGCGCAACTCTTCCCTTCCATTCGATCTTCTTTGCGAGCGACTTTGCCGCCCGCGCGATTTCAGCGTCCGGCACGCAGAACCAAATCAATTCGGCGCGCACCCACGACAGATCGTGCGGCAAACGAGCGCCCACCATCTTGGCCAGCTTCTGCGCTCTCTTCAGCGATCCATCCCGAAGCGCTTCGCCACGAACCCGCGCGATCACGGTCTCGATGACATACCCCGCCTGCGACAACGCCAAGGCAAGGGCTGACCCGAAATTTCCCGCACCAACAATCGCGACTCGCGGCTTCGCGGTCATGCCCGGCAGCATAGCAGACGTGGAACGACATCGACCTGAGACCTCAGCCCCGCGCCTCAATCCCTTTCTCCGAAGGTGGCACAAAGCTCTTAGGGGCCAGGGTCCGACGCAGTGCTTTATATTGTTCTCATGGCCAAATCCAACAAGCCCGCCGCCAGCAGGAAAGAACGCATCATCTCCTCCCGTACCGTCTATCAAGGTCCAGTTTTTTCTGTGACTACTGACCAGGTTCAGGAACCCAATGGCGTGCGGGCGCGGCGCGACGTGATTCATCACTCCGGCTCAGTCGTCGTGCTGGCGGTGGACGATTCCACCGCGACACCTCGCGTCCTTCTGGAGCGGCAGTATCGCCACGCGGCCACTGACTATTTGTGGGAACTGCCGGCCGGCCGCATCGATCCTGGCGAGCAGGAACTCAAGGCGGCCCAGCGCGAACTGCTGGAGGAAACCGGATACACCGCCGCCAAGTGGCGTCGCATTCTGAAGTTCTATGCCAGTCCCGGCTTCGTCGCCGAGACCATGTCGGTGTTTCTGGCCACCGGACTGCGCGCCGGCGAAGCCCAGCCCGAAGAAGACGAAATCATCTACAAGCGCATGGTGCCTCTCCCGGCAGCGGTCCGGATGGTGCTGCACGGCACCATCCGGGATGCCAAGACAATTTCCTCGGTGTTGTGGCTCGATCACGTCTCGCGTACGGGAGCCGGGAAGCGGACCCTCAGAAAGTAGACGTCTGCTTCGGCCGTAGGCGAGAAACCCCACTCAGTTTTCTCGTATTTTTTTTGACAATACATTCCCTTGACAGCCTACTCCTATCGCTCCAAAATGCATCTTATGTGCGGTACGTGACGTGGCACGTCCTTGGGCCCCCTATTAGGACGTGCGGAAAGAGGGGGGTTACGTGGAACGTCTGATAGGCACTCCTCGAAAAGGACGAACGGTCCCTAAGCTACAGATTTTACAACGATCCAGAATCTCACAACTCACACCAAGTGTGTGCAGCCTGTGTACAGCCCTCGTCTCGTGGAACGATCAGGATTACCCAACAGTCACCATACCAATTATCAATAAGTTACTGGACCGCTCCAGAACAACCGCAGTTTTGGGTACGGTCTATGGACAAAATGGGCAACCATTTGGATCGATGGTCAATGATTTCAAGGAGATAGAGTCAGATGGAACGCTTGAAAGGAACCGTCAAGTGGTTCAATAACGCGAAAGGGTACGGGTTCATCGGGCGCGCGGATGGGCCGGACGTATTTGTTCACTACAGCGCCATTAGCTCCGAGGGATATAAGAGCCTGCAGGAAGGCGATCAGGTGGAGTTCGAGATCACCGAGGGTCAGAAGGGTCCGCAGGCAGCGAACGTAAACAAAGCTTCGTAGTCACGATATCCAGTCGCTCCCGGCAAAATCTCCGCTCAGCTGAGCGCACTCCCAGTCTGTTCGGCCTTTCGTGTCCGCTGAGGCGAAGCACGGCTGGCCCTGCCACTCAATCTTGTTTATCTTTAGACGGTGGACAGCCCTGCCATGGACAACAAGGCCCTCGCCAACATTCTCTACGAAACCGCAGACCTGCTGGAAATCGATGGGCAGGATTCGTTCCGCATCCGCTCTTACCGCAACGCCGCGCAGGCCATCGAGAATCACTCGCAGCAGCTCTCCGCACTCATCGCCGATCCCAAACAAGTTCTCGCCATCGCCGGCATCGGCAAAAGCATGCTGCGCAACCTGCAGGAACTTTTCAAAGACGGCAAACTCGCCGTGCAGACCGAACTGCTGGAGAAATACCATCCCTCGATGCTGCAGTTGCTGAAGATACAAGGCCTCGGACCGAAAACTATCGCATTGATCTGGAGCGCCTACAAAGTCAGCGATGTCGACGGCGTCGAGAAATTGGCTCGCGAGGGCAAAATCCGCGAACTGCCGCGCATGGGCGAAAAGCACGAAGCCAAGCTGCTCAAGGCCATCGAAGACTATCGCCGCATCAGCGGGCGTTTTCTGGTCGACGCCGCCGAAGAAGAAGCCGAGAAGCTCACCGCGTATCTCGAGAAGTTTCCCGGCATCGACAAAATCACTCCTGCCGGATCGCTGCGCCGCGGCCGTGAAACCGTCGGCGATCTCGACATCCTCGTCACCGGCCAAGCCTGCACCACAGAAGAAGGCCGCCAGAAGGCCATCGCCTACGTCGCGCAATATCCGCCGTTGATGGACGTTATCGCCAGCGGCGACAACAAAATCAGCTTTCACCTGCGCAGCGGCTTGCAGGTCGACGTTCGCCTGCTGCCGCCTGAATCCTTCGGCGCCGCCATGCAGTACTTTACCGGCTCGAAAGCCCACAACGTGGCCCTGCGCCAGCGCGCCCTCAAAATGGGATACACCTTGAACGAGTACAGCCTGTCATCGCTGGAAACCCAAAAGCCCGCAGCCGGAAAAACTGAAGAAGAAATTTACGACAAGCTCGAGCTCGACTATATTCCTCCCGAGATGCGAGAGAATCTCGGCGAAATCGACCTCGCCGACAAGCACGCTCTGCCTCAGCTGATCACCGAGGCCGATCTCAAGGGCGACGTCCACATGCATACCGTCGAAACCGACGGCAAGAATACGATCGAGGAAATGGCCGAGGCCGCCAAGGCGCGCGGCTACCAATACATGGCCATTACCGATCACTCAAAAAACCTGGCCTTCGCCAACGGATTGGACGACAAGCGCGCGGTCGAGCACATTGCCCGCATTCGCGCTGCCGCCAAACAGATCGAGGGCATCACGATTTTTGCCGGCATCGAAGTCGACATCCTGGCCGACGGTGACCTCGATCTCTCTGACGACGTCCTCGCGCAGATGGATCTCGTCATCGCCAGCGTGCACTCGGTCTTCAATCAGGAGTCAGCCAAGATGACCGAGCGCCTGCTCAAAGCCATCGAGAATCCGAACACCTCGATCCTCGGACATCCCACCGGCCGCATCCAGCTACGCCGCGACGCCTACCCCTTCGACATGCACGCCATCCTCACCGCCGCCGCGAAGCGCAAAGTCGCCATGGAACTGAATGCCTATCCCGACCGCCTCGACCTCAATGACGTGCATCTCCGTCAGGCCAAGCAGCAGGGCGTAAAGATCGTCATCAACACCGACTCTCATCACACGTCGCACATGGAAAAGATCCGCTACGGCATTCTGCAAGCCCGTCGCGCCTGGCTGACCAAAGATGATGTGCTCAACACGCTGCCCGCACAGAAGTTCGCCAAAGCCATGAAGCACGCCTGGTAAAACGCCGAGGGGTAAACGTAGAAGGGTTTAGCGCGGAAGCCCGCTGGATGAAGCTTTGTAGCCCCGGACGCCTCGCCCGGGTAACCCGACAGGCGTAGAATCAGCGGGGATGACAAACGATATGCCTGATCAGAACCCCGTCCCTTCACCGAATCCGCCAGAGTCCCCGGCAGTTCCCCCCGGCCCAACCATCCACATTGGCGAAGAGTTCGGCACAGCTAAGAAAAATCTTCCGCCCGCCAAGATTGTGCTGATCGCCATTGGCGTGGTGTTGGTCGTGGTGTTCGTTGCTTCCTTTCTGAAGCGCGCTAAGCCGCAAGCCTCAGGCTCACTCGACAATGTGGTCGCCGTTGAAATTCCCGGGCAGACCTCGACCATGGTCGCCTTGACCTTTACCATTCACAATACCAGCGACAGGATGCTTTACGTTCGCACCGTCCAAGGCCTAATCAAAGCGGCAAGCGGAGACTCCATCGAAGACGCCGTCTCGGCCGTCGACTTTGATCGATACTTTCAGGCCTTCCCCACGCTAAAGAACGGCGCGCAGCCAGCACTCTCGCCAGAAGCCAAGATCCAGCCCGGCGAAACCGTCGTCCGAACCATCATCGTAGCTTTTCCTGTCACGTTAGACGCGTTCCACCGGCGCGACTTCACCAGCGTGATCATCTGGCCTTATAACGAAACGGTGCCCGTGGTGTTGACCCCGTAGGCAGTTCCCGCTTGCGCAAATCCTCCGGAATGCGTTCCTATAACAGCATGAACAATCCCAGGCATTCTTTCCGCGCAGTCGCGCTCGTCCTCCCGCTCATTTTCATAACGCTATTCGCCGCTGCCGCCGCACCGGCGGCAGAGCCAGGAAAATATCTTTTCTACATCGGCACCTACACCCAGGACGGCAGCAAGGGTAAAGGCATCTACGCCTACCGCTATGACGCTGCGACGTCCGAGATCACGCCTCTCGGCCTCGCCGCCGAAACCACGAATCCGTCCTTCGTCGCGCCCCACCCCAACGGACGCTTCCTTTACGCGGTGAATGAAGTTGGAAATTACAAAGGCCCGAACAGCGGCGGCGTCAGCGCATTCTCGATTGATCGAGCCACCGGCAAGCTGACTTTCCTGAACGAAGTCGCCTCGCGCGGCGCTGACCCTTGCTACATTACCGTCGACAGAACCGGAAAATATGTATTAGTAGCGAACTATACCGGCGGCAGCGTTGCGGTCTTCCCGGTGCTCGCCGATGGCAGGCTCGGCGAGGCCTCGGCCTTTGTCCAGCATACTGGCAAGGGTACGAATCCTGAACGGCAGGAGGGACCGCACGCTCACTCCATCGACCTGTCACCCGACAACCGTTTTGCCATGGTCGACGATCTCGGTCTCGACGAGTTGCTGGTCTACAAATTCGACAGCGCTAAAGGATCACTCGCTCCCAACGATCCGCCGTTCACCAAGATCGATGCCGGATCCGGCCCGCGCCACTTCGTCCTTCGCCCCGACGGCAAGTTCGCCTACGTGATCAGCGAAATGGGACACACCGTGACGGTCTTCTCGAACGATGCGGCCAATGGAAAACTGCAAGTTCTACAAACGATTACGACTCTGCCCAAAGATTTCACCGGCCGCAACGACGATGCGGAGATCGCGGTGCATCCCTCCGGCAAATTTCTCTACGCCTCCAACCGAGGCGACGACAGCATCGCCATCTACACGATCGACCAAAGTAAGGGGACACTCAGGCAGATCGGAATCGTTCACACGGGAGGGAAGGAACCGCGCAGCTTCGAGATCGATCCCACGGGCACGCTCTTGTTTGCGGAAAATCAGAACTCGAACACCATCGTCCTGTTGAAGATCGATACGACAACCGGACTCCTGACGCCGACGGGAAAAGTGCTGGAGGTGGGATCCCCAGTGTGCTTGAAATTTGTAGCCGTGAAGTGACCGCCGTAGAAATGTAGCTTGCTACGTCTCTGCCACCGTTCGGGATGAGGGATATGAAAGAAGAAATTGGTGCGAGCAACATCTCTATTATTTCTTCTGAATGCCCTTGCGCCGCACCAGGTGCGTGTTCGCATCCGGTTTGATCTCGTCATACTTCAGACACGAAATCGAACCATCCACTTCCAGCACGGCCAGCGCGACTTGATCGCACCCATTGATGCCGTGCTCGCGCAAGGCGCGGTGCAACTCGTCCATGCTGACGTGTTCCCGCGCCATATGCTCTTCAATGGGTTTGCCGTCATGCACCAATAAAGAAGGCTCGCCTTCGATGAGCCGGCGGAAGTGCCGGTTGCCGCCGGAAACATTGGCGACCAGATAATTCAAAATCAACAGCGTGGCGGCCGCAACCGCGCCGCCCAACAACGAGGTGTCGGGCCCGGTCATCGCATTCTGTACAGAGTTCGACAGCAGGAGCAGCAATGTCAGGTCGAACGGAGTCATCTGCCCGACTTCGCGCTTGCCGCTTAAACGCACCCCTATCAGCACCAACAGATAAATCACGCCCGTGCGCAGCACAATCTGCAGCAGCACGTTGGCTCCGGGGAAGAACGCTCCGGTCATCGTTGATTTCTCTGTATGCTTCTTGGTTCTATTTTCGAATCGACTTTTCGATCGGTTTCCGCTCTAGTTCGCCGTTACCGGCACGGGAGCGCTCTTCGGCGTGCTCAAATATCCCGTGGCCTTGTTCTTGTCGACTGTCCACACCACCAACTCAAACAGCAGGTGATCGCGGCCGGAGTAAAACTGAATGGGCTCTGAGACGTTGCGATCTTTTTTCTCGATCGTCTTATCGTCGGAGGTCACGTTCATCGTGAACTTGCCCTTTTTGCCGTCGGTCTTCTTCAGTTGCAGGCTCACAGTCGAAACCGGCTGTGGCTTGGCGCCCTTCAGCAAGGTGAACTCGTAGTAGTTGCGGTCACCCTTGTGCTTCAGAATTTCCAGATCGCCGGCCGTGTGCGCGATCAATCCGCTCTGCACCCCGAGATCGCCAATCGTGCTTGCCAGCTTGGCTTTGGTGGCTTCGAGGTCGGCCTTGGTCGACCCAAGATCGGTTTTCACTCCGCCCACGTCGGTCTTCACACCCGAAATTTCTCCGGTCACCGCGCTGATCTGCGCTTTCTGTTCCTTCTCCAGCCGGCTTTCCGTGGCCTTCTGCTCGGCGCGCAACTCGGCGGTCTTCTGCGCAAGTTCCTGCTTGGTCAAACCGGCCTGCCGTCCTAAAGTCTGTTCCGTCGCCTCGGCGTCCGCAATCCGGTTCTGCAGTTCTTTCACTTGCGCCTGGCTGGCACTCAGGTCGCTTGCCAGTTTCTCCGTCGCCAGATGCGCTGCGTAGTGCGCGTATGCAGAGCCCGCCACCACCAGAATTGCCAGCACAGTCAGAATCCACTTGCCGACATTTGACTGAGATTCCATATGTATCTGATCGCCTTCATCGCCCATACACTCGTTCTCCTCGGGATACAAAGTATTGAATTGCAGGGATACAGGTATTGTTGAGCAGGACCACCACAGTGTCAATTGGCGCGCGGGATGCCGTATGCCGGCTCCTTTAACGGCGAAGCGCCAACGCCTCCTGCAGAGCAGGGTCAGGATCGCGTCTAACTACTGCCGCCGTCGTACCGAGGCGCTTCTCGATTTTCTGTCGCTCCGCGACCAGAGACGCTGGCACCGCGGGGCTGGGAAGTGACTGCATCAGCGATTCGGATTTCACCATACACGCAAAGGCCAGCCGCGCAGGGAATCCCGCATCATCCAGAAATCGTCCGTAGGCGTACCAGTCTTGCGCACTGGCACTGGTATCGGCGGTCGAATCGTCGAGCCGGAGCGCCTGCTGGTAGAGCCGCAAAGCCTCGTCCAGCTTTCCGGCCTTGGACTGCAGCGCCGCGTCATTAACATCGGCTACACTCTCCAGCTTAATTTGGCTGGTCTGTGAAGCGAGTTTTTCCGCCAGGTGATACGACTTCATCGCCAGCTCGGTCTGCGACGAATGTACCTGGCAATCCGCCATGCGCAACACAATGGCGATCACTTTGTCAGGTGCGGGACGATCCTGCGCCGGTTGCCGCGCAATCTGCTCGAGGAACGAGTTGTAATGTGAAGCCGCGGCCTGCGCTTTGCCTTCGCGGTCGAACTCGTCCGCCATGTACAGGTGAGCGAGTTTCTGTCGCGGGTCCACGGCCAGAGCCTGATCCCAATTCGCTAGAGCCTGGTCGCGATGGCCTTGACGCAGCGCCAGCAAACCGCGATCCACCAGGAGATTCGCATCTTTCGGTGTGTACTTGAGCGACGCCTCGGTCAGGCTGAAAGCTTCATCGAACCGGTCCTGATCGATGAGCAATTGCAGCAGCCCCTGTCGCGGAGCCGGATCGGCAGGATTGGCCTGCATTGCCCGTCTCCAGGCGGCTTCAGCTTGTTGCACTTGACCTTCTTCCATGGCCCGGTGCGCTAGCCGCATTTGCAGAGTGCTATCGAATGAGTTGAGAGCCTCAGCCCGTTGTAGATCGTGCAAATCGTCCGCGTTCAGCGCCAGATAGTAACGCGCCTGATCGAGCGTCCCCCAAACCAGAAGCAGCAATGCCGCGCCTATGCGCAGAGACCGGGCCCCAGAGCTGCTGCCTACCAGCCAGCGCCACGCGGCGGCAAACTGTCCGCCGGCTTCTCCCGCCGCGTCTGCGATCCGCTCCCGCGAGTTAAGAAGCAGCGATGCGATCCGCCCGTCGCGCAGCTTCCAGATCGCGCCATCCAGAATGAAGTGATGAATATTTACCAGCGCCGTGAAGATCAAGAAACTCGCGGTGAAGTCGTGATGAAACGCGCGGCTGGCCAGCCACGGTCCCGGCACAAACAGCGCGATACCACCCACGACCAGCACTCCGAAATAGGCCAACGGACGCCAGTTGCGCCCCGGCTGGTTCGAAGTTTCGCTCGAAGTTTCGCCGGAGGCCTCGCGGCGTGCGTAGTAGCTTGTAATCCACAAATACTGCGCCGAGTGCATGACTGCCAGTACGCCCGAGCTGTAACGGTTCTGCGGAATCTCCAGACCTCTGATCAGCGAAATCGCCGCCGGTAGCAGGAACCACAAGAACTGCGAAGAAAACAACGTAAGGGACGGAATCAGCTTCCGCCATCCAGTCGCGCTCGCCAGCCGCGACAGTCCAAACGTCGACAAGCCGACGAACGCCACTATCAGAATAATCTGCTCCCAACGGCTCACCACCGCCGGTATTCCCAGCGACAGAAATAGTGGATCGGTCGAGGGCCCGGTATGGAAACCCAGAAACAGAATCAGGTAGGAAGCTACGAAAGCCCCGTATAACGCCCGCCGCGTGCTCCTGTCAGGATCGGCCCCGGCCCGGCGCGCGAACATCATAAACAGCCCGTAGTTCTGTCCGCTGTAGTGCCACGGGCTCCACGTCAGATAAATCGTAAAAATCCAGGGCAGAAGACGCAGCCAGAAATGCGACAGCAGCAGCGTCAGCAGCATCAGAGCCGTGATGTGGACGGTGAAGATGCGGTATTTTTGAAAGTCTTCGCTGCGATGGTAGGCGCGATAAATTGTCGCCATGTAGTGCGGATAGTTAAAAAACAGCGCCAGCACGTAGAACGCAACCGACCATGCGCGCGCACTCGAAGCCGCCGAAAAATACGAAAGCAGCAACAGTGGCGCCGACCACGCTCCACAGCCCACGATCAAGTCGAGCCCTGGATTGTAGATCCAGAGCGTGGATTGTTCCTTCGCATTCTGACGCGATTTCTTCATGATGTCTTGAGCAAATTATAGGTGGGGAAATCATCACAACGCGTAACCGCAGAGATGCAGAAGGGGTAACGAAGGTAACGAGCAGAATTCGCTATTCGAATTTCCAGCGCGTCGATTTGCTCTGGAAATACTTCTCCCATAATCCGAAAACAACCCGCGGACGCACCGCGAACACTGGTTCCTTCATCGACAGGATGCCGTCCCTCATCGACGACAGATCGAACTTGTACTTCTTCTCGCAGGCTGGAAGGAACTTGCGTCGGGCAGGCACGTCTGCAACTTCCGCAACGCCTTCGACGATGACCGCCTCCTGCGCATGTTCCGTGCCCACGACACAAGTTTTATTTCGCGCCAAGTTGCGAGCCTTGCGCGACTCGCTCCCTGTGCTGAACAGGAAACGTCCGTCTTGCCACAGTCCCCAGACGACCATGGTGTGAGGCGATCCGTCCGGCTTGACGGTCGTAAGCCAGTAGTTGTGCGATTTTTTCAGCCGCTGTTCGGCCCAGGACCACGGCAGAAGGCCTTTGGTGCCTTTTGGGAAGCCATAGCCTGGCGTAGAGATGCGCGAGGCTCGTGGCCGTCGCCACCTCTGCGTTTTATTTGTGGTTGCCACGGAGCACCCCCAGCGATGTCATCCCATCGGCCAGGCAAACTCAACCGGGTAATTGTAACGAATCTATGTTGTCCAAGTGACTTTCGGGACCACGGAGTTGTGAGTTTGCTTGTGTGAAGCGAAATGAACACGTAGTTTTGAATGGAAGGTACGAGGGACGGAGATGGCACCGGAAATGACGACGATAGATGGACAGCCGATCCAGCCGAAGTGGCGCGGATACGTCATGTTCCTGGCATCCTTCTTCGGGTTGTTTGCCGCTTTGTGCACGGTCTTTGCGCTGGTGGTGACTGCGGCACAGGGCTGGGTGGAGCACGCCCAGGCGCAGTGGCCGACCGCCACGGCGCGCGTCCAGAGATGCGGCTTGGATGTTTACACTTATAAGTCGCAAGCGTACTGGATCGTTTGCAGCCTCATCTACACGGTGAACGGAGAGGAAATTGTGTCCCGCGTTCATTCGCGCACCATCCCAAATCCGGGACGGGTGATCTGGCAATATCCCACAGGACAGTTCGAGCGACTGCAAGAGTGGGTGGACGAGCATCCCGAGGGGACGCCCATCGCGGTGCGCTACGATCCCGCGAACCATGGGAAGGCAGTTCTGGTTGCGACGGACATGCCGCTGGGTGGGCCGCAAACGCCGGACAACTTGAAGTTGCTGGCATTCTTCGGAATGAGTTCTGTGGTGCTGCTGGCGATTGGACGAATCGCACGGCCACGAAATTTCGGATTCGCGGGGACGGCTAAAGACCGCGCTTTTTCATAACACGCATGTCGTCGAACTCTTCATATGCCTGTTACAGGTTCTTCTTCGTCCACTCGTCAATGCGATCCAGCGCCTGCTGCAGGTTCTCCAGCGAATTGGCCACGCTGAAGCGCAGGTAGCCTTCCCCGAATTCTCCGAACGCCGTGCCCGAGAGCGCCGCCACTCCCGCTTGCTCGAGCAAGGCATCAGCTAGCGGCTTCGACTTCCATCCGGTTTTCGTTATGTTGGGGAACACATAAAACGCGCCTTTCGGCATGCGGCAGGAAAAGCCCTTGATTTTGTTCAGTCCCGCCACGAACACATCGCGGCGCCGTTGAAATTCGTCGCGCATGTGATCCACCGAACTCTGATCGCCGCGGATGGCTTCAATCCCTGCAACCTGCGTAAAGCTCGCCGTGCACGAATTTGAATTCGTCATCAGGCGCGTCACCTGCGCAGCCAGGTCCGGACGCATAACCCCGTAGCCCATACGCCACCCCGTCATCGCGTAGGTTTTCGAAAAGCCGTCGAGCAGAATGGTGCGCTCCTGCATCCCGGGCACTGACATGATCGAAAAGTGCCGGCCTCCATCGAACAGCAGGCGACTGTAGATTTCGTCCGACAGGATCATGATGTTGCGGTCGCCAATTAACTTCGCGATCTTCTCAATGTCGGGGCGCTCTAAAACTCCGCCGGTAGGATTCTGCGGCGAATTCAAGATAATCAACCGGGTGCGGTCATTGATCAGCGACGCCAGTTCATTCAGGTCGAGCGAGAAGTCGCGTTCCTCACGCAGTTGAATCGGCATAGCGCGTCCGCCCACGTAATGAATCATCGACTCGTAAATCGGAAAGCCGGGATTGGGATAGATGACCTCATCTCCTTCATCAATCAACGCCAGGATCGTGAAAAAAATAATCGGCTTACCGCCGGGAACGACCACCACTTCGTCGCTCGAAACATTCACTCCACGAGTCCGGCCGACGTATTCGGCAAGCGCCTGACGTAGCTCGGGCAATCCAGCCGACGGTCCATAGTGCGTCCAGCCTTTGCGCAGGGCGTCAATGCCCGCCTCTACCACGTTCGCGGGCGTGTCGAAATCCGGTTCGCCAATTTCGAGGTGAACAATGCTCTTGCCCTGGCGCTCCAGAGCGCGCGCTTTGTTCAGAACTTCGAAAGCAGTTTCGGTGCCCAGCCGCGCCATGCGGCGGGCGAGACGCAATTCGTGTTGCGTGGTTTGTGGCATGATGACAAAACTCCTGAGCAGGCCAAACCGGTCATTATACGCCCGCGGCATAGGCATGAATTGCGCTCAAACAGAGTAAACTCACCGCAAACTGACCAGCGGAGGGATTCATGACTTCTTATCTCGACGAACTTTACGCCCATCAGGAATGGGCCGACGCCGAACACTGGCGCGCCTTTGAGGCGCATCCCACGGCGCTCGAAGATAAGGCAATCCGCGAACGGCTGCTGCACATTCATCTGGTGCAGCATGGGTTTTTGTGGGTGACAAGCCCACAGCGCTCCGACTTTGCCTTCAAGAAGCTGGAAGACTTTCCTTCCATGGGGGATCTGAAGCAGTATGCGCGGCAAGGTCTCGACGACATCAATGAGTTATTGAAAAAGACGGGTCAGGGTCGTATGGACGAGATGATCGAAGTGCCGTGGTTCAAGCCGCCGCTGAAGATCAGCGTGCGCCACGCGTTCACGCAAGCGGCGATGCACAGTCACTACCATCGTGGGCAGAATGCGACGCGCTTGCGCGAACTCGGAGGCGCCCCTCCCCCTATCGACTTCATCGTCTGGTTGCAAAATGGTAAACCGGCGGCAACCTGGTCTACCTCGGAATGATCCCGCGCTTAATTTTCCGCCGATTGATCCGTCGCGCATCGGGCACAGAGCCGACGGAACGCCGTGCTTTCTCCTGGGTGCTCACCCTCGCTTTTTTCCTCTCCGCATTCGCTCTTTCCGCCCGGGCGCAAAACCCCTCCTCCGTGCACGGCCTCTGGGTATGGAAAGGACCATCGATTGTCGCGGCGCAGCACGGTCCAGAGAAGTTGCGGGACTTCTGCCAATCCCAAAACATCAACGAAGTTTACATCTCGGTTTCTTCTAACGGCACAATGTTACAGGGCGACTTCCCTCATCTTATCGAGCTTTTGCATCGTTCGGGCGTCCTTGTCGAAGCGCTGCTTTCGAATGAGGAAGCGGACCAACCCGGCAAACACCGCGACAAACTGCTGGACCAGGCGCGGGCCATCGTACGTTTCAATCAGAGCCACCCCATGCAGCGCTTCGACGGCATTCATCTCGACCTCGAACCGCAGCAGCGCTCCGAGAATAAAGGCGCTGGCAATCTTCAATTTCTGCCCGGTCTGGTCGATGCATACCGCGCGGTCCGTAACCTCGCCGAACCGGCACACATTACACTGAATGCCGACATCCAGAAGAAGCTGCTGAAAGGCGACTCCGCGCAGCGCAAACTATTGTTGTCCTCATTGCCGCGGCTCACGCTCATGCTGTATGAAGTCAGCAATCCCAGTGACGGGCAAACTGAACAGAAAAAGATCGAAAAGCTCCAGACCGAAAGTCAGAAACTGCTGGACACTGCTTACGACGGATTGCAAGGTCTGGACTTGGCGAAGATAGTCATCGGCCTACGCACTCCCGATTACGGGGCGGGACTCCCCCAGATGCTCCAGTCATTAGACGCCGGGAATGGAAAGAATCCGCACTATGCGGGCTGGGCGCGGCATTCCTACAACGATTCTTTGGCACTCGCCGAATAGCAGCGACGTCTGGTTTCGCCTTTATCCGGCAGAAACGCATAGAATACACCGCATCGTCCTACGTCGAGGTTGAAGCTTGGGGAGGGTCTGCGTTGGCTACTTCGTCCGCAGTCTTGGTTCGTTCGCGCACCCGGTACGTACTACTTGGAGCGCTCGCCCTGATGACTCTGTTTGTCATCTACAAAGATGAGCTTTTCATCTTTGACCACAAATCGCCCGACTGGGCCTACTTTTTCCCGGTGCGATGGCCGTTACTTTTCCACGGTTTGGCAGGTCTGATAGCTCTGTTAGCGGGACCGCTGCAATTTTCCACTAGAGTTCGGGAACGGTATTTGCAGTTTCATCGGATTCTCGGCCGATTCTATGTGGGAGGAGTCGCGGTGGCCGCGTCCATTTCGATCTACCTCGTTTTCGCGCATTTTCCAAACTCAGAGCGTGTCGAAGGCGTATTTCAGGCAGGCTGGTGGGTTGTGACCACGGGGCTGGCGCTATTCTGCGCTCGAACTCATAACATTGCGCAACACCGGCAATGGGTCGTGCGCAGCTATTCGACCACTTGTTTCTTCGTGACCTCACGAGTTGCCTTCGCGCTTCCGCCGATTAGTCATATGCGCGTCACCGCCGACACCCTTGCGCTGTTCCTATGGCCGATGCTCGCTGTGACCATCGTAGGGACCGAACTGGGCGTGCAGTGGCGGGGGATATTTCTCCGGAGAAAAGCGGTATCTGCCGCTGTCTGAATGAAGATTGCGGAAGTAACCGACGGAGGAAAATTACTCTGACACGCTGTGTTCTTCGTTCTGCGAACGGAGGACGCGGTCGACGGAGTAGGGCGCGCGGCGGCTGGGTTCGTGGTAGTGGCGGACCTGCATTTCGCCCAGCAGGCCGATGGCCAGCAGATTCAAGCCGCCTAGCAGCAGACCGAGAGCGGCCATCATCAGCGGGCCGTGCGTGGCCATCACCGGCACGTGGCGCAGGAACTTCTCCACGCCGAGCCAGAGCACAATGGCGCTGCCGCTAAAGATGCTCATCATGCCAATGCTGCCAAAAAAATGCAGCGGGCGCGACAAGTAGCGCAACAGGAAGCGAATCGTCAGCAGATCGAAAAACACGCGGAACGTGCGCGTGATGCCGTAGTGCGAAACTCCACGCTCGCGGTTCACGTTGCGGATGGGCACTTCGCAGATGGTTGCGCCATGCCATGAAGCCAGCGCCGGAATGAAGCGGTGCAATTCGCCGTAGAGCGGCACCTGCTCCAGAATGTCGCGGCGGTAGGCTTTGAACGTCGTGCCAAAGTCGTGAATGTCAACGCCGCTGATCTTCGCCATCATCCAATTGGCGATCCGCGAAGGAATGCGGCGCATCCAGAAATTGTCGACGCGCACCTTGCGCCATCCACTGACAATGTCGTAACCGGCCGCAATCTTTTCCAGAAACAGCGGGATGTCGTTGGGATCGTGCTGCAAATCGCCGTCCATGGCGATGATGTACTCCCCGCGCGCGTGGTCGAAACCGGCGGCCAGCCCTGCAGTCTGGCCAAAGTTGCGGCGCAACTTGACCACCGTCACGCGGCTGTCTACGGCCGCGATTTCGCGCAGCATGGCGAAGGTGTGGTCATTCGAACCATCGTCCACCATTACGATTTCGAAAGTTTCACCGTGCGCCTCCATCACCGCTTTCAGGCGATCGTAGAGGTCGGTGACATTCTCCTGCTCGTTGTGCAGCGGGACGACGATGGAGTACTTGGGCACAGTCCTTCCATTATAGACCGAAAAGAGGGTTCTCAGTTCCCGGTTCTCAGTTCTCAACTGGTTACCCTGGGCCACGGCAGGGAGGCTTGTTGAGAGCCGGGAACTAAGAACCGAGAACTCGACCTTTAGCCCTGGGCTTTGAGCTTCAGCTTCGACTTATTTTCTTCCATGAAAGCCTTGATTTCGTCGGCCGCGCCGAGCAATCGGTTCCATTGCTCGTAGTACAGTGTGACCGGAAAACGGCCCAGGCCGTAGACGCTGACCCCGCCTTTTTCGCCGACTTTAAAGATCAGGTCCCCGCTGCGCTTCTTGGTTTCGACCTCTTTTTCGAGCTGAGACAGTTTCGCTTTGAGTTCTTCGTAGGTTGGTTCCGACATGCTTCCCTCACGTTTAAAGATAAATGCGGCTAGCGGACGATCGCCTGCCAGCCGGACAACCACCCTTTCTATAGTAACTTGTCGGTCATTGCCTTGCGGTAGATAACCGTTATAAGCTCAGCAGAGTCTCATGCAAAAGCAGGAAAGTCGTGGTCTGCGTTAGTTTATGCGTTTGCGGGTGACATGGTCGACGTGGCTTGCTCTGTCCCTCATGTTGTGGACAGTGGCGGCGGAGTCTACCCACAATCACCCCAACCAGACCGAATCTGCTTCCTGCTCGATCTGCCTGGTGGCGCACAGCGCCAGCCCCACCGCAAGTACGATCCAGGCGGCTCCAGTGTTTGCCGCAATCGGCCTGCTCCGTGAAGAAGATGTCATTGCGAAATCCCGGTTCGATTTTTCGGACCTCGGGATTCGTGGTCCTCCTGCCCTCTAGGGATTCCCGCATTATCGAATGATCCGGCTGAAAGTTGAAGGCTCATCCGTTCAAGCCGGAGCCGATTCCCTACTCACTTGGCAGGAGGAATAATGCCTACTTTTCATCATTATTTTCACCACTTTCATCCCGTGCGCTTTGCAGCATGGGTGGCAGTCGCTCTGGCGCTCTCAGTCACGATTGCGGGTGCGCAGTCTGTCGGTAATTCCACTTCGCTCGAAGGCACGGTACTCGACGCAACCGGGGCGGTCGTTTTTGGAGCGACCGTAAAGATTCATAACCCGGTGAGCGGCCTCGATCGCAGTGTGCAGACCAATACCACCGGCGGCTTCAGTTTCCCTAATGTCCCGTTCAACCCCTACCACCTTACGGTCACCGCCAAGGGCTTTGCGCCCTACGTGCAGGACGTTCAACTTCGTTCGGTTGTGCCGGTGAATCTTTCGGTCACGCTGCAAGCGGTGGTTGAGACCCAAACCGTCACAGTGCACGACACCGCCGGCGACCTGGTTGAGACCGACTCAACCTACCACACCGACGTTGAGAAGGACATGATGGACCGGCTGCCCATGCCGGAAGGCGGCGGCGTGGCGGCGGCCGTCGAGACCGCAACGCCCGGTGTTTCCGCGGACTCCAATAACCAGATGCACGGCCTGGGCGACCATGCCGAAAACACCATCTCGGTCGACAACCAGGTCAATTCCGACCAATCAAGCAAGACCTTTTCCAACCAGATTCCCTCCGGTTCGATTCAATCGATGGAGGTGATCGCGGGCGCGCCCCCGGCCGAGTTCGGCGGCAAGACCAGCCTGGTGGTCAAGGTGAGCACGCGGTCAGGCCAAGGGGTCACCACTCCGACCGGATCGTTCACCACGTCTTACGGCGCATTCGGCACGTCCGACGCTGCGTTCGATCTCGCCTATGGCGGGCAGAACTGGGGAAATTTTGTTGCCGTCAGCGGCACCAACGGCGGCCGCGTGCTCGACGCGCCTGAGTTTTCCGTTATGCACGATAAGGGAAACGAGGAAAACGTTTTCGACCGCATCGATTATCAGATCGCCAACGGTAACACCGTACACCTGAATCTCGGCTGGACCCGTTCCTGGTTCCAGACACCCGATACTTATGACAATCTCAACATCGGCGTGCTCGATCCCCTGGGCAATCCGGTTCCTGCTGCCGACCAGCGTTCGCAAATCAAGACGTACAACATCGCGCCCACGTGGACGCGACTGCTCAGCCCGACCCTGGTCTTCACCTTCGGCGGTTTCGTGCGCCGCGACGACTACAACTACTACCCGAGCAACGATCCTTTCGCCGATCTCGGCCCCCTCAATCTGCAACGCGAAAGCATCGGCCAAGCCCGCACCCTCACCAACACCGGCATTCGCTCGGACCTGGCCTATGCGCACGGGATTCATAACATCAAGCTGGGCGTATCGTACGAGCAAACATTCCTGCGTGAGAACGACGACCTGGGCATCGTCGACCCGTCGTTCAATGCGCCCTGCGTGAACGCCGGCGGAATGGGCGTTGCCGCGCCAGGGGTCACCGATCCGGCTCAATGTCTGTCGCCGCTGTTTCCTAACGTGATCGAAGCGGGCAGTCCCGCACAGGGCGTCACACCCTTGAATCCTTATCCGGTTTTCAACCCGGTGTTGCTGCCCTACGACCTCACCCGCGGGGGCAGTCTGTATCCCTTCGACGGACATACCGATGTAAAGGAACTGGCGCTCTATCTGCAGGACACCATCAGCGTAAAGAACTGGTCGTTCAGTCTCGGCCTGCGCGGAGACTTGTACAATGGCCTCAGCATTGCGCACCAAGTCGAGCCGAGAGTCGGCATCGCCTACAATATCAAGCCCAGCAGTACGGTGCTTCGTATCTCGTATGCGAGGACGCTGGAGACTCCCTTCAACGAGAATCTGATCCTGTCGAGCACTGGATGCGAAAATCCGGTTTTGTCGCCACTTCTTTCGTGCACCGGTTTGTCGAGCGGAGCGTTGGATCCGGGCTTCCGCAACGAATTCCACGCCGGGTTGCAGCAGGCGTTCGGGCGCTACCTGGTATTCGATGGAGAATACATCTGGAAGTACACGCACAACGGATACGATTTCAGTGTTCTGGGCAACACGCCAATCACGTTCCCGATCGAGTGGCACAACTCGAAGATTCCCGGGCTGGCGGCCAGTCTGCGGGTACCGACCATTCACGGATTTTCCGCCACGACAGTGTTTTCCAGCGTTGCGGCGCGTTTCTTCCAGCCCCAGGTCGGCGGGGCCGGCGCGACGGTTGCAAACGCCACAGGCCTTCCCTTCCGCATCGATCACGACGAAAAATTCAACCAGTCCACAAACCTGCAATATCAACTTCTGAAGCGCGGCCCGTGGTTTGGGCTGAATTGGCGCTATGACAGCGGACAGGTCGCCGGCGCAGCCCCGTGTTACGGCGTGGATGCAGGCAACGATTGTCCGGCCTCGACCACAATCGGGGGCCAACCCGGAGTGATGCTGATCGGCAACGGCGCGCCCCTAACGGCCGACGAAGAATATGAGGCCGGCTTCTACTGCGGGTCCCAGCGCGCTACACCGACGCAAGCCCTGCCCGGCACTTGTCTGGTATCGCAGTTCGGATCCACCTTGATCAAAGTACCGGCGCCGAACGCTGAAAACGACGATCACAATCCTCCCCGCATCGCCCCCCGCAATCTTTTTGACGCCTCGGTCGGCCTCGACAACGCCTTCCACGGTGACAAGCGCAAATGGGATGTGCGCGTAACCGCCGTGAACCTGATGAACAAAGTAGCCCTCTACAACTTCCTCTCCACTTTCAGCGGCACGCACTATGTGACGCCGCGAGCCATCACGGCGCAACTGGCGTTCCACTTTTAACGCAACAAACTCAACTGGAACAGGCGGCCCTGACGCGGGTCGCCTTTTTTCTGAGGGCTTCGGTTTTCTGGTCTCGGGTTTTCTTGGGCTCCGGCTTTCCGGGGCTAGGCGGAATTAGTATTTCCCGCGAAATATCTTTCGATTGATGTCGGGCCAGAACTCTTTTACCACGTTGAACACTCCGTCTAAGCCTACCTGTGTCCCCCAACGTTGGTAGGTCTTCACCCACGGGTTGGCTTGAGCCGGATAGTACGCATTGCCGATTCCCGCCGCCCCTCCGGCCCCCACGATCTCCGACAGATTGAAGGTGTTGCTTCCCGAATTAGTCCTGGTGATGAAGAGCCGGCTTAAGGCGTACCCGGCCCGCTTGGGAAATCCGCCTCTGCCCATGGTGTAGTATCTCGGATCTTCTCTCGTCGCCCAGGGGACGATGGCTTCCGCCATGTAGTTCTCGATGCCCGTGTCGGCAAAGACGTGCCAGTAGTATTTGCCGTAGCCCTCGGCGCCCTGCCCAAAAGTCGGCTCCGACTTACCAGCCATGTCGAGTCCCGCGAGCGCTGCCACGAAGATGAAATCGGAGTAGTCGAACGTATCCTGGGTCGCCAGCCAGACTTCACTCTTGAAATTCAGCGGCGGCAAATGGGTGTTCGCACTGACCGCACGGTAATTAGGAACGATCCCCAGAATTCTCTTATTTTGTTTCCCATAATCCTCGTCGGGGTTACCTGGCGTCGAAGGGCTGATCTGGGGCTTCTGAGCTTCGGGCGCGGGAGATTTTGCATCCGTAGTTGGCGCGGTTGGCGCTGGTTCCTGGCCCTGCGAAACGTCGACATGCAAAGCATCGGCCGGCGCGACCACAGTCGCCACCGAAGCATCGTCCAGACCCTGCTGTACGGTTCCTTCTCCCGACTGTTCGGACGCCCCGACTGGTTCTTGAGCCTGCAGGGGCATCGCTGACAACAAGCCGGCCAGTGCGGCCGTCACGCAAAATGATCGAATGGCTTTCAAATCTCCTCCCACTCCCTGATTTCCCGCTCCGGCCTTATCTGCCGTGCTCATTACGCAGTTCTTTGGCCTTTGATTGTCTGAATCGGCGTTTGGATGCAGGCCACGGGCAGAAGATGCACGCCAGCGGCAGAAAAGGAATCCGGATTCGACGGGTTTAGTTCGACGTTTTCTGTTGGGATTTCAGCAGTTGTTTCTGCACCTGGCGCTCGTGTCTTTTCTGCAAGGAGGCGTGAATATCGGGCCAAAACTCTTTCAACTCATTTCCAAGAGCGTCGAGGCCCATCTGCGTTCCCCAGTCATTAAGATTCCCTGAAAAGTTTCGATCGGCGGCGGGATAATAAACATTAGAAATTCCAATTGCAGCTGCGTTGCCCGCAAACTCGGGAATGTTGAACATGTGAGTCCCGGAATCTCTCCGAGCGATGAAGATACGGTCGATGGCATAGCCAAAGCGGTGCGCGAACGAACCCCTGCCCAATCGGTAATAGCGAGGATCTATTTTCAGGATCGTGGGGAAAACGCCGCCCACCATGATATTGCCATCCACTTGATCGGCGAAGGCCGCTCCATAACGCTTCGCATATCCCTGAAATCCTTGTCCGAAGCCCGGATCATTATCCGCTGCCTGGTGAAGCGCCGCTACAATTCCCACGATCGTGAACTCATAGGGATCGAAGGAACCCTTTGCTGCCATGGAGAACTTCTCTTTCCAGGTGACTGGCGGCACGTGCGATTGACCATCCACGGTCAAGTAGTTCGGCATTACATAAAACATCCGGTCGTTTTTCTTCGCGTCTTCGTTTTTCTTGGTATCCTCATTCTTCTTCGCATCTTCTTGGGCCGAGCCGCTTTGCCCCTGAGGATTCTGGGCAGCTGGCTGGTCTGCGGGCTTATCCTGCGCTGGAGAATTGGCCGCAGGGGGTGGGGACTGGGCAGGGTCCTGTGTTTGAGTCTGCGGGGTGCTTTGACCTGCGCAAGAAACCGCGGCGCATAAGATCGACAAGATCAGCAGGCCCACACGCGCGAAACTGCTCAGTTTCAAATTCGAATTCAAATTCAAATTGATGAGGGCTCCAATTCCATTTGATTGAGATGTCGCCAACCCGATGCTCGCGGTCTACTGTTGGCAGTCCTCTCTCCGCAAACAGACTCCGCTCTCCAGCTAACATGCCAGCCTCGGTAAACCCCAAGATTCAACGAGTCGTCCACAAGATTCTGCAGTCAGTTCCCCCACTTGCCCCAGGATGATTTCCACGCCCGTTCGCGTTCGCAAGCGAGGGACTTCCCTCCCCCACTTTACCAGCTAAGATGCAGTTGTGGGCGAGCGAGCCGCCCTCGGCCAGGATTTCTAGAAGGGAAAAGGGCGGCCGCCCCGCGGAGCAAACCAAGAATTCCGAGGATTGGCGAAGAACTTCGGATCTCGCCCGCGCTACTCTGATCCCGGCCACCGCTTGGTCGCCGTCCTCTCCAAAAACTGAACCGCCATCATTTACGCCACTTCCCCTTCCCTGCTAACATCATTTGTTTACCACTCAACCGGCCACCAGATCTGATACGCCTTCATAAAACTTCACGGAGGAAATATGGCAATTAAAGTAGGCATCAACGGCTTCGGACGCATCGGCCGCAACGTTTTTCGCGCTTCACTCAAAGACCCCAACCTGGACATCGTCGCGGTCAACGACCTGACCGACCCGAAAACTCTGGCCCACCTTTTGAAGTACGACTCGGTGCTCGGCAACCTCTCGAATCAAGTCTCCTCGGGACCCGACAGCATTACAGTCGACGGCAAGGCCATCAAGGTTTTCAAAGAAAAAGACCCAGCCGCGCTGCCCTGGGAATCCGTAGGCGCTCAGGTCGTGATCGAGTCGACTGGCCGTTTCACCGATGCAACTGACGCGAAGAAGCACCTGCGCGGATCAGTGAAGAAAGTCATCATCTCGGCCCCAGCAAAGAACGAAGACATTACGGTGGTGCTGGGCGTGAACCACGACAAGTATGACCCCGCCAAGCATCACGTCATTTCGAACGCTTCCTGCACCACGAATTGCCTGGCGCCGGTGGCTAAGGTCCTGAACGACGAATTCAAAATCGTCTGCGGCACCATGACCACCATTCACTCCTACACCAATGACCAGGTGATTCTCGACTTCCCGCACAAAGATCTGCGGCGCGCTCGTGCAGCTGCACTCAACATGATTCCGACCACAACCGGAGCGGCCAAGGCTCTGAAGCTCGTCATTCCGGAACTCGGCGGCAAGGTCGACGGATTCTCCATGCGCGTGCCCACCCCCAATGTTTCGGTGGTCGACTTCGTAGCCTGGGTGGAAAAGAAAACGACCAAGGAAGAAGTGAACGCCGCACTGAAGAAAGCGACTCAGGCGGGATCGTTGAAGGGCTATCTTTCCTACGAGGAAGAGGAACTGGTGTCGTCGGACTTCAAAGGCAACTCCTTCTCGTCCATCGTAGATGCACCCATGACCCTGGTGGTCGGCGGCAATTGCGTCAAGGTGATCTCCTGGTACGACAACGAGTGGGGATACTCCTGCCGCGTGCGCGACCTGATCAACTACATGGCCAGCAAGGGCCTGTAGATTTTTCGTAGCGCCGCCGTCCGGGCGGCTGTCGTGGCGGCGTCTCGCCGCCACATGCGAGGGCGAGACGCCCTCGCGACAGCCGGCAAGATGCCGGCGCTACTTTCTAGACACAGCCAAAAGGACGACCAGCCATGTCCAAACTTTCCATTCGTGATCTTCCCCTCCACGGCAACCGCATCTTCATGCGCGTCGATTTCAACGTGCCGCTGGAAGATGGGCGCGTCATGGACGACACCCGCATCCGCGAAACTCTGCCCACCATCGAGTACGCCCTGCGCCACGGCGCACGCCTCATACTGGCCTCACACCTCGGTCGGCCCAAAGGCAAACCCAATCTGAAGCTGAGTCTCAAGCCCGTGGCCGAGCGCCTGCGCATGCTGCTCGACAAGGAACTGGCGCGCGGCGAAAACGTCGGCTTCTGTCCTGACTGCGTCGGCCCCGAAGCCGAAGAGGTCGCAACCCAACTCGAAATGGGCCAGACGCTCCTTCTTGAGAACCTGCGCTTCCACGCCGAAGAGGAAGCTAACGACGAGAATTTTTCCAAGCAGCTAGCCACGTTGGCGGAGTACTACGTCAACGACGCCTTCGGCACCGCGCATCGGGCGCACGCCTCCACCGTTGGCATGACAAAATTCGTGAAACAATCCGCCGCCGGATTGCTCATGGAAAAAGAACTGAAATATATGGGCAAGGCTCTGGAGCATCCCGAGGAACCGTTTGTCGCGATCCTGGGCGGCGCCAAGGTGAGCGACAAGATCGGCGTGATTCGCAATCTGATGGACAAAGTCCAGTCCCTGATCATCGGCGGGGGCATGGCCTACACGTTCCTCAAGGCGCAGGGACACGAGATCGGTAAGTCATTGCTCGAAGCCGACAAAGTTGATCTCGCCAAACAATTGCTCGCCGAAGCCAAGAAGCGGAATCTGAAATTCCTGTTGCCCATCGATCACGTGGTCGCGCTCAAGCCTGAGGCTAACGCCGTGGTCCAGCAGATCGGTGAAGGCCAGCCCATCCCCGCCGACAAAATGGGACTCGACATCGGTCCAAAGACCATCGAACTTTTCTCTGACGAAATCTCAACCGCGCGCACGATTGTCTGGAACGGACCCATGGGAGTATTTGAAGTTCCGGGATTCTCTCGCGGAACATTTAAGATTGCCCACGCTGTGGCCGACAATGGCGGAGCCATTTCAATTGTGGGCGGCGGCGACTCCGTCGCGGCCGTGCACGCCGCCGACGTGGCCGACAAGATCACGCACATCTCGACCGGAGGCGGCGCGTCCCTCGAATTCCTGGAAGGCAAGAAACTCCCAGGCGTCGAAGCCCTCACGGAGAAGAAGTGAAGAACACAGTAGCGCCGGCGTCCCGCCGGCTGTCCCGAGGGCGTCTCGCCCCCGGCGTCAAGAACCGACGGAACCAAGCGTGACAACCGACGTACACACCTTCACAATCCGGCTCTTGCTCGACGACGGGAAGGCGATCGAGATCTACGGCCCCGCAGATATCACCGCCGAAACCACCGACGCGATCGTGAACGCTGCGAATTCAACGCTGCTAGGCGGCGGTGGAGTGGACGGTGCGATTCATCGCGCCGGAGGCCCGGCGATTCTGGCCGAGTGCCGTCAAGTCCTAAGGAGCATCGGGAGGCTGAACGCCGGACAAGCGGTCATCACAAGTGGCGGAAATCTCGCCGCAAAACACGTCATTCACACCGTCGGACCGGTCTATCGCGGAGGCGAAAGCAAGGAGGCCGAGACCTTGGCTAGCTGTCACCGCGAATCGATACGGATCGCGGACGAGCATCAACTCGCTTCGCTATCGTTTCCAGCGATCTCGACAGGAGCGTTCGGGTATCCGGAGAGCGAAGCAGCACCGATCGCTATTGCCGCGGCGATTGAGGCGCTCTCTTCGGCAAAGTACGTAAACAGATGCCGGTTCGTACTTTTTGACGTCTCAACCGTGCGGGCTTATCGGCGCGCCACCGAAAAACTTCATCGTTCCAACAGCACATCCCCATTCCGAATTGAAAAGGTTGACTCATGCGAAAAAAAGTAATGGCCGCGAACTGGAAAATGAACAAAACCCCGAGCGAAACCCGCGATTATTTCCAGGCGTTCCTGCCCATGGTTGCCGGCCACCACCGCGACGAAATCGTTGTCTGCCCGCCCTACACGGATGTGGACGCCGCCATCGCCATGGCCCGCGGCAGCAACGTCGCCATCGGCGTACAAAATGTTCACTGGAAAGCGGACGGCGCTTACACCGGCGAAATCTCCGCTCCCATGCTCTTGAGTCTGGGCGTGACCCACGTCATCGTCGGCCACTCTGAACGCCGCCAGTATTTTGGCGAGACTGACGACACCGTCAACCTGCGTCTGAAAGCCGCACTGGAAGCCGGCCTTACTCCTATCTGCTGCGTAGGCGAAGTCCTCGAAGAGCGCGAGGCTGGACTCACCGACGACGTTCTCCGCCGCCAATGTGTGCGCGCGTTCCACGCGATTTCCGCCAAGAAAGCAGCGAAGATGATCGTCGCTTACGAGCCGGTCTGGGCCATTGGCACCGGCAAGACCGCAACTCCGGAACTCGCCGCCGCCGCCCATGCGGTGATCCGACGCGAAGCCACCGAAGTCTTCGGCGAAGATTTTGCCGCGCAGTTGCGCATTCTCTATGGCGGCTCGGTTAAGCCCGATAACGTCACCTCCCTGATGGCGCAAGAGGAAATTGACGGCGCCCTGGTCGGCGGAGCTTCGCTCGATCCCAAGTCGTTCGCCGCGCTGGTGAAGTACTGAGTTACGAGTCCGCCGGGGACGACTATGACATCTTTCTCGATACGAACCGAATCCGAATGGGATAACTGCCATGGCGAACGAGTCGGCGTTGATCATACCGATTCCTGAAGTTGAGCCGATCGTCGGGCCGTTGCGCCTGCAGTACGACCGCGCAGCCCGTCTCGGAGTGCCCGCACACATCACCCTGCTGTATCCGTTCCGCCCTGCCGACGCCGTCATCGGTGAAATGGAGAAGCTGACGACACTCTGTTCGTCGATCAAGGCCTTTTCATTCTCGTTCATTGAACTGCGCAGGTTTCCTGCCACAGCCTATTTGCATCCGGATAAATCTGAAAGGTTCGCACAGATTACGGAAGCTTTGATGACGCTCTGGCCCGATTGCCGACCGTATGGTGGAGCCTTTGCAGAGATCATTCCGCATTTGACCGTAGCTGACGGGGTTGATATCAAAGTCCTAGGCGAGGCGGAAAGCTTTCTTCGCCCTCAACTGCCAATCAAATGCGTAGCCAGGGAAGTTCTTCTTATGACCTGCAACGAGGCGGGGATGTGGACAACGATGGCCCGCTTTCCGCTTTCCGCAATGCCATCGTGACTGCCTGTTGCGTCTATTTTCGCCCGATGGCCATGATGTGCGCGCTCGCGCCGAGCACCGAAGGTTCGCGTTCGACTTTCCGCACTGCGGCCAGCATGCGCTCCCGTTGTAAAAGATCGTTCCACAAGCGGTCAAAGTCGCGCGCGAGCCAACCCGGTCCTTCGATGGCCGCGATCTCCACCACTTGAAATCCAGCAGCGAGAAAGTCGCGTGACAATTCGCCCGGCCGATGAAAGAAAGCGTCGGTGAAATATATCGGATTCCCGGTGGGGTTCCGGTGCTGACCTTCCTCGAGATCGCGACCGAGAATCGAAGCGAAACCCGGGTCATCGAAGAATCCCGCCGAAAGCGAATCGAACAGCGACGCAAACCGGCTGATGCCCGCGCCCCACACCAACCCTCCCGGCCTCAGCACGCGGCGAGCTTCCTTCAGGCAGGCCAGCCGGTCTTTCCTTTCGACCAGATGGTAGAGCGGCCCCAGAAGAAGCACCGCGTCCGTGGTGGTGTCCCCGTAAGGCAAGTGGCGCGCGTCGCCGACCTGCGCACTTGCCAGGGGATGCTCGGGCTGGCGCGCCGAAGCCAGCTGGGCCTGCTCCACATGCTTGGCTACAGGATCAATCAAATGCACTTGATAGCCGCGCGCGGCCAGCCAGCGGGAATAGGCTCCAGCGCCCCCACCCGCGTCGACCACCGTGGCCGGGGCGGCCGGCAGATGCCGGAGAATCAGTTCCTGCGTACGCGCCTGCTCGAGCTGAAACCATCCACCACGCAGGCGCGAGGCTTCGTCCTGCTCCTCGTAATAACGAACAATTGCGTCGCTGGAATCGTGGTTGGTCACAGGAAGTTGATCACAGGAAGTTAGGTCATACAACCAAGTTGCCGCGCTGTGCACCGACGCCCCAGCATCAGTTTATGCGATTGGAGGACTTCATTCTCCTGTGTTTTCTAAAACCCTCGTGTCCTTATGCGGGTTTATGATTTTCTCTCGCAATGTCAACCCGCGGGCGGGGATGGGCAGTCTTCACTGCTTTGCTATAATAAAACACTGCAGGCAGATGCAGTTCAAAGCTGTGCGGAAGTGGTGGAACTGGCAGACACACCATCTTGAGGGGGTGGCGCCGAAAGGCGTGGGGGTTCAAATCCCCCCTTCCGCACCATGAATCAATCACTTACAACCGACTGCAGTCCAGATACAGTCCTCAGCATCGCGACAACGTTAGCATTCGCGGCCCGGTTCGCAGACTCCACTCCCCGTCCGTATTTCATCGTCATCGAAATGTCCGAGTGCCGCATCAGTTCCTTCATTGCGGAGAGGCCAGCTCCGCCTTCATCGAGCCAGGTCCGATAACTATGGCGCAGAGCGTGCCATCCTAGTGGACCCAAACCCGCCCTAATCGCAGCAGGCCGGAGCTTGTCCCGCTGCGCCGAGTTGCCGTTCAGTGGCTTCCTCCCGTGCAGGATCGTGCTGGCGAAAACATAATCATCCGGACCGTTGTACGGGGCGATCGCCTTCCAGTCTTGCAACACGGAGACCACCACTGGATCGAGCGGCAGTCGTGCCTTCGATGCCGCTGACTTCGTATCGTCTTCGTATCCCTCGACAACAGCCTGCTCAATCGAGACCTGGGCTCGCTGCCAATCGAGGTTCCTCCAACGCAAGCCAAACAACTCGCTCTCCCGCAGCCCGGAACACGCTGCGAGGAGCGTGATCGTCCTGTACGGTTCCTCGGCAATCTCGCTCAACAGCATGCCGAATTCCGCTACGGTCAGGACTACTGGGGCCTTCACCGACTTGCTCGAACCGCTATTCCTAAAAAGGCTCATCGGATTGCGGCCTGTCGGAATGTACTCCCAGAACATGGCCGCATCGTGGAGCATCGCAATCATGTCCTTGAAGTGCTTCCTGGTCTTCGGCGCGTACACTTTCCCCGTTACCGTACTCTGTACCGTCTTCAACCACCGCTCAACCTCAAACGGTTTCAACGGCATCGGCATACTTCCTAAGTCGCGGCAGATGATCTTGAGCTTCCCCCTGTAGCTGCGACT
>Ga0307476_10000442_pt1 | contig 33012 bp, 28 predicted proteins | sample atmos_gasesECM2C_2_FD_203314 | JGI IMG/M metagenome (GOLD analysis project Ga0307476, IMG submission 203314) | Hardwood forest soil microbial communities from Morgan-Monroe State Forest, Indiana, United States - atmos_gasesECM2C_05 | ecosystem: Environmental > Terrestrial > Soil > Temperate...
GCTTGCGAATCGTGTCCAGAGGTTGCGAGAACCAGTCGGTCATCATCGGTAACCAGACGGCCGGTAAAGACGCGATTCAATCCCCGTACCAGGTGTCGCACAATCGCAGGTGGGACGGTCTCCCCCTTCCTCACGCGCTGCACCAGCTCGAGAAATTCGCCAGCGTGGTGGTATACCGTGAGCTCCCAGAGCTTGAGTTCCGACACAACCGACTTGGGCAGGGTAAAGAACAGGCGCTGCCGTTGGCCGCGTAAGGAACGGATGAACGCCGTGGATGCCTCCGCGTCGGCAGTTTCCAGGTAGTTCAACCGGACTTGACGCCATTGAGGCGTATCGCCGTAGACCGGGTCGGTGCCCACGAGCTCTTCGTAGCGTGCGCGCAAGACCGGGTCTTCCGGACCATGCAGCAGCAACCGATCCAGGTGATTGCTCGTTTCGGTGCCTAAGCCGAGCCGAGCGAGCCGGGAAAACGCCTCGCGCGGTCGGCCCGCCAGATTATCCCCGAGCACATTCGAGTAGACCGACCCTTGCGCGTAAGAGGCGCGAGCGTGGATGTCCCCGACGTCATCGCACCTCAATAATCGATCTTTCGGGGCGGCTGAATGGCCGAGTAGGATGTTCGCCACCATCATCAGAATTTGACGGATGGTGAAATGACGCTGGTTCTGAGCATTGAGGAGTACGAGATCGGACAGGCGCTCGCGAAAGAGTCTCCCCTTCTCGCCGTCGCGCAGTCGGTGCCGATTCTCGAGAATCGGACATCGCCTGCCGTTCATTTCCTTGAGATCGCAGGCGTTGCATCGGTCCCAAGCTCGATGCTCTATAACCGCGGTCACCACGTTCTCGAAAATGCTCTCCGAAACATCCCGTCCTAAATTGAAGAGTTTGATGAGTTGTTCAGGTGACGCCGCTCTTCCAAAAAGCTGGGCTTCGATGTCGTTCCAAGCGCTCTCCCCGCTGGGGAATCGATCGCGAAGCGCAGCGGCTGCGGCCTTCCAACGGTCGTGCAATTGCCCGACGTTCGCGGCGATGAGAAACAAGCGCGTGCGACCGGGATTCGACAATTGCTTGAAGAGCTCGGCAAAGAAGGTCAGCTTGATATCGTCGAGTTCGGAGAGATCGCGCACGACCCAGAGTTGTCGCGATCCAATCCCCAGCTGCCTGACGCCGGGAATATCGGTATCGTCCCGCTCCCAGGCTTCGGAGGTACCCCCGAGGCGAGCCCAAATCTGTCGGCAGTGGTAGGTCTTGCCGTCGCCTGCATCGCCCGTCAAGATCACCGAGCAGGGGGACGCCTCGTCCGTCAGAGTCCGAACAGCGTCGTCAACCCGGGGGGCCGGCACCGCAATCGCCTCGACATCGGCCCGGCGCCTGGCCCTCTCGATCAATTCGTCAAAGCAATTGTCATTGCTCTTGATGGGCCCATACTTTCGCAGAAAGTGAATCCATGGCGCATTGGGTGGGGACATGCTACTTCACACTCGTGAAGCGGTCCGGCCGAGGCGTGAAGCATATGGGTGGAGTCACTTGTGGCACACAAGACATCCAGGCCCTTGGATTTCATCTTCGAGAAATTCAGATTCTTCGTTGGCCATCTCCAGCGGTCCCCGACGACGGGACGCTCGTAGACGCGCGACCCGCTGTGCATGCCGCTCTTTGATCTCCGCAATGCGTTGAGGCGCTTCCAGCTCCTCGAGTGATTCGCTCGATGACCAGGTAAAGGGCGAGTCGTGGTCGCGCGCGATCTTCTCGTAGCGTTTCGCCTCCGAGAATGCTTCGGGGTGCACCTCCTTCAAATGTACCCATTCGATCTTCTGCTGAAAGAAACAGAAGGTGCAGCCGCTTCTCGACCGCCAGCTGTAGTAGGCGGGTAGCCCCACACCCGAGGATTCCAACAAATCCCTCACCCCAGCCAGGTCGACTCCATGTTCGCAGAACGGCAGCTTCACGCTGAGGTTCGGGTGACTCGAGAGGTGCCCTTCGCGATGGGACTCGTCGGCGCGAATCGCGACGTAGCTCGTAACCCGAACGCCTCGGTCGAGGTCGCTTCTCACCCAGGCCTCGAACGGACGTATCTTGAGCATCCGCGTACACCAACGTGTTTGCGGCGAAGGGAGGAAGTGCTTGTATTGACTCAGCCAAAAGTCGAAATCGCGGTCCGGATTGAGTCGCTTGATCGGACGACCGAGGAAACCCTCTAGGCGACCGAGGAACTCGTAGACCTCGGGCAATTCCTTCCCCGTATCGGTGAAGAAGTACTCGATATTGAGCTCTGGGTGATGCTGCCTCATGAAAACAGCTAAGGCGGCGCTGTCACGACCTCCGGATATTCCCAGTACATGCCGACCGCTCATTGCGACGCACCGAATTGGCTCTCCGGGGCTGGGCGTCCGCGGATTTTCCATCTATTCATTGGCGGCAACGCGTTGGTCTTGTCGACGGTCGTCAGACAGGAGATTGCTGCCGACGTGTGCAATGGCGGCCAACACGATTTCCTGAGGCAGAACCTTGGAGTCCGCGAGGGCTTTGATGTCTCGGGCGAGCTTGAGCACGGTGCGCCTATCATTCTCGTTGATATCAAACTCGCGAGCCACGAGTTCTGGCGTGTGGTCAAGGCCGACTACGAAAGCAACGGCGTGCCGTCCGTCTTTGCGGCCCTTGACCCTCGCAAAGGCCTCGGCCCGATTGAACCTTTGAGCAAGGTCAGCGGCCTCGAGCCCCGCTCGATCCGCATCGTTGTCGGACCAATCTCGTGGCGGCTTGTTGGCACAGAGACTCGCAACGCCCTCGATGTCGCTGGTTGACCCTGCGTAAGTCTTCAGTCTCAGAATCAAGGCTTCAAGTCGGAAATCTCCGGTCAGACCGTGGATTCGGTCTGCTCTCTCTCGAAGCTGCGGCAAGCCGGCCTCACTCGGAATCACACCGAGTTCTTTCAAGAGCGTGCTCTCGAATCGGTGCATCAGATGCTGATACACCCTGGAGATCTCATTCAAAGAGCGGGACAACACATCCACCAGCTCGGATACCGGAGCGTTCGATCGTTCGACCACGCTTTGGAGCGCGGAAGGTAACGTCTCATGCAGTAAAACATGCGGGTCGTCTGCCGATCGGATCGCTGCGCGGACTGCTAATGCGGCTTTCGATAGCTGCGCGGTGCGCAGAGCGGACGCCGGCTGGGATTTGACGATCGTAACGAGGGCCCGGGCGAGTCCCACTACATTATCCAATTCGCTGCGGGCAATGTCTGGACGTAAGGATCGTACCGTCGCGGTGACACCTGATAGTAGGCGCTTTTCCCTCTCGTCAGGGTCGAAGACGCGAACGGTCAAATTCTTTGGATCCTGGGTCAGCCAGTCGATCGTTAGGGCGGTAAGCTCTGTTTCAAGAGAATTCTGCAGGTAGATCGTGTATCGATCTAGTCGGGTCATCAGATACGCGAGAAGAAGAACGGGCCGAAGCCCCTCCCGGACTCCAAAGGGAGGTTGGCTCCAACGGTCATAGATGCTGGCTGCGGATACGGGCTCATGAACGGCACGCAGCAAAAGCTTGTCCGTCTCCTTCCACAGCGCGTAGAGCCGCGCCGAGTCTCGACGCGCAGGCTCACGAAATCCCGATCGGCCGTCAGCCGTACAGTGCAGGCGAGTCGAGGCCAGTAGCGACTCGTACAGGCCCCCTTCCGCTGGATAGCCCTCAATTCCCAGACGACTCACGTCGCTATGTATGACTGCACACTTCAGCAGTGCCTTCTGTGCAGCGACCGCATTGGAAGAGGGACTTGAACGATTCAGTAGCTCATTGTGAATGCGCGGGGAATCGGGGTAGATCAACTCGGCGACGTCTGAACCCAAGCGCGCGAGATCTCCCATTCCTTCGATCTCAAAGGCTCGATCGCGCCAGTACCACGTTGTGTTGCCGAACGCCGAACGCACATCGCTCTCGAGAGCTGCGAGTACCGCAGCAGCCCGAGCATCGATTTCCCGTCTTGCTACCGCATCCCCGGCAAGCTCTCCACGATTCTTACGAATGTAGTCGATAGCCGTGAGCTCGCGCGCGAGTTCGAGAATCCGCGGCGCGGTCTTACAAGTCCCCAATATGGTAGTCGCATCCGAGGCGGCCGCTACCGTTTTGAGTGTGCTAGTTAACGCCGCCGGTGACTCGCCATCGGTTGCTACGACGAGGAGAAACTGCCCCATGGCACCGTTGGGCTTGAAAGCAGCGATGGCGCCTGGGACATCAATCTGCGCGACAACGTCGACGTCGAACCACCGAAGGGCTCCAGTCTCGTGATAGTGGCGCTTGGCGACGACCGGACGAAGATTCGCAAGGGATCTGACATCCGAGAGACTGACGGCAGATACATGCGTCAGTGCATCATCGAGAGCAGCTTGTACGTCGAAGTCGCTACCGGCAAATATGCTGTACGCGGACAAATGTGTTCGGTAGGTGATCACGGACCATGCTGCAAGATCCTCAAGGACCGCGGTTAGGCGTTTGCGCTTAAGCTCCGGCAGAATCGTCTGTAGAACGTCGATTGATGCATAGAGGCCCGAGCGCTCTCTAAAGAGATCCAGCATCGCGATAGACTTGACCAGAGCGATGTGTTCAGGCGATCGTGCTCTATTCTCCGACCGCTCCAGAGACTCAAGCGCGAGCGACCAGCGGTGGCCGTCGGGCGATGCAAGAATGGCGGCCTCTAAGTTGGCCCGCAGATAGTCGAAGAGTCTGTCGGGCGTAAAGAGATCGCCCTCTCCTGCGCTCGACAGAAAATCCTGAAAGCCCGCTGGTTCGTGAGACTGCAAGAATCCGAAAAGACTACGCTGGTTCTGACCGAACCGGCGACGAGACGTCGCCCCTAAAAGGCACGCGGTCACGGGGTGTAGGGGCCAGCACTTATGCAAATGAGACTCGATGTCCAGCGAGGCATCGGGCCGATACTGCCGAAGGAGCTTACTTACCGCACCGGCCAACTCTCGGTGCGCGCTTGGGGCCGCGCGAGACGTGATTGCTTTCGACAGCAGCTCGATCTGCTCAGCGTTCGTGACACTTAACGAGATATCAATGAAGCGACCCTGGACTTTCGCCCATTCATCGCGAACGAGCCGGGCAGCGCGACTCACGTACTCATCAAAGGACTGGTGGAGTACACCGATAACCAATATCCGCCGGTCACTTCGCGACGCCAGTTCAGCCAAGTTTTGAAAGAACTGAAGATCGCCGCCCGTCGCAGCGAGGTGCTCAAGAATCTTCCCGAGCTCATCAATAACAATGAGGACGCCCTTGTGACTGGAATGCCGCGATACGCGCTCGATGGCGCCTAAGACCTCGGCGTCACTGGGGGTCCGCCGAGGCCCCCTGGTGTCGCGGCACGCATGTGCTCGAACAAGGGCATCGAACACCAGCGCCGACGGCGCGGCTCGCGCACCGATGACGGGGATAGCGCGCCAACCTACGGCCCCGGGCTGGAATGCCCGCACGAGCGATTGCGCAGCGTGCGAGCCCATCGCCGATTGTGCGAGATCACGGGAGCGCCCCCGCGGTCCCAACGCGCTCGCGAATGCAACGATGAGACTCGACTTTCCGCCGCCGAACGGACCCGTCAGCGTGTAAGCGCCATGGGAGGTCGCGCTAAACTGATCGCAGATAGTAGCGATGGCTCGGGTAAAGGTCGCGGTGCAGGAGAACCCCTGCAACGCGTCGGGCTGCCCGATGTCACTATCGATTCGGATCGCACGCTGAAATCGGGGCGCAATTCGAACTGCGTCACTTAGGAACATGGACGGTGTCTCTTCGTCATTCGCACGAGTGTCATGCCGCACGGCGTCTACGGGGGTAGGCCGACGCGACGAGTTTCATCAGGTCTACCGAGTTCGGGTCAACTCTAAAGAGTATCTGTCGCAAGCCTGCTGTCTCGGACCATGCGATTCGACCGTCACTGAGGTCTTCAATGATGCTGAGTCGTTCGAGCAACGCGTCCTCGTTGAGAAGGAAGACTCTCCCTGGAGAGCCCGGCTCGTGCGCCAAGGTCTCCACATTGAAGGACTTCGACGTTGGGCGGCCGCGCGCAAACTCAATCAGGCCATAGAGGAATATCTCATTCGGAAGCGACGGCTTCGGACCGCGATTGATCAGGAACCCGTCTCGTTTTCCAATGGGTTGAACGAGGGCAAGCTCAGCCATCAGCGACTCAAGGGAGTCTTCTTCGCCCTCCCAGCCGCGGGACACGTACGTTCGGACAAAACAGTCGGCGTCGCGCTTCAGTGTGACGTCGGCTACGTCGGTGTACCCAATCGTTTCGCAGTAGCGACGCAACTCTGCGGCTAACTGCTCTCGATAGAATGTGCTGGCGTTGAAATGGTTAAAGACGAAATAGATCGTCGTGGTGGTTCGCGGACTAGCAGCCATTTGCCACTGAAGCCACCACAGTGATGCGGGTTCCTCGAGGTAAGGATCCCAACCATCGTCGGCAAATAGCGCGTGTCCAAAAGGCGTGACGACGTAGGGGCCCTTGAAGTTACCGCCGCTCTTATCCTCGACGATGCGGGTCGCAAGAGCCCAATATCGCATCGAGGAGACCATGTTCTTCCCGACTCCGAACTTTGCTATCGCGGCGTCGTCGAGAAATACCTTCTTATTGTCCGGATCGTCTGCGCGCGCAGAAACCTCATCGAACACCTTCTTCAGCCACCCGTACCGGATCGGAAACGTCTCATGCCCTGAGAACTGAGGCTTGAATCCCGCCTCAAAGATTGCCCCGCGCCCCACGTCGCCCCCTGCCTGGACGCCATCACCAGTTGCACCGTACCGGCAGCGGGCATTACAGTCAACTGGACGATCCCTCCAGGAGCACCCGCCGCGCCCACCATGGATCCTTCAGTTGACCCTGCGGGAATTTACCTCGACTACCACGCGTCGACTCCGGTGGACCCAAAAGTCGTCGAGAGCATGCTTCGGTGGTGGCGGCCGAGCGGCGTCGGGAATCCGCATTCCCACGAGCATGCCCACGGATGGCGGGCCGCTCAAGCCATCGAAATCGCCCGAGGCCAAGTGGCAGGTCTGATCGGCGCCGATGCGCAGGAAATCGTTTTTACCTCGGGAGCGACCGAGTCCAATAATCTCGCCATCCTCGGAGTGGTTCGCGGGCGGGCCGCCAAGCGAAGCACCGTTCTTACGGTGGCGACCGAGCATTCATCCGTGCTCGGTCCTGCGTTTGCCTTGCGGGAAGAGGGTTTTCGCTGCATTGCGTTGCCGGTCGATCCTGAAGGATTCGTCCGTCGGGAAGCGCTCCTTGAGACGCTTACCGAGGACGTGTCGCTTGTATCCGTCGCTGCCGCCAACAACGAGATCGGAACACTGCAAGATCTGTCTTGGATTGCGGATCAGTGCCACGCTGTCGGCGCGCTGCTCCACACCGATGCCGCTCAAGCGCTAACGGCAGAGCCTCTCTCATTCTGCGCATGGGGCGTCGATCTCGCGAGCCTGTCAGCGCACAAGGCGTACGGGCCGCAAGGCATTGGTGCGCTATTCGTTGCCCCGGGCGTCGCCCGCGAGATTCAGCCGATTTGCTTTGGCGGCGGCCAACAACTTGGCCTGAGGCCAGGAACCTTGCCGACGGCGCTATGCGTCGGTTTTGGAGAAGCGTGCGCGATCCTCAATGCGGTCGGTGATGTCGAACGTCAGCGCACTCAACTACTGCGCGATGAACTGATCACGCGTCTGTTGAGCGCGATTCCAAGCGCTAAACTCAATGGATCGCAGACGATTCGCCACCCTGGAAATATCAATATTCAGTTACCTTGCGACGACGCGCGCGATGTAATCCAACGCTTGCAACCCAAAGTCGCTTTGTCGTCTGGATCAGCGTGTCACTCTGGAAGCGATCAAGCATCGCACGTTCTTAAGGCGATTGGGCTCACAAGCATGGAGGCCCGAAGCTCCATCCGCTTGGGACTCGGTCGATTTACCGCCCACGACGAGGTCGCCAGTGTGGTAGAAGAAGTGGCGAAGGCTTTGGTCGAAATTGATCATCATCCCGTTGCATCTCAAGCATAGATACTTGTCGGGTGTTCGGCCCGCCCGCCCAACGTCGCGGTCCTGTTCGGACCAGTCGGTTGGATGACCTAGTCAGCGGTCCCGCGGCGACTGATGACGGCTTGGCTTACGCCAGTGTTCAATGATTGTTGAGGCAAGTTGTTCCCTGTCTGTCCGAGGTGGCCGCATTTGTGTCAGAAAACGCTGAACGGCGGCGGCGAGTTCGAGATGACCTTGGGCAATCAGAGCTTTGCTTGTCGCTTGCCAGCCTCTCTCAACGGCTTTACGCGTCTCGATGAGTACTGTCTTCCCAGGCTCTACGCTGATGTCGCCGCCGTGCAGCAGAGAGGCGGTCCGATCCACGCGGTCGCGTGTATGGGTTGAATTCCCTCTCAAGGTCGCGCGGTATATCCCGTCGATCTTGTGCGTCCGACTCTCGCCTCGCACCGCACGCTCGGTCGCATTCGCCGCGATGCCCTGATCACGGAGATGACGAGCGAATTCCCGTCTCCATTCCCGCAGGCTCGCTTTGCGGATATTCAGCCGCTCGCCATGTTCGCTCACCGCTTTGACGACCAGGTGCACGTGAGGGTGAGGTTCGTCGGTGTGGAGGACGAGCGCGTAGCGGTGCTTCAGAGCGAACTCCTCGCGCGCGAAGTTGCGCGCGGCTTCGAGCACCCCCTTTGCCGGCGTTCCGGGGGGCATGGAGAGCATGATCTTGTGCACGAGTTTCGGCGCGCGTCCCTTGCCGGCTACTAGCGGGGCGTCCTGCCGATCCTGGTCCAGGTCCAGATCCCAGTCCTTAACGAGCTGCTGACCGGCACTCCTACCTTGGAGGTGCTCCCCGTCGTCGGTCTCGAGTTCCAGCTCGCCGCGGCGACCGATGTAGTTCAGGTGCCGAGCGACGGAGCGCAGGTTGTTGCTGTCTTTCGACAGCACCTTGATCATGACTTCGGGCGTCCGCCGGACCGTGCGCCCGATGAGCGCCATTTCCTCCGGCGACAGCCGATCCCGGTGCCCAGGACCCCGCCGAGCGTAGCTGGCGATGTCGAGGACGGGCCGGCCCTCCAGCGAGCTAATCCGAAGGTTCGGCATTACCCGAGCTCCAGCTCGCGGCGTTCGCCTTGATTAGGCTCTTGGTGTGCCCGCGTAGCGCCTCGCAGATCTTGAGGATGGCCCGGAACTCATCCTGGCCGATGCCGCCGACGCGAGCACCCTGGTTGGCGGCCCGAGCGATCTGATTCAGGTTGCGGCCGATGGCGCCCAGCTCACTGACGGCGCGCTTCAGGGCGCCGAGCTCGTCCTTGGGCAACGGAGCCAGCGATCGCAAATGGGATCGCAGGAGCACGGACGCATAGGTGGCGGACGCCATGCCCCGTGCCGCGGCTCGCTCGTGCAGCAGCAGTCGGTCCTCCGGTCGCAGCCGGATGTACAGACTGGTCCCCGGCACACGCTGCTTCGAGCATTGTCGGCGCCGCGCAGCAGCGGCCACATCACGGTAAGGTCGCGCTCCGTCCTCCGGCGGGGCGGCCCTCAGCTCTCGCAACACGAGCCGCCGAAGCCAGATCGACTCCGTCAAGAACTCGTTCTGAACAACCCTTGTGACCTGCTGCTTGATCTCAGGTGTTATTCGTGTGGCCAGAATTTCTGTTGCACCCACAGCTCACAATGTTAGACAAAACTCGCTACAAAGCTATCCTGCATATCACTCAAAATTCAGCGAAACCGCCCCGCCGCCGGCGCTGCCGCCGCCTCTCCTCCTGCCCGACTGAACCTGCCTCCTGCTTCTTTCTGCTCCTCTCCGCGCTGCTCCTCCGCCTGCCGCCTACCTGAGCGCGAGATTCCCGCCGGGTGGCAAAAAAAGGGGGAGAGCGCCAATCCGACGCCCTCTCCCCGATAGTCACGCTAGGACGCCATTACTTCGGTGGCCAAGTCCCAGAGGCCCGAGTTCACCCGGATCTCCTCCTTGATGGAGCTGATCCGTCGCGTACGACTCAGCCGGCCGCTCGCCGCCCGCCGGCACAAGCCGCCTCGCAGCAGTGCTTCCTGGCAGCGGTTCAGAATGGTGAAGAGATCATCGCTCGTGTCCTCGACGCGCCGGCAGGTGAGCAGCTGCGACGGCTGCATGCGCGCTGCATCGGGGTTCGGGTACCGCAGCGCCAGCGCACGCTCCGCGAACAGTACCTGCTCGTCCTTGAAGAGATGGCGCTGCTCCATGCGCTCCACATGAACGGCCAGGCGCTCGAAGTTCTCCGAGAGCTTGAGGGCGCCCGCGACCACCTCGTTCACAACGTCGCCCCGATGGGGCACGCAGTACGCTGGGAAGGCAGCGCGAGAGACGATGAGCCCGTTCGTGCACACGACGCGGAAGAGTCCGATACGGAGCTGATAGGCGCTCGAGCCATCGTGACTGTTCAGAAAGACGACCTCCGGTACGGAGCCCTTGAGCTGAACCGTCTCGAAACGCCGGCGCAGCCTCAAGACGTGCCGGGCATGCGCCGGGCTCGACCGGCGAGTGTGGGTCTGCCGGGCCTCAACCGGAACGAACCCTGCGTCCATGAGGCCGATCAGCACCCGCTCAGTCGGAATGAAGGTGTACTTGGCGCTGGTGCGCTCGTGGGCCGAGGAGGCAAACGCGGCCGGGGCGAGCGCGCGGACTGCATCGAGCGACAGAGCGCGTTCGAAAGCATTGGCATGAGAAGCAAACGACAGATCAGTCGAGTTCATGGCGGAATCTCCGAGATGCTCTTGGGCGGGATTGCCCGCTTGCGACCGATCACGGCGCGCGCAGCGGTCAAGGATCGAAGACCGCCGCAGGCGGCGAGGGCGTCCTCGCCCTCGTCCTTGACGGCGAGCACGACGTGATACGCTGAAAGCTCTCAGGTAATCCCGCCCTCCTCTCCTTCCTTTCCGCTCTGTTGGGATCAACAACCGGGGACCGCAGCCGAGTGGCCGCAGTCCCCGGTGAATCGATCAGAGAAGTCCCTTTTCAACGAAGCTGACGACGTCGCCCCCCGCGACTAGGAGGTGGTCGATGACGCGCACCTCAATCAGGGCCAAGGCTTCCTTGACGCGCGCGGTGATCAATTCATCGGCTGCGCTGATGTCGCTCACCTGACTCGGGTGGTTGTGCACCAGCACGACCGCAGCCGCCTGGGCCTCGATCACGGCCTTCACGACCTCGCGGACATGAACGCTCGCTCGGTCGATCGTGCCCCGGAAGAGCTCGACGAAGTTCAGCAATCGATGCCGGGTGTCGAGCAGCAGCAGGCAGAAATACTCGCAGTCCCGTTCCGCCAGATTGACGGTTAGGAAGTCCCGCACCACCTGGGGACTCGTGAGCGGGATGCCGCGTCTCACCCGGCTGCGCAGGTAGGCCTTAGCGCCTGCGACAATCTCGTCTGCTCCCGCAGGCACATACTGTCCGCGTTCGTCTCTCACATACAGCGCTCGTCTCCTCATGACACGCTCCGTGCTCCGGGCGAAATTGCCCGGGGCCCGGCGGGCACGCGGCAGCGCAGCCGTCGCAGGCTCGGGCGTCTGCCCGACTCGCGGAGCACGGCGCGCAGCGCCGCGCGCACGGCCTTGACGGCGAGAACCGCGTGCCAGAATGACCCGCACAGGCAATTCCGCCCGTTCCGGCTCCTTTGGTTTTCTGCTTTCGAGGGAGGAGCTCGAGATGAGCGTTCAATCGGGATCGTCCAGTCCGAGGAGGTTGCGCAGCCGGTCTTCCAGAATGCCGGCGAGGAGAAGCGCATCGTTCAGCGCATCGGCCGGATCGCGCTCCAGGGCTTCACGCAACGCTCCCTTGAGCCACTCCGATGTCGCTTCATCGCTCAGGGCCGTCTCGGCAGGAAGGTCGGCCGCAGGTGCCGTCATCGCGTGGGGTCTTCCCGCTTGGGAGTGGGTGCCGCCGGCGCCGCGGCAGGCTCTGGCGAGCGGTTGCGCAGGGACGTGGTTGGGAGGGGCTCGCCTTTGTGGATCGAGCTCGCCATGGCGCCGCGGATGAGCTCGAGGAAGCGTTCGCGGTCGTGCGCATCGGGAATGGTTTTCGTGGCAAATTCCTCCGCCGCACGGAGGCTAAGGAAGGTCGACTTCAGCTCCGGGTGCACTCGCACGGACTCACGCATATCGGCCTGCTCATCGCGCACCCGACGTGCCATTCGTGCGCGCTCAGCGAAAAAGGTCGCCTTTTCGAGTACCCAGCGGGTGCGATGGGCGTGGCGCTCCTCCTGCGAGGTGACCCGTCCCGCCGCGTCTCGTTGGCGGGAGGTGACGATGACGGCTTCGCGGGTGACGCGGCGCAGACCGACCAGGTCGCCGATCTTGGGGTTCGTGGCTGCTTCCGTAATCGCGCGCTCGAGATCCTTGCCCCAGTACGTGCGCTCACCCTCCCGAGTCAGGAGCTTCACGTAGTACGAGGGATCGCCTTTGACCCGGAACTGATACCGCGCAGCGCCGTGGTCTTCGAGCCGCCCCAGCTTCAGATCGCGGCCCCGTCGCGCATCGAATTCGCGCCGAGGCGATCCGGGCGGCCGGTCAGCGGAGTCAGGCACGTCGGGTCGCTGCCCCGAGTCTCAGCCGCGGACGGGCGCGCTTTCGCGCTCGGGCGACTTTGGAGCACGCTCGGGGGCGCGCTCGCGCAGCCGGACGACGGGGAGCGGCTCGCCGCGGGCGATCCGCTCGGCGAGCCCTGCCCGGTGGGTCGCCACAAACCGCTCCCGATCCTCGGGATGCAGCTTCTGGGCGGCGAGCTTCGCGACATGCAGCTCGAGCAGCGACCCGACGAGCTCGGGGTGCTTCTTCGCCACCTCCTTCGGATTCAAAGAAGCGTCGCGGACGATTTGGGCGGCCTCGGCGCGGCCCTCGAAAAAGCCGCGCCGCTCGAGGATCCAGCGATTGCTGTGGGTCTCGAACTCGCGTTCGAGACCCACGCCGGCCGCATCACGCTCCTGCCTTCGAACCTTCACCGCCTCCTGGCGTACGGCCCGCAAGCCGACCTCGTTCCCGATGTCGGGCCGGGTGAGCGACTCCTTGAAGGCGCGCTCGAGATCGACACCCCAGATGGTGCGATCACCGCGCTCCGTCTCGAGTTTGACGAAGTATGACATCGGCTGGCGCGGGTCGTGCCGGTAGGTGGCCCGGCCGTGATCGACGAGGCGACCGCTCAGAATCTCCTCTCGCGCCGGCGCCGGAGGGTCCACCGGCGGTGCGGCTTTTGAACCCGGCGTTACGCTGTCTTCCGTCGGTACCGGCCCTTGGCGCGCCACCGTGCGCGCGACGCGCCCGTGCTCGAGCTCACTCGGACGGTAGCCGCGCACGTCGAGGCCTGCGAGATGGGCTGCGAACCAGGCTTCCCTACGAAAGCGCTCAGTCCCGCGGACAGTGATCTCGCTCCACCCGCGCGCTTCAGCAATCTGGATGAGACTCTTGATGACCTCCGTATTTTCGCTCGCGGTGGTCAGGCGCGTACCGCGATCGGTGAAGGCACGGGTGCCGTCGCGAAAGTAGTATTTGTTCTTCACCACCACGAAGCGATCGCGGACTTCGGCCGGCACGGCGTGCGCAGACCTCGCGGCGGGCTTGACGGGCTCCGCTGCCTTGGGCGCCGGTGCTTCGGCATTCCGCGCCTTCCGCCGCTTGGGCGACGGTCGGATCGAATTCTCGGCACGATAAGCGTCGGGCGATGTGGGATTTGAATTCGGGTCTGGATCGGCCATGGCTTCCCCTACCGTGTCTTCAGGCTATCGAGGAAGCTGTCCACGGCGGCGTTGAGCTCCTCTGAGCTCAAGCGCTCGCCGGGTGGCTTCTCGGCGATCTTCACGTTCTTCAAGTCGACGTCGAAGTCCTCAAGCGTCAGAGACTCGAGCCGATCAATGTCGTCGACGGTCGCCTCGCGGACCATCGGAGCCGTGCCCACCTCGCGCGGGCTCGATTCGGTCGCCAACGGCACTGTGTCGGCGGAGGGCTTGGGCGCCGCGGGCGGCTCAGCCGCGCGAGCGGCCAGAGGCGCCGCCTCGACGGGCGGCGGCAAGAGGCGCGCGGTGAAGCGCCGATCGTCAAAGTACCGAAGCTTTCGAGCCCGGATCGGCGGCAGACCCTCGTAGAACAAAATGGCCTCATCGGCCCCGAGAGTCTTCACTTCCTGGGGCAAGAGGAGCGCGCGGCGCTGCTCACTCACGTTCTGGCTGCGCGCGCGTTGCCCTTTGGGATTGCCGAACCCGAAGAGCGGGGTCGAGACGGTCTTCACCCGCACCGTCGTAAACCCGAGTTCATCGGAGATCTCGCGCGCATCGCTGTGATCTTTCGCGGCGAAGACGATGCGGGCGGCAAGACTTTTCAACATGGCCTCCGCCGCGTGCAGCCCGTAAATCTCCCGAAGCTGCGCCGGCGTGTGGATCACCAGGACGCAGCGGACGTTGTAGCCGGGCAGATAGGAGATCCCTTCAGCGATGATTGGAATCCGCCCCAAGGCGGCGAACTCATCGAGCAGCATCATCACCTGGTATTTCAATGCGGGGTTGTGCTCCGGGAGCTCGCGCGTCTGAAGACCGATCGCCTGCTGAAAGAGAAGATTCACCACGGGCCGCAGGCGATGCAGGTCATCGGGATTGACGCCGACGTAGATCGACGTGCGCTTCGCACGCAGCTCGCGTAAGTCAAAGTCGTTGCCCGAAGTCGCCCAGTCGAGAATCGGGTTCAACCACAGATCCAGCCGCGAGGTAAAGGTCTTGCGGATCGAGCTCGCGGTCACGGGAGCTAAGTCGATCACGTCATAGAGCGAGCGCACGCATTGGGGCGAGAGCGGGAACTTGCCGCTGTTGCGGCCCTCCACGAGTCGTTTCCAGTGTTGGCCAAAGCCTTCATCGTCGGAGGCCATCCCCTGGCGCAGCACCTCGCCGATGGTCTTCGGGAGCGAAGGCGTCTCGAAAAGATAGAGCGCGATCCCTAAGAAAAGCGAGCGAGCGCTCGCGGTCCAAAACGGATCCACGTTCGGCGGATCCGGATAGAGCATCTCGGCGATGCGCTGCAGATCATTGAGGCGCCGCTCGGGTGCTTCCGCGACGTAGTGGAACGGGTTCCAGCGCGCGGTGCGACCTCCTTCCGAGAAGGGATCAAAGAGGTAGCAGGCCTGGCCGCTCGCGGCCCGAAAGCCCGCCGTCTTGATCCAGTTCTCGCGCTTGATGTCGACGCAGATGACCGAGTCCGGCCAGTTCAAGAGATTCGGGATCACGACCCCGGCGCCCTTGCCCGCGCGCGGGGGCGCTGCGAGACACACGCCCTGCTGGCCGGCGAGCATGAGACAGCGCCTTCGCCAGGCGCCGAGGATGATGCCCTGGTGACCCAAGAGGCCGGCGCGCGCGACTTCACGGTGCGTGGCAAAGCGCGCGTCCCCGTGCAGCGCGCGGCGGCGCGGCAGAAGCAGGATCAGTGGCACGAGGCCCACAAGTACAAGCCCCCCGAGCGAGCACACCGAAAGGCGGGTGCGCAATTGGGTCTGAAGGCCGTAGTAATAGCCGTAGCGGGCGATCGTGAGCGGCCCTGCCGCGCGCGGATCGAGGTGTAAGGAGGCCAGGAACAGCCAACCGGCCAGGTACTGCGACAGCACGAGTCCCAAGGCCGCCAGCAGCGCGCCCTTGAGCCATCGCGGAGTCTCGAAAGGCTTAGGCGGCGCTGGCGAGAGAACGGTGCTTTCGGCCCGGATCAAACCAGACCTCCCTTATATAACGCCTATGGCGCTCGATCCCGAACTGGATGACGACATCAACGAGGAGATAGAGCAGCTGCTTGATGTCCGCGCGCGGCAGCTCCTGCCCGCCGCGGCTCTGCTTGACGAGCAGCACGAGCTGCTCGAAGGCGAGCTCTGCGCTCGCCGCATGCACGCTTGTAATCGACCCAGGGTGTCCCGAGTTCACGTTCCTCAGGTAGTCGAACGCCTCTTCCGCGCGCAACTCCGCCAAGAGGATCCGGTCGGGCTTCATGCGCAGGCAGCACTCGAGGAGCTGCTTCGGCGTCACGCGCGCCAAGCCCTGATCGTCCTTGGAATAAAAGAGCCGCACGTGATTCGGGTGGCGGTCCAGGATCAGCTCCTTCGCATCCTCGATCGTGATCAGGCGCTCCTCGCTCGGGATCTCGCGGATGAGCGCCTTGGTCCAGGTGGTCTTGCCGGATCCCGTGGGGCCTGAGACCAAGATGTTCTTGCGCGAGATGACGGCCAGGCGCATGAACGCCTCATAGTTCTCCTCTTCGAGGAGCTTCAAGAGCTGCGTCTCGGTGTCATCGAACGCGTCTGTCGCGCGGCGGGTGGCGCGAAAGATCCCGCTCGCCGAGAGCTCATCGATCGACCAGACCTGGTCGGAGGGCCTTCGAATGCTGATCGCGACGCAGCCGGCAGACGTCGCCGGCGGGAGCACGATCTGGATGCGCTCGCCGGAGGGAAGCGCGGCGGAGAGGAGCGGCGATTCCTCATCGACGCGCTGCCGAGTGGAGTTGGCGACGAGCTTCGCGAGTCGCCGGCACCACTCGAAGTCGGCAAAGGCAATCGTCTCGCGCTGCCACCCCTCGCGGGTTTCGAGGAATGCGACGCGGGGCTGATTGATGCAGAGCTCGGTCACCTCGCTTCGCGCGAGCAGCGGTCGAAGCGCACGCAAGTTGAGCTCGAGCGCAGACGCACAAGCTGCGGGCGCGGCTTCAGGGATCTCGGGTCTTGAGCTCATACACCGACCCGAAATCCAAATCCCGCGCGACGAAGACCTGAATGCGATCCCCTTGGTTCTTGGTGATGGTGGGCGGGATGGTGACGGTGCTCTTGAGGACCTCCGTGAGGACGTCCTGGGAGCCGGACGGGTTATAGATGACCGTGCCACTGGAGCTTCGGGAGGTGGCGGCCGCCTGCACGGCTCCATCGATGACCGAGATCAGGATCGCCGCCCCGAAGCGTTGAAAGAAGTGACGGTTCACATCGCCCGAGAGCCCCGAGCGCCCGAGCTCGTCCGTCCCGGGGGATGCGAGCGGCACGATGACACCCGTCGGCGTGCGCGCCTCCGTCCAGAGCACGAAGAGCCGCGATTGTCCTTGGGCGACCCCGCCCCGGGTCTCACCGACCAGCTTGCTGCCGCGCTCGATGAGGACGGTGCTGCCATCCACCCCGAACGTATCGGTGGCCGTCACGCAGGTCGTCATGCCGGGCAGCGTCGAGTCGATCGCCGTCTCGAGCGTGCAGTCGATAAAAGCGCCCTTAGGCAGGAGCAACCGCTCGGCCGGCAACACGCGGGCCCGCGTCGCAGGGGTCAGGCTCGGGCGCAGGAGCGCGGCGAGCGCTGATTCGCTCGGTGCCGCGGCCGCGGCCGGTGACGTGCTCTCGGCCGACGCCGTTGATGAGCTTGAGCCAGATTTCTCCACTTGCGGGCCCTCGGATACCGGTCCCGCGAGCCGCCGCTCCATCGTCACCTGCCAGGCCGGCTTCTCCGGCGGCTGCGCGGCTGCCCCCAGTGGCGCGGTGGCGCCGGGGACGCTGGCTGAAAATTGTGCGGTTGCCTCGGGCGGCGGTGTGGGCGGAGGACCCAAGGCCTGCGCGAGAACCGGTCTCGGGGGGTCGATCCTGCCCAAGGACGGCAGCGGCATCTCGCCGGCCGCCTGGTTGCGCGAGGCGCTCTGCGCGGCGCGTTTGACCTCCCCCTGATGCGTGAACGTATGAACGTAGTACCAACCGAGAAGTCCCACCCCGAGCGTCGACATGAGACCCATCGCCAAGAGATTGCTCACCCGCGACTGCAGCGAGCGCGCAGCGTTCACGGAAGCGATGCTGCGCTCGCCGGCGACGGTCTCGTCAGGCGTCGCACCTTCGGGCATCTCGCGACTCATGAGTGCGGATCCTTGCGCTCGCGGGTGACCTCAGGCGCCACGGTTCCCGAGGGCAGCCGATCCCCACTTCCCACGAATCCCTTGTTAACGATGCAGCCCGTCAAGCGGCCGCGGCGCACGATGAAGCGCGCCGCCACCCGATGAATGAGCACATCTCCTTCGTCGATACTGAAGTTGAGGAGCGACTCGGCGCCGTCGTCATTGCGCACGAAGAGCACCGGCAACTCGGTATGGGCGGCGAAGGTGAGGCGGGTCTGCACGCCATCATCGGAAGCCCGCGTGGGCTGCACCGCCTTGTTGCCACAGAACCAGTAATCGGTATTGCGCGGGCGGTCCTGGCGGCCCTTCGCGAGGTCGCGCTGCAGGCGCTGCTCGTCGGTGAGTCCATCGCCAGACGGATGCGTAGGCGGATACGTGAACCGCACGGCGTACATGACGGGGGCGAAATCGGAATTCGGGCGGTGGGCGGAAGCCGAGTATTCGAAGTAATAGCGGCGCTTGCTGGTCGTGACCGCAAGATTCATCTCGGTGTAGGGGACCTTGGGCTTCAGGGTCAAGACATTCGCGTGCGCGCTGTAGGTCAGGCCCTCAAGATCGCCGCCGCTCAAAGAGGCGAAGGTCTCATCGGCTTCGAACTCAATGTCGATGTGAAATCCGACGTTGCCATACAGTCGATAGACCTCATCGGGACTGTAGACGGCGGAGCGGATTCGGGGATCGACGGTTCCGCTCAAGGGGAGCGTCTCGGCCCCCGCCGTCACGCTCAGCAGCACCGTCAGCACGAGCACCGCGCGCACCCTCATGAGGGACCTCCCGAAGCTTCACGCGCGGTGGGCGGGCTCACAGGAGCGCTCGCGGGCGGAGGTTCCGCAGCTTCCGGCTCGGGACGGAAATCGACGATCTTGAACCCGAGCGGGTTCCAGCGCCGCACCTGCGGATCGGTCGAGGGCGTCGCGTAGGTGTAGCGGATGGTTGCGATCCAGTAGGTGTGGGCTTCCTCGGCGCTGCCGGCCTGGCGCTGACCCTTGACGTAGCGCACCTGCGCTAAGTCCGTGACGCCGTCGGCGCGCGTGAAAAAGCTCACCGAGGTCACCTGCGCGCGAATAGTCGTGCCGTCTTTGTAGAGATTCAGCGGGGATTGCGGGTTGGTCTTGTTCCACTGCGCATACCAGGCCTGGTTGCGCTGCGCGCTGTGGAAGGCGCCGCATTCGGCGTAGTCGCTCTCGGCGGTCGAAAAATTGAAGCGCTCGCAGACCGTAACGTAGTGATCGAGAAAGTAGCGGGTCACGGCTTGCGGCATCGGCTCGGTCCCCGCATAAACCGGAACGACATCGACGAGGCCCGTGGTGTTATCGACCCGGATGACAAAGGGCTCGACACGCTTCAACGGCATGAGGAGCATGAGCGCCAGCGCCACGATCACCGCACACGCCCAGCCGGCACCGGCGACCCACCAGGCAATGCGGGCGCTCCGCCGCTGCATCGCCACGCGATCGGCATCCCAGGAGGCCGCCTCCGCAAGATACGTGTCGAGCGCAGCATCCGCCTTCATGAGGTCGGCGCCGGGGTCGGTGATTTCTGAACCGGATTCGGCGGATTGATGGGCGTGAGATGTCCGTCACAGTCGACCTTCGGCGCGTGATGCGCACAGCCACTGACCGCAAGGAAGAGCAACACCCAGATCAGACGTCTCACGGTACTCCCCTCACGCCGGCCGGATGCTGTTAGGCCGGGCGACCTTCGTCAGGCGACGGATCCCCGACCCGGTCCCGCGCGTCAGGTAATAGCCGGCCTTGCGCGAGAGCGGATCCCAGCGCGTGGTCTCCGAGTCCACCACCCCACGTAGGAACTGCCCCGAGTGGCGTGCCGTGCGCCCGAGCCCCCAGGCAACCGCCGCGCTCACCACGCCGAACGAGGACAGCGCCAGCCCGCTTGCGAGCCCCGCCGCCATCGGCATGACCTGGCGCATGATGAGGAGCGTGAGCCCCGCAGCCATGCACACCCGCACCGCATCGGCGATCTGAATCCCCCCGCCCTCATCCGCCGCCTGCTGCGCGGCAGAGGACACGATGCCCAGCATCAAGGCGGCGACCAGGACGGTGAGGATGGTGACGAAGGCATAGTTCGCCAGCTGCGCGATCCACGCTTCGAAAAAGCGCTTGGTGGTCTCGAAGAAGAGGAGCGCGATGAAGAGTGGCCCTAACGCAAGCAGGATCGAAAGAGCGATCTTGGAGAGCGCGAGCAGAAACATCGCATAGACCGCGGTCAGCCCCACGATCAGGTAGATGGCGTAGCCGGCGATGTAATAGGAGAAGTCGCCGTTGAAGAGCCCGCCCTTCTGAATGAGGAGGGTCGCCGCATCCCCGCCGGAGAAGATGATCTGATCGAAGATGTTGATCGGATCGTAGGCCCCGAGAATGCCGGCCGCGAGCTGACCGGGTGCATTGAAGAAGGTATCGACGATCGTCTGGTTGTAGAGCCAAAGGTCCAGCGCCCCGCCCAGCACCACGACGAGGAGAATAATGCGCTTCAGTCCCGTGATGAACGGCTCCTCGATCCGGCCGGTGAGCTGCAGGTAGCCCCAGACCATGACGTAGAGCGTCGCGAGCGTCACGACCGCAGGCGCGAGGAGCGTCGCGATCCGCGCGGTGTTGTTCGCGATGTAGCCGGTCAGGATTCCGTTCAACCAGGCGCTGAAGGTGGCAAAGAACCCCATCGGTCTACCTACTTCGTCTTGCCGTCCGGCAGCCGCAGTGGCGGGAGGCTACGGAGGTTCCCGACATCAAGACTCTTCGCAGCCGCCTGCGCGTTCACACAGTCGGGCGAGGATTGAAGTGACCCGGGATCATTGGCGCAGCGCGCGAGCATCCTCTGCCTGAGTGCCGCGTTGCTCTTGTATTCCTCCACGGTGTGCAAGGCCCGATCCGGCGCCGGTGCACAGCCGGCGGCGCTTAAGAACGTGACAATGATCCCTAAACGGAACCGCCTAGACTGTGCACCGGGCCGAAATCTCCTCCACATGAGAGCCTCACGGCGTCCGCAGCGCCGGGAGCGTGCGCACATTCCCGACGCTCGCAACCACCTGCTCGCGAGCCGCCTGTCGATTCGCCAACTCCTGCGCCTGGGCCGCCTGATACAGCACGTTAAGCTTAGTGCTGTCGTTCTGGAGCATCCCCTGCTCGGCCTGGATCCGCGCCTGCAGCTCGAGGATGCCCTTCTGATCCGTCGCCGAAGGGATCGCATTGATCAGTTGCTGCACGGAAGCAAACCGACTGCTCGTGGTGGCATAGGCATCCTGGCTGGCGACCTGCAGGAGCGCCGCATTGGTGCGCGAGCTGGTCAGCACCTGCTGCTCGGCCGGTGACAGGGCGGCTACCTGGGTCGGGGTGAGCACCGCATTGGAGTTGATCTGCGACCGAAGCGGGGCGGCGAATGCGGTTGGCAGCTGCGACCAAGTCCCCGGCAGGTAATTGCGGTTGATGCCGGAGAGCAGATTCTGCATGCCGCGGAGCCCCGTGATGGAGTTGTACTCCTGCTGCGCCTGATTCAGTTGGTTCTGCGCAGTCTGCAACGCCTGCTGCATCTGCTGCACTTCCTGAATGAGCTGTGCGAGCGAGGCCACATCGATCACGGCAAATTGCCCCTTCGCTGAAGGACAAAGCCCCAGCACCGAGACCAGGGCAAGAAGAACGACAGCCGGCATGCGCTTCATGACGATTCCCCTTTTGAGTAACTTCACGCGCCTCAAGCGACCGCTTGTTCGAACTCGGGCAACCAGATTTCAGGGTCCGTTCCGGTTCGATCCATGATCGAGTAGAGCTTCTCCACCGAACTCGCCCGTCCTGAGATCACGGCAAGCTCGCCCGTGAAACCCTTCAAATCCAGCTGGCAGACCACGGAGTAGTGGCCCTGCTTGACGAGAAACATCCGCGAGCCGGGCTCCAACTGTTCCTTGATGAGCTTGAACTCGCGCTCCGAAAGCCCGAAACCCTCGATGTACTCCTCCGCATTGGCATCGGAGTTCGGAAAGAGAATCTTGGTCGGCGTCTGCTCGATGATCGTGCGGGCGATGCTGGAGGAGAGCGCATCGCTCGGGCTCTGAGTGGCGGCGCAAAGCACGCCGTTCAGCTTGCGCCAGACCTTGAGGCCATCCTTCGCAAACTGCTCGAACGCAGGATCCGCAAGGAGTCGCGAGAACTCATCCGCCCAGCACACGAGGCGCCGCCCATCGAGCAGCGTGCGGATGACATGAAAGAGATAGAGCGTGACGGGTGCGCGCGTCATCTCGTTATCCAGGAACTCCGTGACATCCGCACCAAAGAGCGTCGTTCCCGAAAGGCTCGCAACGAGTGTGTCTTCCGGGTTGTCAAATGCCCAGGCGTAGTCCCCGCGGGAACTCGCGCACCAGCGCGAGAGCCTCGCGTGAACGCCGTCGCTGCGCGTGGCATCGGTGAACTCGATGAGCCGCGACAGGCGTCGCGCCCTTATCTCAAGGGCCAGTGTGCCGCGCAGCGCATGATCGAGGTCGGCCTCCTCGCGGACCGAAAGCGGTGCGCTGGCCCGCACGAGACTCCGGAGCCAGATCTTCAGGAACTCCACATTCGCTGGCGTCGGCGCCAGCTGCAGCGGGTTGAATCCCGTCGGCGCGCCGTTCTTGAGCGGCAGGTACGTGCCGCCCACTGCTCGCACCAGGATCTCGAGGCCCCGGTCCTTGTCGAAGACGACTTGTGTGACGCCTTGGCGTGCGAGCATCGCCAGCATGAACCCGACGAACACCGTCTTGCCGGAGCCGGTCGGTCCGCAGACGAACGTATGGCCGGTGTCCTTGCGGCTGCCCCCATCCGGATCCTTGGGATCCGTCGCGTGGAGCGAAAAGTAATACGGGGAGCGCGAGCTGGTCATGAGTAGCGCGAGCGCCTCCCCCCAGTGATTACCTGACGTACGCCCGCAGGGATAGTTGTGGAAGCTCACCATCGCGGCAAAGTTGCGCGAGGTGATGGGGGCCTTCCGCGGGCGCAAACCGAAGTTGCCGGGGAGTTGGGCCCAGAAGGCAGCCTCCAGACCCAAGTCCTCGCGCGCGACGGTCATGCCGGTGTCCGCGAGCAGCGTGCGGGCGAGTGCGACGTGATCGTTGAGAGGAATCAGACGCTCCGGGCCTTCGATGCCCGGCGCAGCATCCGCGAGGACCTGGAGCGTCAAGTGGTGATCGCCCATGACGAATTCGTTGCTCGTCAGGGCATCCAAGGCTTCGATCAGCTCCTGCGCCTGCGTAACAGCAAAATCGCCCGCATTCGCCATGCGGACATGCTGGCGCTGCAGCAGGCCCTGCCCGGTCGCTTTGTTCAGGAACGTGAACGACTGCGTCAGGACGAAGGGGAACGGGGCGGAGAGCAGCGCATCGTACATTCCGACGACTGTCGGGGTGGGATACTCCTTGATCCCGAGCATCGCCCCGAAGCGGGTCTGCGTGGGCGTGCGGTATTCGAGCGTCTCGCTGCCGAAGAGCATCCGGCTGGTCGCCAGAACCTGCGAGAGCGGCGCTCGAGGCAGCGCGAAGCGCTGCCACTCGCCGTTCAGAAGAAGGCCCAAGAACTCAAGCAGCGAGGAGCACTCACGGTCACCGTGTTCGTATACACCCAGGAGCTCCGGCTCGTAGCGTGCCAGTGATGCAGCCACCGTCTGGCGGAGCTTGGCGCAGGCCTCGAGCGCGTTCGCGCGCTCCGTACGTCCACTGACTGCCGCGCGGCGAGTGAGCAGTCGCGATGCGAGCGAGGGTGCCGCGCCAGTGATGGGCCGAAAGAGCACCGTCAGGTAGAGCTCGTTCACCATCAAGGTTTCGTTAGCAAGACGCGCCTGATAACGCCGGGCCAGGCGATCAGCGAACGAGCCTCCGGTGACCTCGCTGAGCGAGGGGGCGTCGCGTCGGCGGACGAGATGGGTCCAGAGCGCGACGTTGGGCGTCGCGATGTTGCGCCAGGTGACGTTCAGGCGCTCATGCCAGTTATTGAGGGTCTCGTCGTCGGCGCTTTCGAAGCTGGCACCGCTTAGGCGAAAGGTCTGCAGGTAGTCGCCGGCCGAGGTTACCAGGACCTCGGGAGCCACGTGCGCGGCATACGGAATGTGGCGCGACGCCTGCAGTTCACGCCGCAGCGCCGCCGGGCGGCTCACGCTCGCGTCCTCGATCGCGAGACTACACCAAGCATGGGTGCCCGGCGCCGACCCTGGCTGTTGGGAGGATCGAGTGCGAGGGGGCTGTAGCTACTCGCCTTCCACAGCCGATAGTTGGCGAAATAGGAGGGCATACGGGTCCGCCCCCAGAGCAGGATCAGATCGAAGAAGCGCGCATCGCGCGCGCACAAGAGTGCACATACGCCATGAATCGGAATGGCGATGAGGAGGGTGAGGAGATTCTTCGTCAGCAGGAAGACCTCCATCGTGAAGACCAGATTGAAAAGAAGCGCCGAGAACGTCACACCCCAGCGCATCGGTGGCCGTGTGACCGCAACGAACAGGACGTCCGCGGTAAGGCCGGCGTTGCGATCGCTCATCGCTCACACTCCGAACATGCCGCGCACCCACGTCACGATCTGCGGCGCGCCAAAGGCGATCGCGATGCCAATGATGGCTCCGATACACCACCCCCACGACATTCGGTTTGCCATGGCCATGCCGCCCAGCACCATGACCAAAATGATGGCGATGGGCGTCAGCCACGCGAGAATGTTGGTCTGCAGCGAAGTGGCGCCGGTCAGAAACGGTGAGGATTGCGCGAACGCTAGTTCCGGCAGTGCCCCGATCGCAATCAACGACAGAACCGGCAGCACGGTCCTGCCGCGCTCCCAAGGAGACCCGTTCATCGTGTGTGCCCCCTGTTGAAATTCTTTGGGTCGTCATTTCAACACCGGGTCATCAGACGACGGCGCGCCGATACGCGGAAAATTCAGTGAAACCAACCCCAGCGCTAGCGTTACATGACGTTCGTGTGCGTCACGATCGCGGCATTCAAACGTGAGCGTGGTCGCTGCGATTCGTCGATTTACCTAGCCTAGAGATTCACCGTGCGAGGGAACCGTCTTCGAGCGCACGCATGATGGCGACCGCAGTGTGCGGGCAGAACCCCTCCCCGTATTGCGGGAGGGTGCGTTGAAAGCTCTCGCACTCGCAGTGCCACAGACGATCCCCGTCGCTCAGGTAGCACCTCACTTCCTGGCCTTCGACGTCGAAGGTTCGAACGGACGTATCGGGAGTATTCATTCGCGCACCCGTGCTCTCACGAGCTGCGGACGAGCCGCCTGGGCGTCAATCGTCGCAGGTCCGGCAACCGGCGGCGGCACCCGAGCGGGTCCGCCGTTCCCTCTCGATCTTGGAGATGATGCGAGCGAGTTCCTCGGCGGCATCGTTCGCCTGATTGCGCAGGACCGGTCGGTCCATCTTGGAAGCCCGCTCGCGGTCGGAGGACGCTTGCGCACGGCAAGCGCGCTCGATCGCAGCGAGCTCGGCGGCGTCGAAGTCCATAGAGACAACGCTACCACCAAGACCCCCTCATCCAGTAAGTGCATTACTGGGGACACTGTATAGAAACGCTGGCGAATCCAAGTTTCGTCACCCCACGCGCCCAAGACCTAGGGCGCTCGGTTCTCGAGCGAGGAAATGGGAAAAGTGGATTCCCCTCTTCAGGCATCACCCTCGTCGTCTTCGGCGCCACTGCCCACCTCGAACACGGACCGCTCGCCGTAGTAGTAGCCCTTCCTGGGCTTGGGGGTGTAATCCCGGCTCATCTTCCAGGCGTCTTCCCAGTCACCGCCCAAGAGTCGGCCAAAGGCCTTCTTCAGGCGGTCGAGATCGTTTTGGAAGTGATAGGTCGAGCTCCCGTCGAATTCTCCAGTGCGCTCGGCCTCGTGCAGCGGATCGAGCTGATTCACGTACTCATCGGCCCAGTCGAGAAAGTTCACCGTCTCATCGCGAAAGCGGGCCGAGAGCAGGCGCTCGCCGAGCTGGCGTCGCGCCGCCTGAACGTAGCGTCGAAGGTAGCGGGCGCGATGCCAGGCACCCGCATCGCGCTCAAGCTGCGTGATGAGCTTCTGATTGGCTTCCCGGATCGCCTCCCACTCCTTTTCGCGCTGTGCCTGCTCCTCGCGTTCGCGCGCCTCGCGCTCATCCTTCTCGCGCCGCTCCTTGATCGAGAGTGCGAGCTCGTAGAAGCCAAGGAGGACTTCCGGAATTTGATCCTCGACGCGTTTGCCCTTGCGGTCGTACCAACTGCGCCGGTCAAACTCGCCCCAGGTGCGGTACGTGTCCAGGCGCACCAGGCGCAGCGCGCCGGTCGGAACGGAGACTTTGCGCGGCGCGTGATAGCCGTACTCGCGCTTCTCGCGGGCAAGCTGCGCGGCGGTCGGTTCGATGCGCTCTTCGCGCAAACGTTCCTCGATGCGAATCGCGACCTGTTCACCCTCGACCAGGAGGCGTCCGTGGGGTGGCTCGGGCTTTTTCTTATCCTCCTCCGACGCACCGGTCTGTTTCTTCTCTTCCTCGACGGGCAGACCCTGCTTCGTGCGCAGGGCTCGAGGGTCCCCGAACTCCCAACCGAGGGCAGATGCGGCACGCAGCACGCTGTCGGCAAGCAGAAGCGCCCGCTCCAACGCGTCGTCGGTCACATCCAATGCGACGATCGGCCCTGTTCTTTCGCCGCGCTCGAAAGTGAGCTCGGAACGCTTGGGGTGCCTCGCGCGCGCGGCCGTACGCTTCACCGGAGCAAGCACGTCGCCGATCGTTACGGCGAGCGTGATAGAGAGTGCCGCGATTCGCGCGGGAACGGATTCCGGGCTCGCGGTCTTCAAGCTCTCCTGGGCTTCCTGGGAGGCGAGGATTGTCGAGCTATAGGCGCCGACCGACGGCGCCACCGTCAGGGCGTTCTGATCGCCCCATTGATCCTCGCGCTTCGGCAACTGCGGCCGATGGGGCGTCTGCCCGGCATCGACTCGCGCCCAATATCCTCGTCCGGGAACGGGAATGCCCAAGCGCTTGCAGCGCTTGGCGAGAGCGACATCGGAAATCCCGAAGTCTTTGGCGAGGGTCGAGAGCGGTTTCGACCAGGCGAGCTCGTACAAGTCTTCCCGTGATAGGGTCAGTGGCTCTTCGGCGTCGTCCATTGTCGTCATATCGTGTTGTGGGTCGAATTGCAGCCCACGGTCGCAACAGGCGCGCGAACGCGCGCCACGGGACCGCAGACGCAAGGCGTCGCGGTCGCAGCGGAACGGATGGCTAGGTCTTGCGCTTGGGGTTACAGAGCGCGTGGAAGTAGCCGTCGACGATCTTCGGCCAAAGCTCACGGAGCGTCTTTTTGCCCTCATCGATCACCAGCCGAACCTGCTTCTTCATTCTTAATATCTCTCCGGGAGCTCGCGCTCTTGAAGACGGATAAGAGCGTCCACGGGGAGAGAATGGCTACGATGAAGGCTCGCAGTTCCACCCGGCGGTGATCTGCCCGATTGGACGGGCCAGGCCTAGAGACCTGACGAATTCTGCATGGTCCCGAAGGCGGCGGGCCGACGAGTATTGCGCGACGGCCACCTCGTGAGGTTTGCCCCGACTGTTGCGCTAAGTTGCAGAATCCGTGGGCTCCCGACGGGTGGGTATGCGAGCAACGGTGGCGGTGGCGGTTACGGGTGATGGCCGGGCGCGGCAGCGCTTTGTGGTGGCAGTGGCCAGGCGTCGATGGCGACGGCGTGTTGAGGGTTAGTCGGCGGCCGGGGCGGGGCTCGGGAGACGCCGGAGGGCGCGTGTGGCGGCGGCGCGGGCGGTGGTAATGACGGCGCGCAGCGTCGCGGCGGTGCCGGTGTCGAGGAGCGTCGCCTGCTGGGTCAAGAGATCCAGGTCCTGGGAGAAATCCCTCCAGAAGGCCTTTTGCAGCGAGGGACTCGTCTGCGTGGCGGCGAGCATCGTTTCGACATCCGCCAGCAGTTCGGCGGCTCGGGCGATTTCAGCGCAGCCCTTAAGTTGCATCACGACCTGAGCGCGGTACTCGTCGAGCGTCAGCGGCTGGTTCAGTGTCGTCATCTGTTAGGGGCCCGGCGGACACAGCCTCTCGAGCTCATCAGGCGTGCCATGCGCGAACCGCAGGGCGCTGCGGCAGATTTCGCGCTGCACGCGGGCGAGCTCGGCGGCTCGGGCGGCGCCCTCCTCCTTCCGACCTCCTGCCAGGAAGACGGCAAGCCCAGCGAGCGCGAGCAGCACCAGCGCCAGAAGCGCCCTGGTGATGCGAACTCGACGATGCGCGCGGGTCGTCGGGTCAGTCTCGTTGGCAGGCTTTGAGAAGCGCCGGAACTCGGCTGCAGACAGCTCCGGGCATTCGCGCTCCAGGTCTGTCGGCGCAGCTGACTGGGCGCCGCCGACGACTACCCGCAGCACCGCGAATTCGCCCTGATGATCCTTTTCGGTGCCCATATGCCCCGCACCCGCTCTTTCGGGCGGCTCTTTTCCCGTGACTACTAGGAGTGGTTGGCATGGAAAAATGGATACGGGCGAGCGGCACACGGGCGAGTTCGCGCCCGAGCAAAGCTGGGATCAGCGCGCGGAATCCGGGCAAAGCGTCGAGTCGAGCAGTCGAGCGATCAGACCCCTCCTTTTACTATTTCTATACGTTCCCCTCGACAGCCGCCGACCTCAGAAGGCTCAAGTAAAGTAACGGCCACTGCGACCGTCAGGGGGTGGGCTTCTCGGCTCCGTATGACTGGGCGCACTTGAGATCGTCGTCAGGAGGACAGCTTTTCAACCAGTAGTCAAACCAGTCAATGACGCGTTGGAAGACGTCGACTTGATTTGCCCTCTTGAACATTGCAGGGCTGTGACCCTCCCCCAAATACCTTGCGTAAACGGCCGTCTTGTTGAGCCTTTGCAGCCCCACAAACAGTTCATCGGCCTGATAGGCAGGCACGGCAGGATCATCCGCGCCATGTATAAGCAGTAGTGGAGTTGTCACGCGGTCAAGGTGCCACATCGGGGAGTTCTCGATGTACCGCAGGGGCCATTGCCAAGGCGTGCCACCTAGTCTGGTCGGCCAGTCTTCAAGGTTGGGGATACCGTAGGTTGATCCGTCTTCGCGCATAAACCCATAGAAGGACAGCGTGTCTGACACCCCATCCATTTCGATCGCGGCGCGAAACCGATTCGACTCCGTTATCAGGGCCACCGTATTGAAACCTCCATTGCTGTGGCCTATGACCCCTACGCGAGCGGGATCGGCGACCCCTAGATCTACAACCTTGTCTACTCCTGGCAGCACCTCCTTAAGTATGTCGAGGTTGTAGGTTCCCCAATTGAAAAGGGGAATGTCCGGAAGAAGAACCGCATAACCGCGCGTAGCGTAGAATTGAACGTTGTTGGACGGCGAGATGTCAGCTCCAAACATCATGCCGTAGTACCTACTCGCAATGAGGCCGCCATAGACTCTGGTAATAAGCGGATATCGGTGTCCCGGGACGTAAGCCGCGGGAAGAACCAGTACGCCGTGGATCCGCTGCCCGTCGAGCGATCGCCAATTAATGATCCTCGTGGAGCCGAATGCGTAAGCGTCGAACTCCGGATTGAGATGCGTAATCTGACGTTCGTGCCAACCTCTCTCGCTGCGGACAGTAAGAAAAAGGTCCGGCGGATGCGTTGGATCCTGACCCACGAAGACAACCTCCCGCCCATCGCGAGAAACCATAGCCTGATCCGATCCATCCCACAGCGCGGGGGGCGTCAAATACCCACCGATCCGCCGGTGCGCGTGACTGATCGGGACTAGGGTGCCTTTCGATAGGTCCACGATGCAAAGTTGCGACTCACCATCCTCATTGCTCCGACGAACTACAACGATTGACGACTTGCCCTCTCGAGCGATCTCTCCACTGCCGTTTGCGAGCAATTCGATTTGATTGCCTTCGGATGTAGCAATGTCGGTCGGGGCTCCGTGACCATCGGCAGGCAACGCAATGAGATTAGATAGATTCGGAGAGTCGATGTCAGATTCAGCGAAGAACTCCGAACCCGGCAGTCTGCCAAGATGCGCGGTGGCCAGACTTGCTGGACTGGCAAGGGAAAGATAGAGCACGGTTCCATCGTGCGACCAGAGCGGCGGTTTCGTGACAAACTTAGAAAGCTTCCGGCCGGGATCCAGAGTGCCCGTCAGATTTATCGGTGGGGCGCGACCGTCGATTGAAACGACGAAGACGTCCCCACTCGCGAGGCCGCCGGCGGTCCGATACGCGAGCTTTCGGCCATCCGGCGACCAAGTGACTTCCTCGCCCAGGAAAAGCCTGACATCCCTAGCCAAAACCTTGGGGTTTGTGGTTCCGTCTAGATCGGTGACGGCAATGTCGTACAGGACTTGGCGTACTCCGGCAGTCTCGTAGCGTCGCATCACCGTGTAAGCGACACGCCTCCCATCCGGTGACACCTTGAAGTCAGCAATGGAGGTATTCGTAACCACCGACGTCGCTGACCCACTACCGATGGCGATGACGGCCAAATCAACTGGCTTTGTCACGCTTACTTGGCCAGGTTGGATAACCTTTCCGTCCGCTCCCGGCAGGGAGCGATAGGCTCTGACCGTTGGAGAGCTCGCCACCTCAGCTTGAGCCCCCGCGGGACTCGGGGCTCTGCGATTGTTTGGGACCTGCTCACCGTCCCTCCCGTCTGTCGGTTCTACGACGCCGGTAAGCGCGACAATTGTGTTCGAATCAGCACCCCAGGAAGGATTTGTGTCCCAGGTTCCCGCAAGCGGGAGATCCGAGACGCGGCGCGCTGCTTTACTTCCGGCATTCCACACCCACAGCCGCGGTAGCGGCTTGGGATTACCTGCGACAGGTTGATCCGATGCAAAAGCGAGAAGGCGCCCATCCGGCGACCAAGCGGGCCCCCACGTGGATCCTTTAGGAGTCGTAATCTCTTCGGCGTGACCTGTTACAACATCAACCACCGCTACGACCTCACCGACATGAAAGCGAGACGCTTCCGGGTCTAGGGGCGACCCCTCCTGCCTACTGCGCTTCAAGCCGACCGCCAGATACCGCCCATCCGGAGATAGGCGCAAGGCCGAAACCTCGCCGATCGTCGTCATCGAGAGCAACGTCTCGAAGGAGAGGTCGGAATGCTTCCCGTCTGAACTCTGTTCGGCCGCAAGCGTACGTGTTGCCAGAAGGCTGCCACCCAAAGCAGCCATGACCATTGCAGCCGTCAGGACACGCAGGAGCAAGCCCTCAAGGGGTCGTCCAAATCAATGCCCGACCTAAGAGGCCAGCGCGAAACACGACGTTGCCCGTCAAGGACCGCCCCAGCGCTTGGTGAAGGTAATGCTAAAGGTGCGCAGTAAGGGGTTTGCGTTCAGAGGATCGTACCCGTACCCGCTCGATGACAGCGGCGGTACGAATGGTGGATCTCGATCGAATACATTGGTAGCCACCACCGCGATTCGAACACCGTTGAGCCAACTCCGGCTGTTGTCCACGTGTGTGGAATAGGAGACGCCCAAATCCACCGTGGTCCATGAACTGACACTGCAGTTGGGGGCGGTCAGACAATTGGGGTCGCCGGTGCCACCGTAGGCGTTCGAGAAATTCACTCGCACGTTCGCCCCCCAGCCGTTCCTCTCCCAACCCAGATTCGCCTTGGCGCGAAACCGGAGCGGCTGGAATAGGTTATTGACGCCAGAGACCGGTTGTGCCCCGGGCGTTTGACGCTGATCGTACTTAAGAAAGTACGACCCATCGACATCAGCGCGGAATTTCCCAACGGAAGTGTCTACCCCTATGTACCGCGCGGACAGATCTATGCCTTGGACCTTAACGGAAGCGGCGTTGACGTACCCTATGTCCGCTATCGCCGTTATGTCGCTTAGCTGATAGGGGGCCGATTGGTATGTCCCGACCGGTCCTGCATAGTTAAAGTAGGAGCGCCCCGGGACGTTGAATTGGGCGTTCAGCTGGGCTGCTGTCGGGTTAAACTGCACGAGCGATCCGAGCGCCGCGGCCTGTGGAAGTATGTTGTAGAAGAATCCCTCGTTGACGAGACGATTTATCTGATTGTCGAAATCGATGGAAAAGTAAGAGGCGTCGATCTTGAGTCCTGTGACCGCAGTCGGCTCAAGCGTGAACCCCGCGGTGTAGCTCTTCGCCGTCTCAGGCTGGAGATTGGGGTTAGTTCCGTCAATCGCGAAAACAAGAGACGTTCCGCTCGGTGAGTTTGGATCAGGGTTGCGGATCACGTAGCCGTAGTTCTGCGCGTTTGACGTCTCATACAGAGTCGGCGCCTGAAAGGATCGCGCGTACGTGGTGTGCAGAGTAAGCCCCGCAGTTGGCACCCATTCCAAGCCCAGCTTGGGATTCGACGTCCGACCGAAATCGCTGTAATGGTCATAGCGCCCCGAGATGTCAACTCTCAGTTCCTGGACAAGCGGCACCGCGTTGTTAGCACCGACTATCGGAATCAACAGCTCACCGTACGCTGAGGACACGTGGCGCGAGGACTCTACTGGAGGCTGGACTATCCCGAGGACGAAGTCGTTTTCAAACCGTTCGTCACGGAATTGAGCCCCTAGCGCCAATCGAGTAGTGCCCCCAGGGGTGTCGAAAAGCTTGCCGTCAATCCTAGGTTCGATTGTCGAGATTCGATATGCGAACGTCTCGACGTAGGTGGCTCCAGGAGGAGGGTTTGGGTATACAAGCGTTAAGAGATCCGACTCTTTTCCGGCAAGTCCAACCAGCGTCGCCGTCCAGTCGGTCGATATCCGGTAGTCGAGCTGAAGTGAAGTGCTGTACTGCTCTACCCGCCCAGACGACGTGTAACCCGCTGCAAAGGGTAGTGCGGCCTGTGTCTCGTGGCGTTGGTCGGTCGCTAAAGCATCCAGGGAAAGAGTTAAATCATCAGTGAAATTGTTGTGAGCAGAAAGGTAGTAGTTGGATGCGTACATCTCGGGTGTGAGAGGCCACGGGTTCGGCAGTGCCTCGGTAAAGGAGCGATTTCTGGCGAATAGCGGGTTGTCCTTCTCGTAGTCGAAGCTCGTAACGACACCGCCAGTGCCCCAGGAGAATCCCCCAAGAATGTTCCCTCCATAGTTTGGAGCCTTGCCATCAGTAATGCCGG
>Ga0307476_10000443_pt1 | contig 32933 bp, 27 predicted proteins | sample atmos_gasesECM2C_2_FD_203314 | JGI IMG/M metagenome (GOLD analysis project Ga0307476, IMG submission 203314) | Hardwood forest soil microbial communities from Morgan-Monroe State Forest, Indiana, United States - atmos_gasesECM2C_05 | ecosystem: Environmental > Terrestrial > Soil > Temperate...
GCGCTTCGGTTTCGTGCCCTATCGCGGCGGCGCGCCGGCGATGCAGGATCTGATGGCCGGCCGCGTCGACATCATGTTCGATCAGGCTGCCAACGCCATCACCCAAGTGCGCGCCGGCACCATCAAAGCCTATGCCGTCATGACCGAGCGGCGCTGGCATTTGGCGCCCGACATTCCGACCATCGACGAGTCGGGCGCGCAAGGCCTGCACGTCTCCTATTGGCACGCGCTGTGGGCGCCGAAAGGCACGCCGCCGGACATCATCGCCAAGGTCAACGCCGCCGCCGTCAGCGCGCTCGCCGATCCGAAAGTGCAGCAAAGTTTTGCCGCCCAGGGCCAAGACATCTGGCCGCGCCAGCAACAGAGCCCGCAAGCGCTTGCCGCCTTCTACAAGGCCGAGATCGACAAGTGGTGGCCTATCATCAAGGCCGAAGGCCTGAAGGCGGAGTAAAGATCGGCCGCCATCGACTAAAGCCGATAGCGCCGGCGCAGCGCGATCAACGCCGCGAGGCTGAGCAACGCAGTCGCGATGACGTAATAGCTCGGCGCGAGCTTCGAGCCGGTGATGTCGATGAGCGACTGGGCGAAGAACGGCGCAAAGCCGCCGAATACCGCCACCGCGATGTTGTAGCTGAGCGACATGCCGGAGACGCGCGTCGAGGTCGGAAACACCTTGGCCATCAGCGACGGCAGCGCGCCGCTGAAGAAGGACTTTAGCAGGCCGAGCCAGCACACCATCAGCACCAGCACGAGAAATGACGCATGGGCGCCAAGCAGCACGAAGGCCGGGTAAGCGGTGACGGCGAACAGGATTGCCGCGCCGATCATGATCGGGATTTGCCCGACTTTATCGACCAACAGTCCGACAAAGGGCACGACCAGGCTTTGCAATGCCGCGGCCAGCAGCGCCGCCGTGAAGCCGACCGATTGCGGCAGATGCAGCTCCTTGATGGCGTAGGCCGGTATGAACACGATCATGTATTGCGAGCTGGTCGAGGCGATGACCGCGCCGGTGGTGAGCAGGAGCCGGTCCCATTGCTCGGTCAGCAATTCGCGCAGCGGCGCACGTGCGGCACCGGCATCGAGAAATTCCGGCGTCTCGCCCATGCGGCTGCGCACGTAATAGCCGACCGGCCCGATCAAAAGCCCGAACGCGAAGGGAATGCGCCAACCCCAGCTTTGCAGATCGGCGGCCGACATGGTGTTGGTCAACAGCACGCCAAAGCCGGTAGCGATCAGCGCCGCCAAGCCCTGGCTCGCCCACTGCCAGCTGGCGAAGAAACCGGCGCGGTCCGGCCGGTGCTCGACCAGGAACGCCGTCGAGCTGGCAAACTCGCCGCCGACGGAAAAGCCCTGCAACAGCCGCGCCGCAATCACCAAGATCGGCGACAGAATGCCGAGCGTGCCGTAGCTCGGCATCACCGTCATCAGCGCGGTGCCGATGGTCATCAATAAAATCGACAGCGTCAGCGCGGCTTTACGCCCCTTGCGGTCGCCATAGGCGCCGAGAAAGATCGCGCCGACCGGCCGCGCCAGGAACGACGCGCCGAAGGTACCGAACGTGACGAGCAGCGAGACCGCTTCGTCGGCGGCCGGAAAGAACACTTTCGAGATGATGACGGCAAAATAGCCGTAGACCAGGATCTCGTAGAATTCGAGCGCATTGCCGAGCGAAGCAGCAACGATGAGCCGGGTCGCCTCTCCCGCGCCATGGCCTTCGCCCGGTGTCGCCGTGATTGCGCTCATCGGTGATCCGGCGGGCCCGTCATCGATCCGGCTGAACGGCAAAATCGGCGGGCGGCGTGTCGCGAGTCACGAGGTGCGGACAAATCTGAATTCGCAGCTGGTGCGCATGACGTCGTCTCGCAGCATCGGTTGGGTGCGATGCAATGTCCAATGATCGAACAGGATCGCGTCTCCCGGCATGGCATGGGGTATCCAGGATTCGCCGCTGATATTGCTCTTGACCCAATCGTCCGAACGCGACTTTTCCTTTCCCACCAGGCTTGGAATCCTCCGCATCGTCTTGTTCGAGCCGGGGATCAGCTCAAGCGAGGGCAGCACATCGCCGACCGGATCGAGCGGCAGCCAGGTGTTGATGCAGTAATCGGCTGCATTGATGATGCCGGCCGCATCGGCATCGATATGCCAGGGCAGGTATTTCCGGGTCGATCTGTGGCGGCGGACGAACGTAAAATTGGGTTCAAGCCGCCATTTCTGATCGAACAGCGCGCGAAACCGCCGCTCCGCGGCGGCAATCACGCGGTCGAACTGCGCAAGAAGATCCGGTTTCGCATGCTCGAGGTAGCCCCGCAGCTCCTTGATCCATATGCCTTCCCACCGTTTGTAGTGGTCGGCGAGATACTCAGTCAGGGTCGGCGGATCGTCGTCGGCGTGCTGCCGCAAGAGCTCGTAGCTGGCATCCACGGCGCCGCGCAGTTCGCCGAGCTCTTGCGGCGAGAGAAACGCGGCTACCTTCGCCGTTCCGTTCCGCTGCCAGGCTTGACTGAAATCGTCTTGTTCGGCCGTGCAAATCTCAGGCATGGCTCACCACTGGCGCTCGGCGAAAAAGGCTTACGTGGGCGACATATACACGCCGCGGTCGGCCGCGGGCAATCCCTATGGCGGCCATCCCGATTTAAACAGGGCGCGCTCGACAAGACCCCGATTTTCGGAAAAAATCACGCTCAAACGAAAATCCGGGGGGATGACGATGGCGGCGGATACGACGGTCACGGTGGCGGCGCGGCTCGATCGGCTGCCGCCGTCGCGCTACACGCGCAGACTGATAACGCTATTGTCGCTCGGCGGCTGGTTCGAGTTCTACGACCTGTTCTTCACCGCCTATATCGCCATCGGGCTGTTCAAGGCGAAAATCTTCACCCCGACGACACAGGGCCTGTTCGACCTGCAAGGCTTTGCCAGTTTCGTCGCCGCGCTGTTCACCGGCCTGTTCATCGGCACGCTGGTTTTCAGCTGGCTGTCCGACCGCTTCGGCCGGCGCTCGATCTTCACCTTTGCGCTGTTGTGGTACTCGATCGGCGCCTTCATCATGGCGTTTCAGGACACCGCCGCCAGCATCGATCTGTGGCGATTGATCGCCAGTATCGGGCTCGGCGTCGAACTGGTGAATGTCGACGCCTATGTGTCGGAACTCGTGCCCAAAAGCCAGCGCGGGCCGGCCTTCGCCTATAACCAGTTCGTCATGTTCACCGCCGTGCCGGTGGTCGCGTTCATCGCCTGGCAATTGGTGCCGCAGACGATCTTCGGCCTCGACGGCTGGCGCTGGGTGGTCATCATCGGCTCGCTGGGCGCCGCGGTAATCTGGTGGATCCGCCGCAACCTGCCGGAATCGCCGCGCTGGCTCGATCAGCACGGCCGCACCGCCGAAGCCGAGCGCATCGTCGAGGATATGGAGCGGCACACCCGCGCCGAGACCGGGGCCGACTTGCCGCCGCCGCAAATCGTCTCCGGCGAGGCCGAGCGCAAAACCGGCGCCTGGATGGAAATGTGGAATCCGGTCTATCGCGGCCGCACCATCATGCTGGTGATCTACAATCTGTTCCAGACCGTCGGCTATTACGGTTTTTCCAGCTGGGTGCCGCAACTGCTCATCTCGCAACACATCGAGGTGACAAAGTCGCTCGTCTATACGTTCATCATCGCAATCGCCGCGCCGATCGGGCCGTTGGTCGGCGTCATCTTCGCCGACCGCTTCGAACGCAAATGGCAGATCGCCTGGGCCGCGGTGGGCATCGCCGTGTTCGGGCTGTTGTTCGCGCAGCAGGGCAGCGCGGCCGGCGTGATCGTGTTCGGACTGCTGATCACACTGTGCAATAACTGGATGTCGTTTTCGTTCCACGCCTATCAGGCCGAGCTCTATCCGACCCGCATCCGCGCCCAGGCGGTGGGCTTCGTCTATTCGTGGAGCCGGTTCTCCGCCATCTTCTCCGGCTTCATCATCGCCTTCCTACTCGGCAACTACGGCACCATCGGCGTGTTCACCTTCATCGCCGGCGCCATGGTGGTGGTGTTCATCGTCATCGGCGGTTTTGGGCCCGCAGTCACTGGGCGGCGGCTCGAGGCCATCGCGGCCTGAACGCGGCGACGGCGGCGCGGCCAGGTCAAGCCATCCAAAATGGCTTGCACGCTTTGAGCCCGGAACTGTGCCGCGCGACGCCGATATCGTTGAGGCATCGGTCGCTGAGATTCATCAGCTCTTTGCGCGAGCGGGCGCGGCGCGACCAATTGGCGAGGCCCTGCTTCACGTGGCTCAACGACAACAGGCGCGACGGACGGGCGGTCTTGCTACTCTTGTCGAGGGTGCTCATGGCGACCTCCATCGAGTGACCGGCTATGGTGGTATGTAGCGCCGCCGACCCTCGAGCGATGTGCCATGCGTCACCGCGCTCGGTGTGCTATGCGTCACACCAAACCGCGCTCGCGTGGGCTTTGAATAGGGTCAGACGCAACCGCCGAGGACGCCATGTACGAGGAATTCGACGGGCGGACGCGAACCAAGATCGTGCGCGATGCCGACGGCGTCGCCCGCGTGCTTTCCCACGCCGATCGCCATGTCGCCGTCAAGGCGGCGACGCCGCAAGCTGCCGCCGGCGCCTATCTGAGCCGCTACGGCCACTTGTTCGGATTGAAGCAACAGCACTTGAAAAATCTCAACCGCGGCGTCGTGCAGGATCCGACCCGCGCTGCCGTCGACTACCGCTTCTTGCGCGAAAAGTCCCAATTCGACGTGACCACCGTCGCCTTCGATCAAACCCGCTTCGGGCTCGCGGTCTGGGAAGCGGGAATTTCGGTGACGATGAAACACAACCCGCTGCGCGTCATCGGCGCCCGCTCGACGCTGCACCACAAGCTCGATGTCAAACGGCCGTCCGCGGCGCACGTTGAGCGAGCGAAGGCGATCGACGTCGAAACCTTGGCCAAATGTCTTGGCCTCGCCGGCGTCGTCCGCCGCGGCGTGCCGCTGACCATCAACGCGCAAAAATTCATGATCTTTCGCTACCGCGAGGCAACGCGCCGGCGCGCGATCACGTCGCCCAAACGCGATGGCCGTCCGTCAGGGCACCCCACCCTGCCCTTGCCGCCGGTGCATACTTCGATCCGCGACGGCAAAGATTACGTCGTCCGCGCCGTCTATTTCAGCTTCGATTTTCCGCCGGTGCGGCCGCTGCACTGGGTGGCGATCATCGAAGTCGAGACCTCGTCGGTGCTGCTGGCTTACCCGTTCATCGCCAATGTCATGGGTTGGGTGTTCAAGGCCGATCCGGCGACGCTCGGCGGCCCGACGGCGGATGCCGGCAGCGCCGCGCTCAATCGCTGGCGCAGCCCGGTCAAGCTCGAAGGCCTCATGGCGCCGGTCGATGGCACCCAGGCCTTGAGCGGCACGCGCGTGACGGTCGCCGACGTGTCGACGCCGAAGATAGCGCCACCGACCAGGCCGGCAGGCAAGGATTTCAAGTACGACGCGCGCAGCAACGATTTCGCCGCCGTCAACGCCTACTACAATGTCGATCGCATCTTTCGGCTGGTGGAGGAGTTGGGCTTTCGCCTCGCCGACTATTTTCCGGGCACGACCTTTCCGAGCCCGGTCGACCATCGCGGCCATTACGATAAAAATCGTCCGCGCGGCAACGAGGTCAACGCCCATTGCGCCGGCAACACCGCCGGCACCGGCATCGACTACACGATCTTCGCGCTGGCCGACACCACCAATCAGAAAAATCCGATCGGCATCGCCGGCGACTGGCGCATCGCGCTGCATGAATTACTGGGTCACGGCGTGTTGTACAATCACATCGGCAACGCGCGATTCAAATTCGCCCATAGCGCCGGCGACAGCTTTGCCGCGATCCTCAACGATCCGGGCTCAAAGGCCAAGGACCGCGGCCTTACGTTTCCGTGGATCATCAGTGGAGAGCGCCGCCACGATCGCACAGCCGGCCACGGCTGGGGCTGGAACGGCAAGATCGGGCTCAATCCATTCGATGATGCGCTGGATGGGTTTGGCTACAGCAACGAACAGATCCTGTCGTCGACAATGTTTTGCTTTTACCGCGCCATCGGCGGCAATGCCTCGGCGCTTGCCGACAAGCGATTTGCCGCCCGCATGACCTGCCATCTGCTGCTGGCGGCCATCGGATCGCTGACGGTGGCGACGAGCCCGAGGGATGCCTCGCACTTCGCCGCGGCGCTGAGCAAGGCCGACGCCGCGGATTGGCCGGCGCAGCGGTTTTCCGGCGGCGCCTATCACAAGGTAATCCGCTGGGCTTTCGAAAAGCAGGGCCTTTATCAGGACGCCGATGAACCGAAGCCGAACAACAAGGAAGGCCGGCCACCGCCGGTCGATGTCTATATCGAGGACGGCCGCCACGGCGAGTACCGCTATCAAGCTAACTACTGGAGCTGCCGGGCAATCTGGAACCGGCGGCACCCCGATCGCGGCACGGCGCATGAGACACCACGGGCCGGCGCCACCAATTACGCTTACGTGAAAATCAAGAACCGCGGCTCGAAGAAAGCGACCAAGGTCGCGGTGCGGGCATTTCACGCCCCGGCGTCCGCGAAGCTCAGCTTCCCGGGAGGCTGGCAGCCGATGCACACTGCGCAACGGTCCGCGGCCGACGTACCGGCGCATTCTGCCGTCGAAGTTTTGGTCGGCCCGTTTGCCTGGGTGCCAAAGAGCCGTCAGGAAGCCATGCTGATGATCGTTACCGCCGCGGGTGATTCGAGCAATATCGACAACTTTACCGCCGCCGACTCGATGCCGAACTGGCGGCTCGTTCCAAACGACAACAACATCGCCCAACGCAACACGACCGTCGCGACGAAATCGAAAGCCCGACGCTAAATCCGCCGCGCCGCCGGGCCGATCAGATCGCCCGGGCGGTCGCGGCGTTGTCGAGGCAGTTCAAGCTTTCTTCAATTTCTTCAGCATCGGGGTCGCTTTGGCTCGCACGATCTTGCGGATCCCCTTGTGCGTTTCCAGGTGATGCACAATGTGGCCCTTCAGCTTTTTGCGCTGCGCGGGGGTAAGTCCTGCGAGTTCTTTCTTGCTGAACGTGGTGGGGCGGAAAGCTCCCATGGGTGTATCTCCTTGGAATTTGCATCGGTGTTGGTGAACAGAAAACTCACGACGTTACACGCTTAGTTCCGACATTCCGCGAGAAGCGGATCGTCGAGATCCGCATCTCCGGCTCGCTCGCCATTTGTTCGAGGATTTTCTGGAAATCCGCAAGCAGGCGATCGATCCACTTTGAACCGAAAAGATGCGGTTGGTAGATGCACGACCCTATCAAGCCCTGCGCGGTCTCGCGCAGCGTCAAAATAACATCGTATGTCGTCGTCGTCACCAGCGGCATCGGCATGCCGGGATCGGCCTCCTCGAAGGCCAGCGCCCGTCCGGCGCTCGTCTGCGGCCGCAGTGCGGCGTTGTGTAGCAGGATCATCACCTGCGCGAGCTGCGCCGGATCGAGCTCTTGCTCGCGCGCCAGCGTTTCGGCAACGACCTCGAAGGGCAGATCCTGATGGGCATAGGCATCGAGCGTCGTGGCGCGAACCCGGCGCATCACCTCGCGCGCGCTCGGGTCGCCGCCCAGATCGGTACGTAAAATGACGGTATTGGCCAGCGGACCGATCAGCCTCTCGGTGCCGGCGCGATTGCGGTTGGCGACGTTGGTGGCGAGGCGCAAGTCGTCCTGGCCGGCGTAACGATGCAACAGCATCTTCAGCGCCGCGACCAGCGCCATAAACAATGTACCGCCTTCGCGGCTACTGAATTGTTTGAGCGCCTCGGTCAGGCTTGCCGGCAAGGCGATGTCCCGTTGCGCCGTGAGCTCGCTGTGGGCGCGCCGCGACCGGGCCGCGCCGAGCTGCAACACCGGCAGCGGGCCGCAAAGTTGCCCGCGCCAGTAATCGAGCTGCGCAGCAACATCGGGATGCGATTGCCACGCGCACTGCCACGCGGCGAAGTCGGCATATTGGATCGGCAGCGGCGGCAACGGCGACGTCTTGCCGGTCGCGAATGCTTCGTAGAGCGCGGCGAGCTCATCGGCAATCACGCCGAGCGACCCGCCGTCGGCAATTATTTGATGCATGGCGATGAGCAGGAGGTGTTCATCCTCGGCCAGCCGGACGGCGCGGACGCGGATCAGCGGGCCCCGCGCGAGATCGAAGGAATGCATGAGCTCGGCTTGGATGAGCCGGTGTGCGGCCGCTTCCTTTTTTGACGTCGGCAGTTTGTGCAGATCGTCGACGGCGAGGGGTACCGGAAGCGGCGGCGCGATGACCTGGATTGGCCGGCCTCCGGCAGCATCGATCGTCGTGCGTAAAATCTCGTGGCGCCGCACGATTTCGTTGAGGCTGCGCTCCAGAAGCGCTGCGTCAACGGGCGACGTCACCCGCAATGCATAGAGGATGTTGAAAAACGGCAAATCCGGCACCGCCTGCTGCAGCGTCCACAGCCGTTCCTGGGCCGGCGACGCCGGCAACGGTTTGTTGCGGGACGCGCGCGCAATCTCCGGCCCCCCTGCCCGGCCGGCTTTCATCAGCGTTTCAAGATACTCCGCCATCTCGGCAACGGTCGGCGCGTCGAACAGGCTCACGACCCCGACTTCGAGATGCATGGCATCGTGAATGCTGGTGAGAACGTGCGCGACCAGAAGCGAGTCGCCGCCCAAGGCGAAGAAATCGTCGTGAATGCCGACTTGGTCGAGGCGAAGCACGTCCGCCCAGATTCCGGCCAAAACATTTTCTAGCGGGGTACGTGGCGCCGCGAAGGTCCGCGATGCGGCACCGGCGAGTCCCAGCTTCTCGGCCAAGCCGACGCGCTGCACTTTTCCGGTGGGCCCTTTCGGGATTTCCGCGACAATTTGCACCTGACGCGGGACCTTGAAGGTAGCGAGGCGCCCCATCGCGAACTGACGAATGTCTTTCGGCGTCACCTTGGCCGCCGGCCGCAACACGACGGCGGCGGCGACGTCCTCACCCAACGTCGGGTGAGGTACAGCAAAAGTCACAGCTTCTGCCACCGCCGGATGTTCGAGCAGGACCTCGTCGACTTGACTCGGGGCGATTTTCTGGCCACCGCGATTGATTATTTCCTTGATGCGGCCCGCGAGAAATAGGTATCCGTCGTCATCGAAGAAACCAAGATCTCCGGTCTTAAACCAATCACCTGCAAAAGCGGCTTTGGTAGCGATGGAGTCGGCATCGTAGCCCGACATGACGCTCGCGCCGCGGACAACGACCTGCCCGGTTTGACCGCTGGGCAGGAAGGCTCCGCCCTCATCCATGATCGCCACGTCCAATTCGACCGGCAGGCCAATGGAACCCACCTTGCGCGGACGCGGCGGTAGCGGATTGCAGGCGACAGGTGAGGCAGCAGTTTCTGTTATGCCGCAGAACTCGATCACGCACGTCGCGAAAGTCTGCTCCAGTTCCGCAATGACGTGGGGTGGCAGAGGAGCCGACCCGGAACGCACGAACCGCAGCCGATGGTCCGCTGCTGACCGCTCGCGATGGCGCCGAGCCTCGGCGAGAATTGCTTGGTGCATGGTCGGCACCGCGGAGTACCAAGTCGGCCGAAATTCGGTCAGCCAGCCAAAGAAGCTTTTGATGTCACACCGGGGGGTGCATATGACACTCGCCCCTGACGCCAGTGAGGCCAGTACCGTACCGATTAGACCATGCCCGTGAAACAGGGGCATCACGTTCAAGCACCGATCGGTTTCTGTGAGTGCCAGTGGAGTGCCCCAGCCGCAAGCCGCCGTACAGATATTGGCGTGCGTCAGCGGGACAATCTTTGGCCGCGACGTTGTGCCTGACGTCGTCATCAGAAGTGCTACGTCGCTGGGGTCGACCGCTTCACGAGACGGCGCACTTCCGTGGTCGCTCGTAAGCGTTCCATGCTCGCACGTCAGCGTGAAGAGACCGGCCTGCATATCGCCAGTCGTTGATAGGTCGACAACGCGGACGCCGCGTGAGAGCGCCACCCGGCGCGCTGGGGAATCGACCTGGGTGATCAAGGCACGAGGCTGCAGATCAGCGAAATATCTGTCCAGCTCCTCGGCACCATAGGCTGGGTTCGTTGGGAGGCACGTCGCGCTCGCTGCCACGCCGAGAACAGCGACCGCCATCTCCGGACCATTCGGCAGCACCACGGCCACGCGATCATGACGGCCCAGTCCCATGGCCCGCAACGCTCCTCCTACATAGTTGATTTGCTGATATAGAGCGCCGTAGCTCAGCGCAGAGCAGTCGGGCGCGAGGATCGCCGCGGCGTCTGGACTATGCCGAGCATAATACTCAAACAGCTCGTTAAGGAGCAAAAACGGCGCGGGGATTGGTGGCTTTGCGGCAGCCTCGCCTCGCATGGCTGGCAACTCCCTCATTGCCACGTCTTAAACTTACCAGTCGCCAACCTGCCGTAACCAAAAGGCCATGTCCATGTCGCGGAACATACTGTGTGCGGTGGCCCGCGCCTCGCCGGCCTCTTTGGCCTTGCCGGTGCGATGATAGAGCTTGGCGAGGCCAAGCTGGCAGTAGGCGACGAGCGGGCGCATGGCGTGCTTCTGCGCGAGCGCGAGCGCCTGCCGAAAGTGCATCTCGCCCGTCTGGGGGTCAAATCGGTCGGAATGGGTAGCGACATCGCCGAGGAGGTGCAGGGCATAGGCCGCGAAGCTGGGCCGCTGCTGAGAGGTTGCCAGCGCGGATTCTCCCAGCCCTTGCGCCTCGTCTAGCCGACCGAGCAGCAAGTAGGCTCGACCAGCAGCGTGATAGGCCCAGCCGTGATGGGCGATGGTTCCTATCCCCGCCTGATGGTCGAGGAGCTGTTTTGCTTCCTGAACCCGTGTCAGCGACTCACTGGCTTCGCCAATCTGGGCCAATGTCCAAGCTGAGAAAGCGAGGGCCCAGGGAAGATGGATCGCGATATTTCCCGTTCGAATCATTGCAATCCAGAGTTCGACAAGCGAGCGCGCCTCTTTCCATTCACCCTTGAGAAGGTGGGGTCGGCTCGCAGCGAGATAGGCCCAACCGGTCGTAAACGCATGCTGCGTTTGCTGGGCAATTTGAATTGCCTCCGCCTCATATTTGGCCGCTTCGGCGAATCTTCCGAGCTCGGCAAGGCTCATGGTAAGCCACGCGCGATCCAGCACCGAAGCTGGGACGGTCATCCCGAGCCGATCGTGCAGCCATTCTCGGGGCAACGCTGCGACATTGCTCGTCGCCAGTTTGACCACCTGCTCGTACTCGCCCCGATAGAAGTATGCCTGCCCAAGAAAGGTCGTGGCGACGATGCGAAGCTTTAAATCTCCCAGGCGCTCGGCGATCTCAAGGGCGCGGGAGCCGCTTGCGAGCGCTTCATCCAGTTCGTCGAGCGATGCCTGCAAAGTCGTATTGAAGGCGTAAACCAGACCTCTCCGACGATCGTCCTTCAACTGCGTGGCGATGATCTCGGCCTCGCGCAGATGCTCGAGCATATGCCGGCCTTCGCCGAGCTGGCGCAGCACCGGCCGCAGGTCGAGACGAATCTCAAAGCCCCGCTCCAGCGTGGCCTGGCTCTCTGGCAGTTCCTCCAAGACTCCGAGCGCCTCCTCGAAACAGGAGCGGGCGTCAGCGGGCGCCGAGCGCGCGGCGGCCTTGCCGCCGGCCATGTGCAGGTAGTGCACTGCCTTGTCTTTGAGCTCGCCGCGCACGGCGTGATGGGCAAGCCGCTCGGCGTGCTCGCCGAGCCGGCCGGCATAGAGCTTTTCCATGGCGTCGACGACGTGGGCGTGGGTGTCGCGGCGGCGCTGCTGCAACAGCTCGTTATAGGCGACGTCGTGGGTGAGCGCGTGGGTGAAGGTGTATTGCAGGTCGGGAAAAAGTTGCGTGGTGTAGAGGAATTCGGCCGCCTGCAGATCGTCGAGTAAGGCGCGCAGGTCGTCCTCCGCCAGCCCGCTGATCGCCTGCAAGAGCGTGAAGGAAAAATCGTGGCCGATCACGGCAGCTTCCTGCAGCAGGCGTTTTTCGGCTGACGGCAGCTTGTCGATGCGCGCGGCGAGCACGGCCTGCACCGTCGGCGGCACTTCATTGCTCACGAACGGCTTAGCCAGGCGGTATTTGCCGCGGGCGCCTCCGAGCACCGCACTATCGACCAGCGACCGCACGATCTCTTCGACGAAGAATGGATTGCCGGAGGCGCGCTCGATCAGGAAGCTTTTGATGGTCTCGACGCTCTGATCGGAACCCAATAGCGCTTGCAGCAGCTCGGCAAAGCTTTCGGTCGCGAGCGGATTGAGGCGGAGCTGGCGGTAATTCGGCCGGCCCTTCCATTCGTCCTTGTATTCGGGACGGCAACTGACGACCAGCAACAGGCGCGCGTCCTGGACGCGGACGACCAATTCATTCAACAGCCCGATCGATAGCGAATCGTACCAGGGCATGTCCTCGAACACCGCGACCACCGGCTGGCTCTTGCTCTCGCTGAGCAGCAGGCGGATCACCGCCTGATAGGTCTGTTGCCGGTGCTCGATCGGGTCGAGCGAGCGGAACGGGTGATCGTCGTCCAACGCATTGAGCAGATCGAGCACCGGCAGGATCACCTCCTGCAGGGACGGATCGAGGAAGAGGATTTTTCCGGATACTTTTTCGCGGATCGATTGGGCGCTGTCATGGACGTTGAGCTTGAAATAATGCCGCAGCAGTTCGGTAACCGGCAGATACGGCGTGGCGTGTCCGTAAGACGTCGAATTGGATTCCAGGACGAGCCATTCGGCGGTGGGCGGCGAGTGAATGAACTCGTGCACCAAGCGCGACTTGCCCACGCCGGCCTGGCCGACGATCGTCACCACTTGGCCGTGGCCTTGCTCGGCCAGTTGCTGAGCGCGATGCAGGTGCTGCAATTCGACGCCGCGGCCGACGAAGCGGGTCAAGCCGCGGGCGGCAGCGGCCTGCAGGCGGCTGCGCGCGGCGCCGGCGCCGGTGATCTCGTAGACGTCGATCGGATAGGTCAGCCCCTTCACCGGCAGCGCGCCGAGCGGCTTCATGGCCAGGTAACCTTCCACCAGGCGGAAGGTGTCCATGGTCGTCAGCACCGAGCCGGGCTTGGCCATCTGCTCCATGCGTGCTGCCAAGTGCGCGGTCTGGCCGACCACGGTGTAATCCATGTGCAGATCGTTGCCGATGCCGGAAATGACGATCTCGCCTGAATTGACGCCGATCCGGATCATCACCGGCACGCCGTAGCTGCGCTGGATCTCGTCGGAATAGCGCGCGATGTTTTCCTGCATGCGCAGCGCTGCGTAACAAGCGCGCACGGCGTGATCCTCGTGCGCCAGCGGCGCGCCGAACAGCGCCATCAAGCCGTCGCCCATGACGGTGTTCACAGTGCCTTCGTAGCGGTGCACCGCCTCGATCATGCGCTCGAGCACGGCGTGGAGAAGCTTTTGCACGTCCTCCGGGTCGCGGTCGGCGATCACCTCCATCGAGCCCTTGATGTCGGCGAACAGCACGGTGATCAGCTTGCGCTCGCCTTCGAGCGCGGCGCGCGAGACCAGAATTTTGTCGGCGATGTGCTGGGGCGTGTAGTTTTTCGGCGACGCGAAGCGCGGATCCTCTTCGACCGCCCGCAGCGGATGACCGCATTGCAGGCAGAACCTAGCCGTCGCGGAGACTTGGCTGCCGCAATTGCCGCAGCTTCGCGTCAGCGGAGTGGCGCACTCCTCGCAGAACCTCGCCTTAGCGGTGTTGTCGTGCTGACACTTCGGGCATTTCATTCCAAGCCCCAAAACCAAAACTCAAGACAAGACACAAGCCGCAAGCAATACGAGGCTACCGTCGCGCAGTATCGGCGACAATGCAATTGCTCCGGTCCCTGACCGCCGGCAATGCGCGCTTTTGAGGATCATTCACAACGTCAGTATGTGGCTTCTAATTGCACAGCCTAAGGTCGGAACAATCGGAGCCAAGGCGACGGCGGCCTCGTGCCGATGCTAGCAAAACGGCGCCACGTCCGAAAGCATTCCGAAACGCGGCGCCCGTTTGTCAGAGGCCTTGCTGGGCCGTTGCGATGACCTCGCCCCATCCGGGAAACGCGTGAATTAACGCAATCGTCAGTAACGCGCCCAGCGCGCACAACAGCACGCTGGCGACCAGATCGGGATCGGTGAAAATCGCGACGAGCCGGTCCCATTGCGTCACCTTGCGCAAGAGTGGGCCGTTCGCGGGATCGACCAGAATCAGGCGCTCATCTCGCGTGAATAATTGTGACATCGGTGACCTCCACCTCTTTGCCGCCGGCCGACATCGCTCATGTCATATTGGCCGGCGGCGCATCCGATGCCGTGTAAGTGACGCTTGCCGGCGGCAGCGTCTGTGCCGCGCATCACAGTGAATGCTTGGTAAGGAACTTGGCGCTTATCGCGCCGGCGCAAGGCTCGCCTTAAGGCGACGTCACCAGCTCGCGCAGCGCCTCGGGCTTGAGGATGATCGTCCAGCGGTCCTTCAACTCTAGAATACCGCGGCGCTGCCAGTCGCGCAGGCAGCGGTTGACGTTCTCGCGGGTGCCGCCCGACATTTCCGCGAGTTCCCGCTGCGACAGCGACAATTTCGCCGCGCCGTGGCCCTGGCCCGGGTAGCTCAACAGCGTCTTGGCGAGCCGCGCCGGCAAGTCGAAGAAGGCGATGTCGGACATGCGCTCGTCGGACCGGCGAACGCGCGTGCAAAGGATTTCCATCAGTTTCATGCAGGCCGTCGGATTGCGCTCGAGGAACGGCAGCACGTCGCGGCGCTCCAAAACCATCAGCTCGCAATTGGTAAGCGCGGTGGCATTGGCGGAACGCGGCTTGCCGTCGAGCAGCGCGATCTCGCCGAACATTTCGCCTGCCCGCAGATCGGCAAGAATGATCTCCTTGCCCCGCACCGCAGGCAACGAAATCCGCACGACGCCGAGCACCACCGCCATCATGCTGTCGCCGTGCTCGTCGATCCGGCAGATCGCATCGCCGGCGGCAAAGTGGCGCGGGCGAGCGTGCGCGGCGAGCTCGCCGCGCGCCTTATCGTCAAGCGCGCTGAACAGCGTGCATTTTTCCAGTAATTTGAGCCCGCGTTCGGCCGCCGGATTACTCGCCATCGTTTTCGCCCCGTTGCCTCGCAGGTTCCGGTGACGGGCGTCACCGGAGCAGCAAACCCGAATTTTTTGATTCTGACCGGGGCACGGCGCGGTCGCAACCGCCTTTTGGTAGTAGCGGCGGCGGAATGGTCTGCCAATCCTCCTGCTCGATAAGTAAACCGATCTCCCAAGGTCGGCTCCGGTTCATTCACACCATTCAAGGGACTGCAAAGCCTATCGGCCCTGCAATGGGCGATAAATGACCGATTTGCGATATCCGCGTAGTGCCGCCTTTTAGCCCGGAAACAATCGGTTTTGCTGCGCTACGGCAAGCGCCGCTAGGGCCAGACCTGCGGATTGGCGCATGATATCCTCCGCCCACGTGGCAACCGGTGCGATCCAAACGGGAACGGGACAAATGGCAATGGGCGTCGTTAGGCGACAATTTATTTATACATTCGTCAGTACAACGGTCGCATGGCCGCTCGCCGCCCGCGCACAACAGCCAGCAGCGGTGGTTCCGTCCGGGAACGAGGCCTACAAGATTGGCCCCCTCGACGTTCTGGACGTAACGGTGCTCAAAGTGCCCGATCTTAGTAAGACTGTTCAGGTCGACCGCAACGGCAACATCACTTACCCATTGATCGGCGAAATTCCGGCTGCCGGGAAAACCGCCCGCGAACTCGCACGCGAATTGGTACAGCGACTTGGCGCTAAATACCTTCGTTCGCCCCAAATCACTGTCACCATAAAACAATACAACATTAAGTAGCCCACCCAAGAACCGACCATCCAAAGACAACATCTACTCCGTCGTCCTATGGGACGCCCTGGTGGTCACGCCGACTGCAGTCAGCTTGGCTGGCTATTCGGCCCGGCATTGGGTGCGAGCCCGGGCGACCCTGATTGGACGCCAAAAATATCAATCGCAAATGCCACCGATCTAAGCGCCTTTTGACCTAATGAATCCGATTTTTATTCCGCAAAATAACCCTCTTTAGGCGCAATATTATTTCATGCTATCATGCCGTGTGTACATCCGCATCTACGGCGAACCCACACCCAGCCGCCGGGCAATCTCAAGAGCAGGCGCTGACGCCGATAGGCACTTCACGGCTCGCCGAGATAATAACTACGAACAGATAAAGCGAGAGAATCGCTTGGCGCGGGAACTCGAGGGGACTTTAGTTCGCAATCGGCTCGACACCGGCCTCATGTGGAAATAAAATAAATCGATCCAAGTCTCAGTAAAGCCAATGCCGTATCAGAACAACAGCTCGCAACGCGCTTGCGCGATCGCCGACGCAACCATTGTCTCGCGCAGCCCGTCGATCCTTACCGCCGAAGTGGACGGCGAAATCGTCATGATGAGTGTCGAACGGGCTTGCTACTTTGGTCTCGATGACATCGGCAGCGATATCTGGAGGCGCATCGAGCCTCCATGCTCGTTCGCGACACTGATCGACGGCCTTGCCGCCGATTATGAGGCGGCCCGCACGACTCTCATAACCGACGTGCAAAGCCTGCTGGGCCACATGGCGGAGCACGATATCGTCAGGCTCCGCTGATCGCCGTTAGTTCGCTTGACTAACGAGGTCGCCCACTAGACTAGCAACCCCAAGCTGCTACGCGGCGCGCACTCGCTTCAAAATTACCATGGAGTTTGTCGAAATAGGGCCAGCAAGCGCGGGCCGGACTCGTCGGCAAACAAAATAGCCCGGCAAGCATGTTAGCCACTCGCCGGGCCAAGTTGGAGGACGCCCCCCGGGACGGTGGGGCACACTATTGTCGTACAGGCTCGCCGACGTTGGTATGACGCAGCGCACAGCTGGCGCTGATCAAGTTCCGCCCGTTCTCGCCCTGGCACGCTCGCGGTGATCCTCCGGGCGTCGATAGATGGCGACATCATGACGTAATCTTGATGCCGAAGGCCTCACACTCGTGACCGTCGCCAGTTGCTATCCTGTAAGTGAACAGTCGTTGAACTCTAGACCTAAGCTTCCAATCATGCAATTCTACGACATGAATGATCTTCCCGGAGTAAGATGTTTAAATGAGGCTGCAAGGGAGAGCCAAGGAGGCATTCGAACAGCTAGTGCAGGACCACCCGACTGCTACAAGGGAGGAGTTGTTCGAACTATTTCAGATCGTCGTGGAATCCGATGGTGGGGTGTGGGAAAGCCTTACGCAAGGAATATTTGATGAGATGAGAGAGTTTGATGCCAGACGTGCAAGTTACGTAATGGGCTTAGTAAAAGGCGACCATCCCGACGCGGTCGCCGCGACAAGACTTCTCCTGATCCACATGCGCAGGCATTAATCCAAGTTATCGATCGAGCCTTCGGGTCGGTAATTCGGGACGCGAGTCGGTTTGCAGCAATCATCTCGTACTGAAGCCAAATTCCGATCAGCGACAATATTACAGTAGCGCTTATCGCTATGACTGGAGCAATGGCAAATGTGCGGCGCCAGATATCGGGCAGGCAAACCAATAAAGGCGGCTCTTTCGCGATGCCGTTATTTTCAATGGCCAAGGATTCCGTAACATCCCGAACATAAATTAGGCGTCGCAACGGATCGTCTCGGCAGCCTTTGTCCTTCACGATCGGCCAAAAAAAGCGCCAATTTGTGCTGCCGGTCACGTCGTCATCCGGTTCGAGGCGCTATACGAGCATCGCGGGAATCCTCCAGGACGGGGAGTACCATGAAAACGCTCAGCTTGGAGTTTGCGGCTCATCCCCACCAAGGCTCGCGCTGGAGAGATGTGAAGCGCCAGCTCGCGATGTGGTGGCAATATTCCTGCTCGCGCAGCGAGTTGGAAGGTCTTAGTGACAAGTGCTTGCAGGATATTGGGATATCTCGCTGCACGGCAGAATTTGAGGCGGCTAAGCCGTTCTGGATGCCTTGATTGGGCGAGTCTCGACCGAACCAGCTACAGGCCATACCGCCGTCGGTTATTTATAGTTAATTCTGTTATCCGCCAAGCTTCATGCCCTGCAGCTCGCTGGCCAATACTTGATGTCCATCAAAACTAAACGTCAGAGTATCGCCAGTATACTTCATTTGCGTTATGCGATACTCCTGCAGTATTGGAAGAGCGTCTCTAGTCGATACCGCAGAAACGTGCGAAAATGGGGTTGGGTAATTAGGGGCATCTCGGCGACGGTGTAATCGTGGACGCACATCGCAATCGCGCTGCCCCGCCACGGCGACGAAAAGACACAATGTTGCGGCATGCGGGCGTGGCCTCCAATGTCAAGACCGTAACCTGATCCGGCGGGAGCTCCGCGAAGTTAATTGAGCATTCGATGGACGACATTGTTTTGCGTTCCACGGCGAACGGGACAAAGCAGGATCACTATCAGTCGGTCCTTGCTAGAATGGTTTCGGCCGTTAGCCAAGATCATGCCCAGTTGCGAACCTTGATCTATGAGTTCGCACGCAGAAAACTGCGAAAAGACCTCTTTCGACAATTCGAAGATGGCGATTGGTCCGAGATCGAAAAGCAAATTTCTACGCTTGAAGCAGCCATAGGTCAGATCGAAGAAGATTTTTCGCATACCGTCCCGCGATTATCATACAAAACTGAACAAGCTCCGGCCGATAGCCACGAGGATTCGGCGTTCCCCACACTCCCCTTGCAGCCAATTTCGCAGAGGGAATTGATGGTTGGGGATTACAGTGGACGCAGCTTGCCAACGTTTCTTTCGCCGGCGTACGACATCGATTATCCCAAGACTATCACCACTGTAACCGAACACCATGAGCGTTCGGCTGGTGGGCGCGTCGAAAAATTCCTGGGCTCGAATTTTTGGCGTACAATTGAGCTGATTGTCGCCGTCGTGGTGGGAGTCACAGTATACGTTGCCATCGATGGCCAAACCGCCTTCAGATTTTTGCACTCACGTCAGTTGGATCGTTCGGCGGGCACGACCGAGCAAAACACGACGCTTGCCAACAAGCCACCAGAAACAGTGTCTAAGGCACTCCCTCGATCGGGTATCTCCGACATTCCACTTCCGACCTCATATGGCGTTTATGTTCTCAGCAACGGTAAACTGACCGCACTGGACCTGTTGTCTATTAAGGTTCCAGATCCTCGCGTTGCAATCTCGGCACCGATCTCGACGCCCAGTCTGGTGCATCTGCCGCCTGGCCAGCTTCAGTTTGTAGTCTATCGGCGGGATCTCATGAACGATGCACCGGACCGAGTGTCGGTGCGTGCTATTGCGCAAGTCATGCGAGCGTTGACATTCAATCCTGGCGGCAAGGCGACATATATCAATGTAGAGCCGACGTGGGTTGTTCGCGGCAATTCCTACCAAATGAGCGTCGCTCCGGCGGCCGATAGTCCCGAAATGGTAGTAATTCGACCGGACCGCGCCGACTTTGCATTTTCGGCAGGTCGATACGCGTTGGTTCTAAAGAAGGAGGCCTACGATTTCACGGTTGACGGAGCAATACATGATCGGGCGCACTGCCTAGAACGTACCGACGCGCTGGGGGGTGCTGTTTATTCGGAGTGCCCGAACCTCTAGATACGTATGTCATCCGCATAGGAGACAGATTATGGCTGGTGCCAACGTCAAGTTTTTGATTGCAGTGCTGATTTGGATCGGTCTCGGGTTAATGACAATTGGCGCTTCAGCGGAAACGGTTGAACTCGCAAGAAAGTGCGATGCTTTAACCACCAAAGCTTATCCTCCACGCGTGATTGGCAATCCTGCAGCAGGTAGCACCAAAGGAACGGGACTGTCCGAACATGACTATTATCAGAAATGCGTTGCGAATGGAGGTAACATGGACCAACCCGTACCTAAGAAAAAAAGAACTGAGCCACAACAATCGACGTGGTAAAAGGTTCAACTCTGCACGAACTGACCATTACGCTTCAGCGCCCGAGATAATCGCCTAGTTGAGCGTACCAAATCAGGAGCAGCATTTCTACTAGATTACTTCGGCGGACGCGGGAAATTTCTCGGGAATTGTGAGGCCCGACGTCTTGACGGCTTTGAGAATTATTAGAAATTTGAATTTGGTTGGCTGATGCTCCAGCATACAAGCGCAGTTCGGCACGTATGATTGGCCGAGTAATTACCGGAGTGCGGCCGCGGTTGATGACGCGGTAAATAACTTTTAGTGTGTCAAACTGAAGAACCTCGTGTCCACCTGTCGCCGCACCTGGTCGGGAGTGGCTTTGAATGCGAGGGGCATGGGTTGTCGCCATCTTTACAATGCGCTTAGATAAAGCCGCAGACCCAACGCGACGGGTCTGTGCACCTTTGGGTGCAAAGCCCCGGCATTCGCCCGCCGGGGCTTTTTCTATTTGTGGATATGGCGACAGCTGACTAAATTGCTTGTGGCGTTTGCCGCATAATACCGCGAATGTACACCTGCAGTCTGCGCCGTAACTCATCAGACCCTCTGGCGGCGGCGTACCCGTCCCGGCGACGTCGCACCCCTTATTGTCACTTGATGCTTGGCATCTTGGCAAAATTGGCCGTTGTCAGCCGAGTTTGACCAGCGCGAATGCCGGCCTGGCATTTCCACGCTCAAAAAGCCCTGGCCGGACCAGTCACGCTGTCCGGCCAGGGGTTGCGAATTTCATATCCACTCCGTTAGAATGCATTCCCTGGACGGCATCAGCCGTCTGCAGCATATTTGGGGCTCCGACCATGCGGCGATTTACATCGGTACTGAATGGCCTTGTGGCTGCTACGTTATGCGGCGTGTCAATGGCCGGTGCGGCGGACCTCTCGGTCCCAGCACCGCATCATTACACTAAGGCGCAGGAAACTCGGCTGTACCCCTGGGCGCTTGCCTGCCCAACGCGTCAGTGTTGGGTGTGGCACAGTTACGCGTGGGATCCGGAATACAATAACGAAATTGGTCACTTTCGCGGTGTGCCGCCGCCTCCTCCCCCGCCTCCTGCCGACGAATGGGCGGGTTTCCTGGCCCCAAGCGAAGTCTGGTGGTGGCGATAATCCTCGCCATCAAGCTTGATCAGGTCGAACGAACCAGGGTGGCACTTGGAAGGAGTGCCGTGCTGGCGGATCACCTGGAACATCGCTAGCCTGCTTCCGCGTCACACAGCCATTGAGGCGAAGCTTCGGCCTAGATGCCGACTGCAACGAGCGGCAGGCGAAGCGAATGCCGCCGCTGCTCTCTCCGACGATCGGCGCGGCCATCGCGGCCGGCTATTGGTTCCCGCGGGCGCGCTGCGCGGCCTGCCGCAGCGCTGGCGAGTGGACCTGCGGGCGCTCGATCGCCATCCCAATGCAGCGATCACTAGCCTCATCCCGACACTGTCGTGCCGATCCTGCCGACCCAACGCGGCCTTCGCCGAACCGCTGAAGCTATCGGTGGCGAGCGTTGGCGACAACTATTACGCAAAGCGCAGCGGCAATCGATGGGTCAGCGAGTCGGGCATCCCGAAAGCAAGTCAAAACCAACGCGATTGACGAATGGTTCACCAAATTTAGATGAACAAGCCCAAGTATTACAATGTGTTTAGGTCGAGAAGGCATTCTCCCCACCTTAAGGAAGGATACTGACGAATGCCCCGAAAACTCGACAGCCTGTTCATAGCGATCGGCTTCATGGCCATTCTGACCGTCTCGGCTCACGCCAGTCCGAATTGCTTAAAGAACCAGAAACCTTTCGCGCTTGCAGAGGATACCATCATTTGGACTATGTATGCCGCTCCAGGATCAGAATGCATCCAGGGGCTTCGTTGGTCCTTTATGCAGATCGACAGTGTTGTGGTTTCAAAGCCTCCTACAAAGGGCAAGATTGGCATCGTCGGATATGGTTTTCGATACTTTGCAAATTCACAAAACTACGAAGCCGACAGCTTCACGTTAGTGGTAGTGGGAAAGAACCGACGTGATCCCGGAAAATCGACCTTAGAAATAGTGGTAAAGCCTCCCGAAACGGTGGTTGGCGAATTGCCTCAGTGAGCTTAATCTAGCCACCCCTGCCAGAGTCGGCGCGAGGTGACAGTTGACGTGATTCAATGACTTGCCCCGGGACTCCTGCCCAAGCGCGGTTTCGTACACACGCCGGACGCCAAGCAGCGAACAGTTCTTCGGGCCCATCGATGACCGTTAAAATCTTTTGGCATTGCAGTGAACCAGTTTCACTTTTTGCTAGACAGTAATTCGTGCTTCAAAATTGACCCTGAATGTTCTTTGGCAACGTGTTCGACATACCACTTGTAAGCATTCGCCAAGCCTTGCCGCAACGGAATCCGTGGCTGCCAACCCATAGAAGTCAAGCGAGAAACATCGAGGAGCTTCTGCGGTACGCCATCAGGCTTTTCGTTGGCGTAGTGGAACTTGCCGCTATAGCCCACAATTTCTGCCACAGTCGTTGCCAGCTCGGCGATAGTCAGGTCCTTGCCCCAGCCAATGTTGATCTGCTGTTCTCCGGAATAATTTTCCATCAGAAATACCAGTGCGTCGGCAAGATCATCGACGTGCAGGAATTCGCGCCTCGGTCGCCCGGTGCCCCAAACCTCCACATCGGGAGCACCCCTTACCTTTGCCCAATGAATCTTAACGAGTAACGCGGCCGCAACGTGGCTACCGAGCAAATCATAATTGTCGTGCGGGCCGTATAGATTAGTTGGTTGAGCCGAAATGAAATCGCAGCCGTATTGCCGCCGGTAGGCAGCGCACATCTTCAGACCGGTGATCTTTGCAATACCATACCACTGGTTGGTCGGTTCCAGCGGGCCTGTTAACAAGGCATCCTCTGGGATGGGCTGTGGTGCGAGGCGGGGATAAATGCAGGAAGAGCCCAGGAACAACAGTTTCTTTACGCCAACGCGACGCGATCCCTCGATCACGTTCGAAGCCATCATGAGGTTGTCGTATAGAAATTCTCCGGGTCGACTGTCGTTGGCGAGAATGCCACCAACAGTCGCTGCTGCCATAAACACAACGTCAGGCTGCGCCTGCGCGAGCCAATTTTCGGCCTCAACTTGGCGGCGTAGATCGACATCGCGGTGCTCCACCGTGATGACTTCACAGTTTGCATCCGCCAAGCGCCGAACCAGCGCACTACCCACCATGCCGCGATGGCCGGCCACATATACCCGTTGACCGGCGAGTAAAAACGGCATTGCCGCCCCTTTCAGGTACTGCTCGCAGCCGCACCGCGCGCAGGTCCATCATAGCCGGCCGACCGAAGGATCGCCTCGCGTTTGGCCAGTTCGAGATCGTGCTTCACCATCATCTTGACCAGGTCCTTGAATCCGACCCTTGGCTGCCAACCGAGCCGCTGGCGTGCCTTCGATGCATCTCCTTGGAGTGCATCGACCTCCGTCGGACGAAAATATCGGGCATCGATTTCCACGTACTTTTTCCAATCGAGCGCGACCTCGGCGAACGCGAGCTCGACGAGTTCAAGCACGGTGTGTGAATCCCCGGTAGCGACGACGTAATCGTCGGGCTCATTCTGCTGAAGCATGAGCCACATTGCTTCCACGTAGTCTCCAGCGAAACCCCAATCGCGCTTGGCTTTGAGATTTCCCAGAAAAAGCTTGTGCTGCAGCCCCTCCTTGATACGACCGACAGCGCGCGTGACCTTGCGGGTCACGAAGGTTTCTCCGCGCTCAGGACTTTCGTGATTAAACAAAATTCCGTTGCAGATAAACAGGTCATAGGCCTCGCGGTAATTGACGGCATACCAGTGGGCGGCCACCTTGCTGATGGCATAGGGGCTGCGTGGATAAAACGGAGTCCGCTCGTCCTGAGGTGGAGGAGATGCCCCGAACATCTCGGAGGAGCCGGCTTGATAGTATCGAACTTGCTTTCCGCGTTCGCGGACATGATCGCGCAAGGACTCGAGCAATCTCAGCGTGCCTAAGGCATCGACGTCGGCGGTGTATTCGGGGATGTCGAATGAAACTTTGACGTGGCTCTGGGCGCCGAGATTATACACCTCGTCAGGGGCGACCTTATCCAGGACATGTCGAAGCGAAGATCCATCGGCTAGATCCCCATAGTGCAGCGTGAGTTTGACTCCCTCGACATGCGGGTCGTGATAAAGCTCGTCAATGCGATCCGTATTGAAGAGGCTGGCGCGCCTTATAATGCCGTGGACCTCGTACCCTTTGTCCAAGAGAAATCGTGCGAGATAGGACCCATCCTGACCGGTTATGCCGGTGATTAGGGCGCGCTTTGATCGCTCGTCAGGTGAAGAGTGCTCGTTCATGAAACTCATCTTGGATAGATGTCATCAGGACCTTACGCCGGAGGGACAAAGTAAGCGCCGGGCGCACTATTATTAACAGTGATACAAAATGCAAACTACCTGGCGACATATACTTGGTAAACCTCCCAACCGGCTGCCCTAAATTCCCTGCTAACAGGGAAAAGAACAGGGAATTTCATCACTTCACCAACGACCTCGACTTCGGAAACGGCGAAAATTCATAGGCTTAGAAGTTCGCTACCAGCAGAACTTGATTACGAACAGGGAATTGAACATCGTCGGAACGAAAGAAGACGTCGCCCACAATTGCAATGTCCAGCCGGGCAATGAGGCGGTCAGGGTGAATGCACCGCATCGACCATCTCCTTTATCTACTCCATGAGAGGCGCGGCAAAGCGCGCTAAGCACATTGCGGCGCGAACCGCGTCAATACCGTGCCTTCACCTTCATCCATGGAAACGGAACTTTGAAACGGCCGCCGGTAAACGGCCGGCCATCGCTGTGCATACCTACCGCGAAGGTGGGTTCGCTCCTAACACGGTGCGAGATCGTCCTGACCAAACCGGTGCTGTTCAAAGCAAGTGAAGCCATACCGGCCGGTGCACTGGCCATCAGGCCCGCTAATTCGCGCGCGCGGTCGAGGAACTGCGTCGTGGCGTCGACTTGGTCTGAAAACTTACCATTCGGAAATTCGATAAACTCGGTGACGAAGTCATCCCGCCATGACGCATCAGCTGGTAGGTGGATACGTTTGGCAATGATGGTCGCGGCGTGGACGCGAAGGCGCGCGGACTTGGATCGCCCATCGGGATCTATCGGAACCACAAGCTTTGCGAGCTGCTTATACTTGCGACTCAGCTCTGAAATAAGCGCGTGACCGTTGGCGGCGCGCTCGATGAGGACAGCAACGGGCCGGTACTTCTTATAGAAGCGGCGGACCCCGCGGAGCAGGTCCGCATAATCGCACTGTTCCCGAAATACATCGATCAGATAATATCGATCCGCGCCCAGGCGCCAAGCCTCAATGACACTGAACGCGCTTGTTGCCCGTTTTGCAATGCCGGCATCCACGCTCAGCACAACGGGCGCAGATGGCGGCATCAGCTCGCTAATGCTTGGAAAATGCTCCGCGCTGATCGCGGGTAACGCTTGTAAGTCGCAGTCCTGCTGGTAGAGCATCTCGAAGTCTGGTCGAAAGGAACTGGCGCGCAGGTCGTCGAGATCGTCCGGACCATATACGTCGGGGCGCAGAAGCTCGCCCTTGCGCCGACGCCAAGTCCCGGACTCAGTTTGGTAGGTCTGGTCTTTGGTGGCGATCAGGGGCAATACCACGTGTTGCCATTTTTTCTTCCGCAGAAGGTATGCCGACAGATCCCGCTCATGCACCCGATGCGCGACTACAAGCACGCGGCCGTTCTTGCGGTTGTTAAGCCGAGTCAGCAGCACCGTGCTGAAGGATTCGATGGTGCTTTCAATTTGCTCCAGGTCATCGGCAATGTCGTGCGGATCATCGACGATGATGACGTCAGCGCGACGACCAGTAAAGCGGCCATGAAATGACGTCACGAAGACGCCGCCGCCGGAGCTGGTACCGAAGTCCGTTACCTCGGCATGGCCCTTCTTGATGCGCGTCGCGAACAGTTCCTTGAACCAACTCGACTGCAGAATCGTGCGGATGTTTCGAGCAATCGCCTTCGACAAATGTTCAGCGTGACTCACGATGATAATTTTGAGCGTCGGGTCGTGGGCCAGCATCCAGGCCGCCAATGAAACCGAGCCGAGCAATGTCTTTAAGTGGCCAGGCGGCAGATTAATGATGAGTCGGCGAGTCTCTTCGTCGGCAAACCGATTTAGTTCGCGCGCCAAATATTTCAGGTATGGTTCAGTGCCAATCTTGTTGCCTTCCAGTTCCGATATGGCCTTACGCGCGAACGACAAAAGGTCGCGCGACAGTAGAGCTTTGATTTTTGGATCCATGATGTTCTCTCATTATTGATCATGCAATCAAGTTTCTTCGGTGCCACAGTCAGCGTGGTGCGCATGCCGGCGGCAGTGGTGTGACCGTGGGCAGAGTAAGATCAGTCCGCATGATCGCCGTCCGGCGACGACGGTGCGTCGGTGTTGCTGGCCCCGTCCTTGATCTCGCTGCCCATAAACGCATCTAGAATCTCCTGGTCGTCGGCCGTCAGCGAGGCGGCCTCATTCTCCTCGGCATCGCCCATGCGCGCCAAGGCGCCGACAAGAAGTGATTGGGCGCGGGCGTCGCCGGCGATTGCAGTGTCCACCAGCGTCTTGACCAGTGCCTGAAGCTTGCTGCGGGCGCGCTGCGGGTCCTTGCCCGGCATCGTCGCAGCCAACTCCGCCAGCAGCTCAGCCCGAAATGTCGGCTTGCGCTTCGGCCGGCCGCTGGAATTACCGCTGTGGCCAGGCCGAAAGCGCGTATGTGAGGGCGGACGCTTGTAGCCGACCGCGTCGTCCTTGCCGCTGTCAGCCATTTTTTTGCGCCTTTTTGAGCTTGGCGTCCCCCTTCCGGCGGTCGCCGAAAAGCCGGTCCTCTTTAACATACACACGACGAGCGAGTCCGTGGAGCACCTCTTCGGCATAGATCCAAAGCGCGTTCTCTCCCTTCGAAGCGACGAGCGCAAAAACATAGCACCCGGCAATGCAAAGCTTTATGACGTCGAGCCTCGTTAGTTTTGCGAAGACAGTGCGGCCAAATGCGGAAAGGGGCGTCACCAGGAAGACGCCCATGCACCAATCGTTTGCCGGGAGGGCAACTTTGACAGGAATTCGGTAATCCCGACCCAGCAGATCGCCATAAGCCACGAATTTTGTGCGATAATAGTAGGTGACGCGAGAAGCTCTAGCAGCGGCTGACTTCTTCTGTGAACTTTTTTGCTTTCTTCTTTTCATGTGTGTAACTCCGTTTCCGCGGTTACCAGTGTCGGCCCCATCCGAGACCATGTCGGCAACCTCGGCAGTTTCGCTTTTTGTGATAAGCGAATTCTCAAGCCTTGGGCGGTACATTTCGGCGTCAGACCCGCTGGTACTGCGTCCCGCGGCTTCACCGAGTGACTAGCAGCGAATATTCACGAGGTGCACGCTGGACTTCTGCTGACAAGGACGTCTCCGCGGCGCGATCGAAATTGCCATACAACACCGACACACGTCAGGCATTGCGCGCGACCGGAAATGATTCTTATTGGTGCAGAATGCGGCGGATCATTTGATTGCGCGAACCTATTGTTCTGCGAGTGGCAATGTTGGGGACAGCTCCCGCCCTGGGTCTTTAGGCCAATCTATTTCTCTTTCGGGCCTCTTCGTTTCATCAGCTCAATCATTTCACTTCTTCTAAACCGACCTGGGCCCACCTCGACCCAGCCTGGTATCGCCCTGAGCGTTTGTTTGAAAGATGCGTATCTCGCAGCTCGCTCGTCAGAAGACTCGAGGTCGGTCGCAAATTTCTCTCTGACATTTGCCGGAAGCAGTTCCGGCCACCAGTTGGAATTGCGAGCACGTTGGATTGCCTTGGCCAACGCACCAAGAGACTGACCGTGACGTCGAAGTTCTTTTGGAACGTGTTCTTGGAGTTCCTTAATCAACAGTACAAATGCGGAATCCACTTTGTTCGTGTCACGTTTGTCAGTATCTGTTCGCACCGAACTCGGAAGGCCGTGATGCTGCATTAGCATGTTGATAGATTGCACCCATGCGTCCCACATCCGTCCTTCGCGCAAGCCTCCATCCGATTCCCAATCGCGAAGCACGAGATTGCACCCTTCGAAAACGGAATTGACCACTATTAAAAATTGCAAATCGAAGTTGGGAACTTCTTTTACTACTGTCGCCGTAACTTCAGTTATGGTCTCAAATGATTTACAGGCGGCGCGTTCGTGCCAACCAATTTCTTTCAGTAATGATCGTGCCACCTCCCGCAGTTTCTTAGTTTTCACAATCATTTTTCCTCGTGACGTTCCATTTAATTCCGCAGTCCCCCGAAGCCTCAGAGCCTCAGTGGCTAGAAGCATAGATATCCGAACTGGCTCGGTTAGCTTATGACCGTAAGCCTTCTCGATGCGCACCCACTGTTCCTCGCCAAAGGATATCCGCTTTCCCGCCGGGACTGGAATTCGAGCCTTTGCAATTCGGCTAGTCATCAGGCAGCTCCTTCAATTTTCAACTACCATCCTCCTCGACCACCCATTTGACCGCGATGCCGGCATCGATGACGAGTTACAAGGGGGATTTCGTCGTCTCGCTGATTTTGTGAATCATAGCGACTGTTAGGGCGCCGCGCCGTGAAGAATTTTCGATGCCCGGAGCGTGAGCCAAAAAATCTTGTCATCGACGGTCGGCAATGTGGATCGCCAGAGATATGCCATTCGCGCCAGCTCGGCCTGGGAAGCACACGAATTGGATTCGTTCCAAAATTTGAGTCCGCAAGTGCTTGCTGTCGGCGGTGCATTGGAGCCAACACTTATTTATCATCTCACACAGTAACTAGCGCTTCCGAGACGGCTGCGAACCGAACGGATTGAGAATTGCAACGCCTGTGGGCTCGAATTCCGACACGTTGCGGGTCACAACGGTGAGGCCATGCTCGAGCGCCGTTGCCGAAATCAAAAGATCTGCACTGTTATTGCCGAGAGTGGCGCTCAGCTGGCCCACACGTTTGACTATTCGCAGATCGAACGGCAGAATCCGTTCGCCGTAGAGAGCCAACATTCGGTCGAGCCAAGCTGCATGCGCTGTAGCGAAATCCGAGTCTGTAGTGCGCTGCCGCGCAATATCACGTTCGATCTCACCGATCGTAACGACGCTGACGAAAAGATCGGTCGTTCGCTGCCGTTCTATCCATGCTGCGAGGCGAGCATCACGGTGCGGCTTACGTAGCTCCGACAAGACGATTGTATCGATCAAGTACATCAGAATTCTAGCCCCGCGGACGGACCTTGAGCCGCGGGAATTCGCCGCCGTCTTGCGGCATGGCTAGCAGAAGTTCCACGAACGATGGCGCCTGCCCCCGATCGACGTGTCTCAAACGTTCGTACTCGTCGACCGCAACTACGACCACGGCTGGCTTGCCATGCTTGGTGACGGTCTGCGGCTTGCGCCGCGCCGCTTCAACGACCCCGCTGAACCGGTTCTAGGCGTCCTGGACACGACCAAGTTGAGTGAGCCATCGGGCAACCTCATTTGGCTAGAATTTCTAGCTAGGATATGGGAGGCTGGCCCTGCGGCGTCAACGTTAATTCGCGGCACGTGCGGTGCCGTATCAGATTGGAGGCCTCCGCAATGACACGATTGATAAAATCCTGCCATTAATCGGAAATTAGGCCTTATGAAACAATAAAGGGCCAGCTCAAGCATGTGATAGGCAGACTTTACGCATGCCGCGTAATCTGGCGTTAAAGCGCGGACAGCGGCTTCCCCTTCTTATTGCAGGCATTATCGGTTGCTTGCTCTGCGATTGGCAGGCGACTGCGCTCCACTTACCCGACCTTTCGCCTTCTCAGAACGTAGCACTGCGCTTCCCCGACCTTACGGCTTCCCAGAACGTAGCACTGCGCTACCCCGAGGCCTCCGCGGTTGTCGCGCCATTGTCCCCTGACTCGACTGTTGCGGCTGCATTGGCATCCCCGGCACCGCTTATCCACCTGATCGATTTTCAGGTCGCCTCGGCACTCCCTCCAATCGGGCATTCTCGGTTCTGCCTGCGCTACCCAGATGATTGCGAGGTTCATGTGATTGATTTCCGCCATCGCAACATCGTGCTAACGCCGGAACGGTGGAACGAGCTCAACATTATCAATCGCGCTGTGAACAGAAGCATCTTTGCAGAGGTCACGCCTGGCAACGGGGCAACAGAAGAGTGGGTGATCTCGCCGCCGACCGGCAACTGCAAGGACTACGCAGTCACCAAGCGGCACGAGCTCCTGGCGCGCGGCTGGCCATCTCGAGCATTGTTGCTGTCTGAGGTCGTAATACCGTCTGGAGAGCATCACCTGATTCTCGTCATACGTGTGAAGGATGCGGACTTGGTGCTTGACAATCTGAACGACCATATCCGCCTGGTGGCGATGACATACGATCAGTATCTTTGGGTGCGAATTCAGTCGGCGCAAAATCCAAAATTGTGGATGCGAGTGCGAAGACAGGATGTCGTACACACGGCAAAGCTCTTCAATTTACCAATCAGTCCGCATAACGGTGTGCAGTCGTACTGTGCGACTCCACGAACGACCTCCGTCGCGGTGGCATCACAGTGCGGCGATACAAACCGCTCGGGCCAATTGCGGCTTCCGGACGGACTGCGAAGTACGTTATAAACTCCCGATGTGTACGCGGCTTAGTTGATAAGCCGGCCGCGACGTATCGGCGACATCATTGCAGCGCTTGCAGTCAAACCTCCCACGGCGACGGCGCTAATCTCAAGCTGCGACGCGGTTGTGTCCGGTCAATTTCCCGCCCGGCGCCGAGCCGCCTAGTCCCAAGGCACTCAGGAGATTGTCTATCTCCAGACGGGCGGTGACGTGTGACATAGTCGGACGCGTACCACGGCTGTCCGGTTTGATTTTAGTGGACGTTGCGCATGGCATGGATTCTTCTGTGTTTTGACGTTTTGCCGACGATCAAGACACCAGAGGGAACCCACGCCATGCGCCACCACAATACAGTATTTCACGCGGTCCTGAAGTTTGTGCCCTGGCATGTGCTGGATCGGCTTGTGGACGAGTTTGCGGCCAACAAGAAGGTGCGCCGGTTGACGACGCAAAACCAGTTCATCGCATTGCTGTACGCACAATTGGCGGGCAGCGAGAGCCTGCGAGCGATCGAGGCCGGCTTTGAGAGCCATGCCAGCAAGCTTTATCATCTTGGCGCCTGCGAGGTTTCGCGCTCGACGCTCTCCGATGCCAATGCACAACGGCCGTGCGCAGTGTTCACGGGGCTTTTGGCCGACCTGATGGGGCGCTGCGAACGCGCACTCGGGCGCCAGATTGCAGACGCGGTGTATCTGATCGATTCTACCGGCTTTCGGCTGAGTTCGCTCAGCGCCGATTGGGCGCAGTTCTCGGCCGGCGTGTCCGGGGCTAAGCTGCACTTGTCTACAATCCCGACAGCATGCGCCCGAGCTTCGCCGAGGTGACGCCCGCCACTATCAACGACATCACCGTCGCCAAGACGATGCCGATCCAGAAAGGCGCCACTTACGTGTTCGATCTGGGCTTTTATGACTATGGCTGGTGGGCTAAACTCAATGACGCCGGCTGCCGGCTGGTGACACGGTTGAAGGTCAATACGCCGCTTGCGGTGGTGGCCGAGAACCGCCGGCCGGCCAACTCCTCCATTCTGTCCGACCGCATCGGCCATCTGCCGCCGCGGCAGGCGCGCTCCCGCAACAACCCGTTTGAGGACCCGGTCCGTGAACTGCGCGTGCGCACCGAGACCGGCAAAATCCTGCGCATCGTCACCAACGATCTCGATGCCCCAGCCGACGAGATCGCCGAACTTTACAAACGCCGCTGGCAGATCGAACTGTTCTTCCGCTGGGTCAAGCACACTCTCAAAATCCGCCATTTTCTCGGCACATCCGAGAACGCCGTGCGCATTCAGATCGCTATCGCACTGATCGCATTCCTGCTCCTGCGCGCTGCCCACGCGGTACAGAACAGTGTCCAAAGCCTCCTCACATTTACTCGCCTGGTGGCAAACAACCTAATGCACCGACGACCGCTCGATCACCTCCTCGAACAGCCACCACCAATCATCAATGATTTGCGCCAGTCGAGCCTCAGTCTATGCCAAACTTAAACCGGACAGCCGTGCGACGGGCGCGGACATGACGAGCTTGAATATAGGACGGTTGATATAAGTGGCCCCCGGCTAAAGGCCGTGGGCTTTAATCGGTTGAGCCACTCAGAAGCGGCGCTTCGAGGCCGCTTTGTCAGGGACCGGACGGAACGCAACTGGCCGTATGATTGCTATACTCCATTTGGTCCTCCCAGTACCAGCCATTGTTGAACTGACTGGCTTGGATGCTGTTGGCTGGATTGGTCCAGCTGTTTGCGCCAAAATTGAAGTTGCACAAATCGCCAATTTCGTTTCCAGAGGAATCGAACCAAGCGTTGAGCAGCGGATCGGTGGCGGACTCGAGCATCTCGTGCGACGTGGAAGTCGTCACGTAATCTCCCGCATCCCCGTTCGGCGACGTTTGCCCTTCGCCCAGGCAACTGCTCGTATTAGCATAGGGCTCGTTGGCATAAATGACGTTCTGGCCGCCGGAACTAAAGTGGCCGTGGTAGGCGCAGTATTGGGTATAGGCGCAGGAGCTGCTCCCGCTGTCGAAGCAAGAACCCTCACCCGAAGAGGTGAACAGAACGAAGATCTTGTTCATGCCCCCGGTCCAGCCATTGACGGCCATCGCATGCGCGACCTCGGTCTGGATTTGGGCATCCGTGATGCAGTTGCCGGGCGTTTGCGTATCCGTGCAACCCGATGCCGGCAACGCCCCCTGATCGACATAAACGCCGGCCAAATAGCCGGTGTTGATGACGTAACTCGTCACGCCGCCGATCGTCTGATAATATTGCGTAGCGATATTGAG
>Ga0307476_10000444_pt1 | contig 32902 bp, 28 predicted proteins | sample atmos_gasesECM2C_2_FD_203314 | JGI IMG/M metagenome (GOLD analysis project Ga0307476, IMG submission 203314) | Hardwood forest soil microbial communities from Morgan-Monroe State Forest, Indiana, United States - atmos_gasesECM2C_05 | ecosystem: Environmental > Terrestrial > Soil > Temperate...
CCCGTATAGTTCGTGATTGTGGATGCTGCCACGATCGTGATCACCTCGAGCAACAGCTCGTTAGTGAACCCTGCTTTAAGAAAGTGCTCGATGTCTCGGTCATCGAGCCGCCCTCGCTTTTCGATCATCGTGCGCGCGAGCGTTGAGAGTGCTGCCAGTTTCCTGTCCAACGGAGATCGGCCGGCCCGGATTGCCTCAACATCCGGCGCACTCAGGCCCGCCTTGAGGCCGAGCGCCGTGTGGAGAGCGACCGCCCATGTACTTGCATTGGTTACCGCGTCGGTGAGCAGCACCGTCTGAATCTGCGGCTCCGTAAAGCTGCCGCCATGAACCTGGTCGAAAACAGGCACGAAGCTCTTGATCAAAACGGGCGACAGCGCCATGGCACCCGCGAGGTTGGGAACCGCGCCGAATCTCGCCTGCACGTCCCGCAGCGCGGGCTTAGAAGCGTCAGGAGCCGAGTCAATTGTGTATACCGAGAACTTTTCCATGGGATTGACCTCGAGTGAGTGAGGCGGAGGCCCGGTGCCTTCGATGGATGGCATTTGACGCTGCCCATGACTCACTCGTTTGCCAAAGTTCCCACGTTCCGCGCCAAGCGACCCCAAGGTGCCGACGACGGTCGTTCCCACTTCGCCTGCTTGTCGACCCGAGGCGGCCGCCCAGCCTTACCGTTATCGGCCTCGCGGGGTGGAGGAAGCGGACAAGCACGCCGCTACATGGCATAGTTTGTTTCCAAGTGCGCTCATTTTGCGGGCTCTGGCCCCCAGGGATGGTCACGGGTCGCGCCGCGTGGGGAACTGGCGATGCGCTACAGCGTTCAGGCGGTCCTGCTCCTCCTTCTTGGCTCATTGCCCGGAACTCCGGCGGCAGTCGCCGCGGATCCGCAGCCCGCAGCTCCTCAGCTACCTGGCCGCGTCTCCCCGTTGACGGCCGAGCAATTGGTGCAGATTCTCGATGAGACTGTGGAGTGGTATCGAACGCTCGGCATCCAGCAACAGAACTCCACGCAGCCGAGCGATCTGCTCCTTCTCTACGCCAATCGCCAGACCGGCGATGATGTGATCCGTCTTGCATTCCAAATCGCCCGGGCGAACGCCGAGCTGCTGAGCAGCGAGGCGAGCTCAGCGCAGCCGACCGGCGCCACTGCCAACCGCTCGTCGCACAAGCTCGAGCAGCGACAGCAGAGCAAGGCACAACGGAGCGATGCCATCGAGAAGGAAATGGACTCGATTCGCCGTGCGCTCACGACCGCCCCCGCTCGCGCGAAGCCCGACCTCAACGCGAAGCTCTTCGCGCTGCAGGGCGAGCTCGCCATGGTCAAGGCGCAGAAGAACCTCCTCGACACAATGTCGCAGTTCGTCTACGAAAATGATGCACAGCGCGCCGGCATCACCGCCTTGAAGGCCCGCATCGATGTGATCGCCGCGACCATACCGGCAGCGAGCTCCACGGCCACCGCGACCCCGCTCGCAGTGGCCGGCTTTGCTGGCTCCTCGACCACCCCTGCAGCGCCCGCGACCGCGACGATTGACGCTACGGCACCCCACATGCTCGGTATCTGGGATCTACTCAGCGCGGCGCTCAGCTTCTCGCAGAAACTAGCCAACATCGATACCGTGGATCAACGCACCCGGGCGCTGGAGGAGACTTTCCGCAGGATACGCACGGTACCGAAAGAACAGCTGCGCAAGTTATCGACGCAGAGCGATCAGCTCGCCGCCGCCGCCGATACCGCTGACGGTGCGGCGCTCAAGAGCCTGCGCGACCAATTCGACACGCTGTCCTGGCTCTTCACGCAGACCTCGGCGATCGCCATTCCGCTGAGCAAGGAGGGCGTGCTGCTCTCGCAATACCGCGAGAACCTCGATAGATGGCGCGCGTCTGTGAAACGCCAATACCACGACGTACTGCGGGCGCTACGGACCCGCCTCGCCATTCTACTCGGCGCGCTGACCGGCGTGATCGTCGGCTCCGAGGTCTGGCGTCGCGCCGTGCTCAAGTACGTACACGAGCCGCGTCGCAGGAATCAGCTGCTGCTGCTGCGCAGGATCATCACCTGGGTGCTGATCGTGCTTATTCTGAGCCTCACGTTCATCACTCGATTGAGCTCGTTCGCCACATTCGCTGGGCTGCTCACTGCGGGCCTGGCGGTCGCCCTGCAAAGCGTGATCGTCTCGCTGGTGGGCTACTTCATCCTGATCGGTAAGTATGGACTGCGCGTTGGCGATCGTGTCCAGGTCGGCAACGTAACCGGTGAAGTCATCGACCTCGGTCTGATTCGCATGCATATTCTCGAGCTCACCCCGCAGGAACCGCTCGCGCCGACCGGTCGGGTCGTCGCCATAGCGAACTCGATCGTGTTCCAGTCCTCCGGAGGCCTGTTCAGACAGATACCGGGGGTGAATTTCACCTGGCATGAATTCACCCTGACTCTGCCGCCCCGAAGCGACTACATCGCGTTGAAGAATCGGCTGCTCGCAAATCTCACTGCGATCGTCGATGAGTACCGTGGAGAAATCGTGCGCCAGGCACAGACGATTAGGGACACGACCGCCTTGCCGGCCTCGACGGATGTGACGCCGCAGGTGCAACTGCACTTTTCGCTCTCGAGCGTGGAGGCGAAGGTGCGCTACCCCGTGCCGCTCAATCGGACTGCGGAAGTTGATGAGCGCGTATCGCAGGAGTTGCATCAGCTCACGGAGCGTTTCGCTGACGAAGTGATCAAGTCCGTACCAGAGTTGCCGCTGCATCGCCCACCACGGTTGTCCATGGGCGCACCGACCACTGCGTTACAAGCCCCGCCTTGACGTCTGGGTCGGCCGCGGCGAAGGCTCCAAGGGGAAGCGTATGGTTCGATGTCTGTTGGCCGCACTGGTTGCGAGCGCTCTCGCGGCGACGTCCGCTGCACGTATTACACCCTTCCCGAAGACCTTTCACACGCAGATGGTGCAGACCAACGGCACCAGTCTCCACGTGCGCATCGGGGGAAAGGGTCCGGCGGTCGTCTTGCTGCACGGCTTCGGCGATACCGGCGATATGTGGGCGCCGCTAGCCGCGGATCTGATCAGGGACCACACCGTGATTGTGCCGGATTTGCGCGGAATGGGTCTTTCCGCACATCCGGATACCGGTTACACGAAAAAGAATCAGGCCACGGACATTGCAGCAGTCATGGATGCCCTGAAAGTACAGAAGGCTGATCTCGTGACCCATGACATCGGAAACATGGTCGGTTACGCACTCGCTGCTCAATACCCTACCCGCATTAACCGCTGGGTCGTGATCGATGCTCCACTGCCGGGCATTGGCGACTGGGACAATATCATTCACAGCCCGCTTCTGTGGCACTTCAATTTCCGCGGGCGGGACGAAGAGCGGCTCGTGCAGGGGCGCGAGCGCATCTATCTCGACCGCTTTTACGACGAGATGTCGGCCGATCCGAAAAAGATCGACGAGGCAACGCGCGAGCATTACGCCAAGCTCTATGCACGGCCGCATGCCATGCACGATGCGTTCGAACAATTTGGTGCGTTCCGTCAGGATGCCCTAGATAACAAAGCACTGCTTGCAACAGGCGGCAAACTGAAGATGCCGATACTCGCCCTCGGCGCGGAGAAATCCTTTGGGTTGGGGATGGCCGAGGATCTGCGCTTTGTTGCCAGCAACGTGACGGCTGGAATTGTGCCTGGCTCGGGCCACTGGATCATGGAGGAGAATCCGGAAGCAACCGTTCGGCTCGTTACAGAGTTCCTGCGCAACTGACCCCGCGCCTCAGGACATTAGGCCTGGTGCCCTTGTTGACGGTTGCATCCGCTCCGGCAGATGGGCTGCGTCAATCAACTGGCGGCTGAAGCCTCTGGCCGCAGTAAACGGGATCACCTCACAATATTCCACAAGGGCCGAGAAGCGACTTTCGACCGACCCTCACCAGTCAGTCAGCAGTGACCGCCTCCCGGAAGAGCGTGTTTGACGTTCTTAACTGTTACCAGTATAGTAACAATATGACGTCGAGGAACATTCAGTTCTCCATTGCAGTGCACATGATGACGGGTCTGGCTGCGAGTCCGGGGCATACATGCACGTCAACAGAGCTGGCGGGAAGCGTGAATACGTCGGCAAGCTTTGTGCGCCGTGTACTCGCGAAGCTCTCCAGGTCCAACCTGGTACGGACTGCGAAGGGAAAGTCAGGTTTCTGTGCATTGGCGAAGAGCCCGGATTCGATTTCGCTGTTAGAGATTTTTCAGGCGGTCGAGGGTTCTGGGCCGTTTGCGATTCACGATTATCCCGTTCAGAGGTCGTGTACGGTCAGTTGCGGGATTAAGTCTTCGCTTGCGACGGTCCTGAGCAGGACGACCCGGGCGGTGCAGGAGTCTCTGAGTCAGATCACAGTGGCCGACCTCTTGAATGACATCAAGAAGAAGCGATAACCCTTTTTTGGGTTTAATTGTTACTTTACTAGTAACATATAGGAGAACTTATCATGGCAACGAAGAGACTCAACGAAAAAGTGGCGCTGATCACTGGTGGTACCAGCGGACTGGGATTCGCCACGGCGAAGCGTTTCGTGGAGGAAGGGGCGACCGTGTACATCACGGGGCGCCGCAAGGCGGAACTGGATGCGGCCGTCGGCAAGATCGGCAGCAATGTCGTCGGCGTACAAGGTGACATTTCGAGTGTCGAGGACCTCGACGCCTTGTATGCGCAGATCAAGAGAGAGCGAGGAACGCTGGACATTCTGTTCGCCAACGCCGGCATCGGCTCCTTTGCACCGCTCGGCGAGATTACAGAAGAACAAATCAGCAAGACCTTTGACGTGAACGTAAAGGGCACCATTTTCACGGTTCAGAAGGCACTTCCCTTGTTGAAGGACGGGTCTTCGATCATTCTAGCCGCCTCAACGGCGGCCTCGGATGGCATGGCGGCCTTCAGTGTCTACGGAGCCTCGAAAGCAGCAATCAGGTCATTCGCCCGAGGCTGGACCTCGGACTTGAAAAGTCGCCGTATTCGCGTGAACGTCATCAGCCCAGGCGTGGTTCCAACGGAAGGCTATAACACCAGCCTTGGCATGACGGCCGAGCAAGTGAGCCAGTTCGCCGATCAGATGGCGACTACCATTCCACTCGGTCGCGTCGGAAGGCCGGAGGAAATTGCGAATACAGTTCTCTTCCTGGCCAGCGATGAAAGCAGCTACATCACGGGGGTGGAGTTGTTTGCCGACGGCGGTTTGAACCAGGTCAAGTAGATTCAATCGGAAACTCACCCGATGAATGACTGCTTACGGGCGGCTAGTCGCTCGACATCGACTTCCGCTCCTGGCCGGGAAACGCCAGATTGGCCTCCCGACTCCAGCTGTCCAGAAAATCGGGGACGGGCGGTTCCCACACCGCCGCGATTTCAAGACCGGCCGTATAGGCCTGTCCGGAAGCAGGCCGTCACCGACTCGAGCTACGCGGTTACTCGGCCTTCCGGAGGTCCACGCTCGAGCAGGTCCGGCAATGCCTCTCCCTGCTCTATAAAAGACAATGATACGGAGTTGAGGCAATGACGCTCGCCGGTCGGCGGCGGGCCGTCCGGAAAAACGTGCCCGAGATGGCTCCCGCAGCGTGCACAGACTTCTTCCACGCGGACCATTCCATAGCTCGTGTCGCGCACCCGCCGAATGTGTGCCTCGTTATAGGGCTTGAAGAAGCTTGGCCAACCCGTACCGGAGTCGAATTTCGCACTCGACCGAAAGAGAGGCAGACCGCAGAAGCGGCACGTGTACACGCCATCCTTGTGGTTGTCGAGAAACACACCACAGAAGGCGGCCTCGGTGCCGTGCTCGAGCAATACGTCATGCTCTTCCGGGGTGAGGCCTGCCATGATCGCGTCACGTTGGGCCGAACTTGGTGGGGTGAGGTCGAATTCCGTCATGATCTCAATCTGCCGCAGATTATCGACTGATTATCGCAGTTGTTGCTTTAAAAATTGGCTGGTCCGCCCGTTGGCGAGCGCTGCCGCCGCGGCGTTGTAGTGTGCGCCATTAATACGGGTGAAGGCGTGCCCCTGACCCGGATAGCTGTAGATGGTCACGTTGGGTTTGCCGGCGAGCGCCGCCTTGATCTGTGCTTGGGCAGACTTGGAAATGAACTCGTCTTCTTCGCCCAGATGCATCAGTAGAGGCGCATGGAGACCGTCGACCTCGCCCAGATACTTCTCTGTGTCACCACCGTGATAAGCGACTGCGGCGTCAACCCCGTAGCGCACAGCTGTCAAGAATGTCATCAGCCCCCCGATGCAGTATCCGAGGACGGCAACCTTGCTCGTGCACTCAGGAAGCTTGGCCACGGTGTTGGCGGTGTCCTTAATGTCCTTGGCACCGGCGTCTCGGTCATAGGCTTGATTGAGGCGCAGACCATGTTGCCAGTCTGACTCTGAGCGGACGCTGAGGTCGACGCCCCTCTCCTGACGCCAGTACAGTTCCGGCGCAACTCCGATGAAGCCTTGTTCGGCCAATTCCTGGCACTTCTCGCGGATGTCGGCGTTCACGCCAAACACTTCATGTAGAACAACGACGGCGGGGGCCGGCGCGGTCTTCGGACGAGCAATATAGGCACCAAACGCGCCGTTCCGGCCTTCTATGGTGATTCGATCCTTCATTGCATTCTCCTCAAACGAGCCGGATCAGACGCCGTGCGAACAGCTGAGCGCGATGGCCCAGCTGTCCCGGTGTAACTACGACACCGCTCTTGCGGCGTCGCGGATTACGTCGAGCACGACTTTGGGGTGGGAGAGCATGGGGACATGGCTGGAGGCCACCTCCACCGTCTTGGCGCCCATGCGCTTCCCGGCGAAGCGTTCCAGATCGGGATGGACGGTGCGATCCTCGGTGGCCACGATGGACCAACTTGGCTTTGACCGCCACGCGATGCCATCCAGTGGCTTCTGTGTGAACAGATCAGCGGCCGGCGCGAAATGAGTGGACCAGACGACGCCCTGCTCATCGGGAGTCAGGTCGCCGGCGAAGTAGGAGATGGCGTCCGGCTTCATCCAGACGCGGCCGTCTGCGACTTCGATATGCTTGAAGACGTCTGTTTTGGGAAATTTGTCCTGCTGCCCCTGCGATGTCTCAGTCTCATCAGGCCCGAGCGCCGCGATATAGACCAAGGCCGCGACGCGGCTGTCCACGCCGGCGTGCGTTATGACCGTTCCGCCATAAGAGTGTCCGACAAGGACAATCGGACCGGTGACTCGTCCGAATGAGCGGATCGTCGCCTCGACGTCGCCTTTCAGCGTGTCGAGGCCATACTGAGCGGCGATCACCTGGTGCCCCTCCGCCCTCAACGTCGGTATCAGCTTCTGGAAACATGAGCCATCGGCCCAGATTCCGTGGGAGAAAACGATGCTCGGCTTCATTGGATCGTCCTCCGATCGGTTATTGATTGACCTTCACGGAAGTAGCGGCTTCTTCGATGAGCTTGGCTGCCTCCTTTGGGTAAGACATGTAGGCCACATGGCTGGACTTCACTTCGACCGTCGTGGCACGAGCACGCTTTGCCATCATCCGTTCCTGCTCAGGATTGATTGATCGATCTTGGGTGGCCACCATGTACCACGTGGGCTTAGTCTTCCAGGCAGGCTTCGTAACCTTATGGGTGAATGAGTCAGTAGAGATCGGCACCTGCGAGATAGCCATGAACCACGCCTTCTCGGGCGGAATGTCTGCTGCGAAGTCAGCCGCGAACTGCTCCTCCTCTATCCACCAGTTCCCGTTGCCGTCCGGCTTGAACGCCTTGGACGCCTGCGGCACGGCCTGTTCAATCGATGCACAGCTCTCGCCTTCATCGAGTGCAAACGCAGCGATATACACAAGCGCAGCAACGTTTGGATGATTGCCCGCCTCGGTAATGATGGACCCACCGTAGCTATGGCCGACGAGGACCACTGGGCCATCCATGGCATCGATTGCGGCCTTCGTATACTTTTGGTCGTCGGCGTAGGAGGTCTCGGGGGGCTGTGCCACCGAAACCCTATAGCCATCCTTCTTCAGGATGTTAGCTACGGGCTCCCACCCAGAACCGTCAGCAAAGGCTCCGTGCACGAGAACGACGTTCTTAATATGCTGTTTCACAACCACTCTCCTTAAGATTTACTGAGCCCTATTGACTTGCGATGTCGACCACGTTCGTACCAGACCGCTTTTTTTTCGGCCGCATGCGATACAACGTACAGGTGTGACGGCTACTGGTTGACTTGTGAGGACGTAGCGGCCTTTTCAATGAGCTTCGCCGCTTCCTTGGGATGCGACATGTAGGCCACGTGGCTAGCGTTCACCTCGACCGTCTTGGCATGGGCACGCTTCGCCATCATGCGTTCCTGCTGCGGATTGATCGACCGATCTTCGGAGGCCACCATGTATGAGGTAGGCTTGGTCTTCCAGGCGGGATTCGTGACCTTGTGGGTGAACGAGTCAGTGGAGATCGGCACCTGCGATATTGCCATGAAGTGCGACACGGCCGGCGGAACGTCCGCCGCGAAGTCGGCTACGAAATGCGCCTGCTCTATCCACCAGTTGCCGTTGCTGTCCGGCTTGAATGCCTTGGAGGCTTGCGGCACGGCCTGTTCGATCGACGCACAGCTCTCGCCTTCATCGAGTGCAAATGCCGCGATATACACAAGCGCAGCAACGTTCGGATCGTTGCCGGCCTCGGAGATGATGGACCCCCCGTAACTGTGGCCCACCAGAACCACTGGGCCACCCATGGCGTCGATGGCGGCCTTTGTGTACTTGACGTCCTCGGCGTAGGACGTCTCAGGGGGCTGCGCCACCGAGACCGTGTAGCCATCCTGCTGAAGGATCCTTGCCACGGCCTCCCAGCCGGAGCCATCGGCAAATGCGCCATGCACCAGCACGACGTTCTTGATGCCCGTTGGCGGCGCGGCGACAACCTTCTGGCTATTCCCCAGCAGCAGAATCGTGACGATCAGCGCGGCCGCGGCCGTGCCAACACCGTGCAGCTCTTTCATGTCTATTCCCCTTGTATGGACAGCGCAAACAGGAGATCTTCAAGTTCGAATGCGCGCAAATCGGGCACAGGCGAACGCTACTGCGGCGGCGACGAGCCGGCGTCACGACAAGAGGGGATATGAGACTAACTCGTTTGGGTATTCCTTCGCGATACGAAGCCGGTAGTTGAAGGCTCGCGCTCGAGTCGCCGTGCCGCGGGCCGCAGCACTGCGTTTATGAGCCATTGCCATTCACTTCTATTTCGCGGCGTCCATACAGGCGCGCATCCAGTGACAAGGCGCCCGGTCCCAAAGGAATCAAAGCTGCCGAGACCGCAATGAACTCGATGCGCGCCAGGCCTGATTCGAACAGCGACAAATGCAGCGCAGTGCTCGCGTCGACCGTCAGAAGTAAGCCCCCAGCACTGAGCAGTACGCCAGCGATCGGCGTCATGAAGCCGATGATGAGTGCGAGTCCGACGACGAAGGCCAGCGAGGCAACGACAATAACGCTAGCACTCACCGCTCCATGGTTGGCGCTGATGAGCATCCATGCTTGCGAACTCGCGGCACCGCCCACGACGAGGCGGAGGAGCAGTAATGCAAGGCCGGGGTAACCGGTGGGGAAACCCGAAAACGTCCGTTGCAGGGCCATGCCGCCTCCCCGCCTGAATGGACGGAGGGTAGCCGCCCCAAATCCTGCCTGCGTCCTGCCAAGAAGGTACTTAAAACTACAACTATCGAGTTATGACCCCGCTTAGAGAGAGATGACACCGCGACGAATTCCGATCGCAACGGCTTGGGTCCGATCCTTGGCCCCAAGTTTGTCCATGATGCGCTTGACGTGCACCTTGACGGTGTCCTCCGCGATCCCCAGGTGCTCGCCAATATCGCGATTGCGATCGCCCTCGGCAATTCGCCTCAGAACCTCGACCTCGCGCTCCGTGAGCGGGTCTCCCCCGACATAAACAGCCAGGCTTTCAGCCACAACGGCAGGGAGATGCTTGCGTCCGGCATGTACCTTGCGGATGACTCCGACCAATTCATCGAGCGGGGCACTCTTCAAGACATAGCCGAATGCTCCCGCTGTCAGTGCACGCTGGACCTCGTAATCACCCTCGAACGTCGTCACGACGATCACCCTGGCATCAGAAAACTCGTCCCGGATGGACGCGATGGCGCTAATTCCGCTCATATCAGGAAGCCTGAGGTCCATGAGCGTGATATCAGGCCGGTGTTTCCTGTATTCCTCAAGAGCCGACTTAGCCGTGCCTGCTGTCCCGACCAGTTCCAGATCGTCTTCATTCGCAACCACCGTCGCGATCCCCTCGCGGAAAAGAGGGTGGTCGTCGACACAGAGGATTCGGATTCGGTGAGAGGCACTCACGGGGAGCTACCACGGTAATTGAGCTTCCCAATCCAACGCAGAAGCCCGCGGGAACTGGGTCGCTGAAAGGCTGCGGCGGCAGGCACAAGCATGTCGATTTCAGTGCCCGCCCCTGGGGCGGTTCTGATCTTAAGCCGAGCCCCGATTCTAGAGGCACGCTCCCGCAGACCCGACAATCCGAAATGTCCTTCGCGCCCGCCCTTTAAGACCTCAGGGTCAATTCCTTTGCCGTCATCACGGACGAGGAGACGGAAGTGATCTCGCCCATACTCCAGCACGGTCTCAACCGTCGAAGCGCGCGCATGGCCGAATGCATTCGCGAGCGCTTCCCCTCCAATGCGATAGATCTCGTCTCGTACAAGCGGCCGCAGCGAGTGCGGTGTGCCCTCGACGACAACTTGATACTTGACCTTGCGGGGGGCCGCCAGGTCCTTTGAGATTTGCGTCAACGCGCGTTCCAGATTCTCCTCTTCCGACTGCCGCAGACGAAGGCCGCGCACCGTTTGACGACTCTCATCGCTCAGGTGTCGCAAGAGTTGCGAAACGCGCTGTACCAGTGGTTTCGCTGTCGCATCTCCGGCGATCTGGCGGTCAGCGACCTCAAGTTGTAGCGATGCACTGGCCAAACCCTGGAGGACTGTGTCATGTAGTTCTTGCGCGATCCGTGTCCTTTCGTCCAACCGCTCCTCCATGCGAAGTGTGAGCTGTCGCGAGACCTGACGAATCCGCAGGCGATAGAAGAGCCAAGCCGCCAGCATTATTAGCAGGCCGACTACGGTTCGAAGCCACCACGTCTCCCACCACGGCGGGAGGATCTCAATTGCGAGTGTGGCGCCTTTGTTCCACGGCCCACGGCTCCTGGCTGCCTGCACTCGTAGGGTGTACCGCCCCGCGGGAAGGGTCGTGTAAGTTGCGTGCCGTTGGTCGCTGCCGACTTCGTTCCATTGCTGCTCGAGCCCCTCCAGCCGATAGCGGTAGCGGGTCGTTTGTGGACTGAGGTAGTCCAGGCCAGCAAAGGTGATCGAGAACATGTTCTGGGCGTGAGAGAGTGTTATCCCTTCGGTATACGTGATCGATTGAGTGAGTGGCGAATCCGGAGCGATGGGAACACTTTTCCCCGATAGTTTGAAGTCCGTCAACACAACCGCGGGTGAGCCTGGGGGATCTGCCAATCTTTCGGGAAAGAACGCGACGGCGCCGGGAAATCCCGCAAAGAACATCTCACCGCCGGGACTTTCGTAGCAGGTGTTCCAGCCTGAGAGATCATTCCCGGGGAGCCCGTCTAGTTCGGAGTAGTTGATAAATGTCCGCGCGGACGGATCGAACCGGGATAAGCCCTGGTTCGTGCTTATCCAGAGCATGCCGCTCCGATCCTCCAGAATACAGGCGATGGCGTTTCCCGCCAGACCATCCAGCGCATCATAGGATGTGAAGTGCCCTGTCGCAGGGTCCAGTCGGGCCAGACCGTTCTCCGTGCCTGCCCAGACGACACCGGTGCGACTGACGAGCACGGCTGCGACCGCGTTGTCAGGTAACGTGCTTTTGTCACGGGGTTCGGACTGATAAACGGTGAACTGGCCGGTTGTGGGATCGAAGCGATGCAGGCCCGAATGGTGGGTACCGAGCCATATCTTGCCGTCCGTATCCTCGGCCATCGACAGGTAGACTTGGGCGTCAGCGCTGTTCCAGTCCACTTTGTAGACCGTGAAGCTGTCAGTCTGCGCATCAAAGCGGTCTAAGCCGTCACCGGTGCCGACCCATAGGACGCCGGAGCGACCGACGAGTACCCGATACACAGAATCGCTGCTGAGACTTTTCGGATCCGATGGTACGTGTCGATAGAACTTGGAATGACCCGTCTTCGGATCAAAAGCAACCAGCCCGTGTCCGTACGTGCCAAACCATATGAGCCCGGAATGATCTTGAGTGATTGTAATCACGGTCGGCTTCGGACCCAGTCCCATGGTCCGCAAGGTGCGACTCCCGCTGGCGCGATCGATTCGATTCAGACCCTCATCATTGCCAATCCACAGCGATCCGCTTGAGTCCTCGTAAATCGCACTTACGAAATCCGTGCCGAGGCTGTTTGGGCTGCCAATCTCGTGTTTAAAGGTCTCGAACATCCTCGTGCTGCGAGCGAAGACATTCGGACCCTTGGTATGAAGGCCCGTCCAGATGTTGCCGTCGCGATCCTGGAACAGTGCGATGACTTTGTCTTCGGCGATGCTTTGAGGGTCTCCGGGGCGATTACCGTAGTGGACGAAGACGCGGCGTTGCCGATCGAATCGTAGTAACCCGATTCCAAAAGACCCCAACCAAAGATCCCCATCGGTGTCTTCCAGAACCCCCATCACGCCCGTGGCGGCGGAGGCCGACGGCTCTCTCTCATAGAACGAATACCGGGTGAGCGTGTTTGACTGACGATCGAGTAACGCCAATCCGTTAGCTAAATGGTAGGTAATCCAAAATAGACCCGCCCGATCCTCAAAGAACGAGACAGCCAGGCCTTGTCTAAAGGGCACGCCGTGTCCAATGGGCACGTGGTAGGTCACGTGACCGGTGGACGGGTCAAACCTCTCCAATCCCTCGGTGGTACCGACCCAGAATTCGCCGCTACGATCGTATCCAGTCCATGTGACAACTTGGGTTGGCAGCCCAGCGGAATCGTTCTGAGCGGCACCGAAGCGGGTGATCTTTCGTGTCGTGGGGTCAAGGCGGTACAGACCGTCCTCGGTCGCGAGCCACAAGGTATCGTTGCGATCCTGCGAAATATGCACGACCGCCCCGCCGAATCTGCCAATAGGTGTAAACGTCTCGGTGCGAGGGTCGAAACGATCGAGAAACCGGTTGCATCCTACCCATAGCGCACCCGAGCGGTCCTTAAAGAGGGCCGTGACAAAGACGCCGGATAGGCTATTCGCGTTTCGCGGATCGTGCGCGAAGACCTTGAATTCGTAGCCGTCGAATCGGTTCAGGCCGTACTGGCTCCCAAACCAGATGAACCCGCGATCGTCCTGGACGATCTGATCGACACGGGTCTGAGATAAGCCATCCGCGGTTGAAAGGCGTCGGAATCTTAGACCGCTGCCCTCGACCACTGGAACGTGGATGATTTCGGGTGCAACGTGCGGTTGCGGGATGGGTCTAGCCGACTCCTGGGGGGTGGGCGTCGCAGCCGCCGCGCTAACGACTGCCCAAACGAGAAGGCATAACAGCGCTCGACTCTTTGGCGCATCGGTCACCACGAACAAAATTATAGTCCCGGGCGCATCAAACCCCTTTAGGACGCGTCATACCCAAAAGTCGCGGCGCAGGCGCAGCTGTTTCTGGTACTAACCCGGGTGATCGAGTCGCCGATCAGGAGCACGCGTGGCAGCTGATGATCGTTCGTGTGCGGCAGCCATACGTCAAGCCATTCGATGTCCTCGCGGGAGACCTGCGCCGTTGCCGCGGTATATCCGGCTCCTACGGCGCTGTCGCCCTCATGGCGAGCGCCAGCGCGCCGAGGACGATTACCGTCATACGCCGCATGTGTTCCACCTGACTCAGTCAGTTCCGGCGCGCGCCGTCGGCGGGATCACCGGCACGAAGTTGCGCGCATCCTTGGAATCGCCCTTGCCGGTGTACTTCGCATAGGCAGGATACGGGTAGAAGGGTCGCGTGAAAGTCACGGGTACGTCCGCATCGAGCGGATAAGCGAGGTGGAAGGCCGCCGTCCACACGCGATCTCGCGGGCTGCCCTCCTCCTCGCGGGTCTGTCGGAGAAGATAGTCAGTCTCAACGTGCGCGCCGACCATCTTGTCCGGTGCGTGACCCTGCTCCACCCAAGCCTCGAGATACCCTAGGTAGTCGACCGCGAAGGCCCCATCGCCCGCGCTGCAGTGCCTCATGCCCGGCACAAGAAAGAGCCGGAAAAAGTCCATGGTGGCAGCGCGACCGCCCATAGTGCGCTCCACTGTTTCGTAGTAATCGAAGATCGCGCCTGGAATCTCCAGCCCGTCGTACCCGCCCTGCGCGACCAGGAGCTTCGCGCCCGCCGCCTTGAAGCGACGCAGGTCCGGGTTGCTGTCGGTGTACATCGCACCCACGCCCAGTCGCTGATAGTCGTGATCGAAATCGAAATCCTGAATGCGCCAGCTCTCGCCGGCCGCCGGCCGATAAAGCAGGTACTTGAAGAACTGCGAGACCTCGACGCTGGCATCCGCGTCGGTCCCCCAGTCCATCTCGGATCCGGGGAGAACGCCGCGCGTCGAGATAGGCACGCCGGCTGTAGTGTGTGGTCCGGCATAAATGTTGCGTGTGGCCGCGATCTGGGCACTGTTGAGGCACCCGCGGCTCTCTCCGGCCTTGCAAGCGAGCACGCCCGGGTCGAACCGGCAGCCGAAGGGATTACTGATGAGGCCGTCGCGCACGCCGTCGTCCATGTCGCATGCCTCGAGCGCCGCCTTGTGCAGGACTTCGAGGTCCGCCGTAGTGAAGAGCGGCGTGCCCTGCGAATCGAGGAGCTGCCGGAACTTCCACACCTGCCGCATGCTGATGTCTGCTTCGCTCTCGGCATCGGGCGCGATGGCGACAATGCCGTCGAAGTCCCACGGAAAGCGCTGCGACTCGACCAGCCCCTGATAGCCCCCGGTCGAGCAGCCATACATATAGGAGCGCGACGGCGGCTTCGCGTAGGAGGCGTTCACCAGCGCGCGCCCGGCGAGCGCGGTGACGTGCGTGGCCCGGAACCCCCAGTCTGCCTGCGCCTCAAGGTTGTTCTCACCCCAGAGACCCAGGGTCGTCGCACCCTTGTGACCCATGTCGGATGCGATGCAGGCATAGCCGCGTCGCACCGGCCCCTCGCATAGAAACAGGTACATGTCCCCGCCATAGCCGCCGTCGCCGACCTCCATGAACTTGCCGTTCCATGTCGACAGAGGCAGGTGCATCTCGATCCCGACCTGCGGCCAAACGTAGCCCGTCACCCGACAATAGGCGGGCGTCTTTCCCTGCGCCGGAACGACGTGAGCCTCGGTGAGCTGCAGCGGTGCGTCCTGCAGGTGGCTGAAATCCCGCGACATGAGCGCCTGGCAGGCGGCCGTGCCCGCAGGAGCCTGCGCATGCGCGGCACCGCCGGCGAGCACGAGCGCGAGGCAGGTCATAAGTGTATGCAGCGCTCTCATGAAGCGCCCACTACCTGCTGGCGCTGACGGCCGAGCCCTTCGATGCCGAGCTCGACGACATCCCCTGCCGTTAAAAAGACCTGCGGCTTTTGTCCCATGCCCACTCCCGGCGGTGTTCCGGTGCTGATGATGTCGCCAGGCATCAGCGTCATGTAGCGGCTGATGTGGCTGACGAGGTAAGCGACGTCGAAGATCATCGTGCGCGTGCTGCCCGCCTGATAACGGTGCCCGTTCACCTCGAGCCACAGCGCCAGCTTCTGCGGGTCCGCTATTTCCTCGCGAGTCACGAGCCAGGGACCGAGCGGGCCGAACGTGTCGCAGCTCTTGCCCTTGACCCACTGCCCGCCGTGCTCGAGCTGGAAGGCACGCTCGGAGACATCGTGCACCACGAGGTAGCCGGCGACGTGCTGAAGCGCCTGCTCGCGGCTCACAGCGCGCGCCACATCCCCGATGACCACGCCGAGCTCGACTTCCCAGTCGGTCTTTTGCGAACCGCGCGGGATCCTAAGCTCGTCGTTCGGTCCCACGATCGCGGTAGTCGCCTTCATGAAGATGACGGGCAGCTCTGGTATCGCCATGCCCGACTCCGCGGCATGGTCGGCGTAGTTGAGGCCGACGCAAATCATCTTGCCGACTGCGCCGACCGGGGGCCCAATACGCACGGCCGCAGGCAGCAGCGGCAGCTTTCCCGGATCGATGCCGCGCAACGCCTCGAGACCTCTGGTGGTGAGCACTTCTCCTGCGATGTCCGGCACGATGCCCGCAAGATCGCGCAGCGCTCCATCTGGCGCCATGAGCGCCGGACGCTCCCGTCCCGGTGCACCCACACGCATGAGCTTCACGGCACCCTCCTCTTCTCTAGTTCGACCAGCCGCCGTCGATGATCTGCGTCGTGCCGGTGACGAACGCGGACTCATCGGAGGCCAGATAAACCGCGAGCGATCCGATCTCCTCCGCCTCGCCCAAGCGCCCCATCGGCTGGCGCGCGATGAAGCTCTGCCACGCGGCATCGGGGTCGCCTCCCAGTGCCGCAACGCGGGTGGCCAGCGAAGGCGTACGCACCGTGCCCGGACAGATGGCATTGCAGCGGATGCCGTGGGCCACGTAGTCGGCCGCGATCGAGCGCGTGAGCCCGATGACAGCCGCCTTGGTGGCGCCGTAAGCGCAGCGGTTCGGCACGCCTTTAATGCTGGAAGCGACCGAGGCCATGTTGATGATGCTGCCGCGGCCGCGCGCCAGCATGCCCGGCAACACCGCGCGACACAGGTGGTACATCGAGTCGACGTTGAGCGTGAACGAGCGCCGCCAGTTCTCGGGCGTGGTCTCGAGCAAGGTCCCTGCGTGCACGTAGCCTGCGCAGTTGAAGAGCACGTCCGCGCCCGGCTCCGCGGCGGCGAGGCCTCCAATCTGCACGGCATCCGTCAAGTCCGCGACCAGAGTGCGGATGCCGCTTTCCTCCTGGGCCAGCGAACGCAGGGCGGCGGCATCGATGTCGGCTGCCAGTACCTGTGCGCCGGCACGCGCGAAGGCGATCGCGGTGGCCCGGCCGATGCCAGCACCCGCGGCAGTGACCAGGCAGCGCTTGTTCGCGAGGCGCAGGGGGTGTGTCACGTGTTCCTTCAGTCAATGAAGACGATAGAGACCGTGTGCGGTCCCTGAGAGCACTTGCGCTGCACGCCCAGGGGCGCAGCGCTCGATGAGCTGCTGCGCGAGCCCGAGCCACTCTCCATAGCTACCGGCAGCGTTAAGCACCGGCCAGTCGCTGCCCCAGAGCACGCGCTCAGCGCCGAAGCTTGCGAACAGCTGCGCGACCCAGGGGGTAAGATCCGCGGTGCTGCGCCGTGTCCCGGCTTCGGTGAGGACTCCTGAGAGCTTGCAGCAAATCGCCGTGTCACCGGCGAGGCGCTCAAGAGCCGCCGCCCAGGGCTCGAGGGCACCGCGCGCAATATCGGGCTTGCCGCCGTGATCGAGCACCGCGCGCAATCGCGGGTGCCGCAGCAGCCGCTCGCGCAGAGCCTTCAGATGGATGGGGCGCACCAAGGCATCGAACACCAGCTCGTGAGCCACCATCGCATCGAACGCAGCATCGAGCGCAGGTCGCATGATCCAATGCGGGTCGGCGATGTCCTGAATCATCGGCCGCAGGCCCTTGAGCTTGCCCGCGCCGGCCGTCACGAGCGCAGCGACGCGCGCTGCCACGTCCGCCGCCTCGAAATCCACCCAGCCCACGACCCCTGCGATGAAGGCATGGTCACGGGCGAGCCCGAGGAGAAAGTGGGTCTCCGCCTCGGTCGGCGCCGCCTGCACGAGCACGGTCGCGTCCACGTCGTGTTCCTTGAGAAGTGGCGCGAGATCGTCCGGCAGGTAATCGCGATAGAGAGGGCCTGCCTCGGGGCTGAGCCACCCGTAGTCAGCGCGTGACAGCTGCCAGAAATGTTGGTGGGCGTCGATGATCATGAGGCTTCACAGGGCAGGTGCGCACCCTGGGGCAGGAGGCCTGAGGCCACCAGACGCCGCCACAGCGCCGCCGGGAGCTGGGTGCGCACGCGGGTCACGGCGCTCATGACTTCATCACGACTGCGCAGGCCTGCGACCACGCCTGCGACCGCCGGGTGCGCGAGCGGAAACTGCAGGGCCGCGGCGCCCACGTCCACGCCCTCGCGCGCGCACTCGGCATAGAGACTGCGCGCGCGCGCGAGGGTGACGGCATCGACCGGCGCGTAGTCGTAGGTGGCTCCCGGCGCGCTCGCGGGACCTAAAAGCCCCGAGTTGTAGGCGCCCGCCACCAGCACCTTCACGCTGTGTGCCTGGGCGTACGCCATAAGCTCGGCGGAGCGCCGCTGCTCCAGGAGTGTGTACCGCCCTGCGAGCATCACGCAGTCGAGCGAGAAGCGCGGCAGCACCTCGAGGACGACCTCCTGCTCGTTGACGCCGATGCCGATGGCCTTCACCGCGCCCGACTCGCGCAGTCGAGACATGGCGGGCAGCGTCTCCTCCAGAGCTAGCCGCAGTACCTCCGCATGGCGTGCGCCGTGGGTGAGGCTGCCGATGTCGTGGAGAAGCAAGATGTCGATGCGGCTCACGCCGAGACGCTCGAGGCTCGCCTCGAACGAGCGTTGTACTCCGTCGCGGCTGTAATCGAAGACGGCACGCGTGCCCTCGACCGCGAACTGATCCCCCGCCGCGCGCGTGCCACTCGGCTCGCGGCTCACGAGACGCCCGACCTTGGTCGAGAGGACGTAACTGTCGCGCGGGTGGCCGACGAGCGCGCGTCCCATGCGCTTCTCGCTCAGGCCATGCCCGTAGAAGGGCGCGGTATCAAAGTAGCGGATACCTTGCGCAAGCGCCGTTCCGAGAGCTGCCTGCGCCTCCTCCTCGGTCACCTTCTCGTAGAGGTTGCCGATTGGGGCACCGCCGAAGCCGAGCGGCGAGACCTGCACGCCCGGCACGATGATTTGCGCCGCCGTCATCGCAACCCGCTACCGCTCGAGCACCACGATGCGGTCGATGCTGCTGGCCGCGGCGGGCGGTACGGCGAGCAGCGTCTGGCCGCGAAAGTCGGTGAGCTCGACCTTCTGGTGGCTGTCGAAATCCCACGCGGTCTTGATGCCGGCGACCGGCGGCAGCACCAAGTAGGGCTCCTGCCAGGCAAGGATGTGCACGTAGATACGATTGCCCCTGGCAGTAGTGACGCCCCAGCTGCGTGGGGAGACGGGCCCGGCGCGCGTGCGGTAGACCGTATCGCCATGAGTGCCCAGCCACGCACCGATTGCCTGTAGCCGCTCCACGAACTCCGGCTGCACCTTGCCTTCGGCGGTCGGGCCGATGTTGAGCAGGAAGTTGGCATTGGCGCCCGCGGCCCGCACCAGCAGCTGGATCAGCTGCGCGGCGCTCTTGAAGTCCTTGTCGTCGCGGGTGTAGCCCCAGGAGTGGTTGATGGTCTCGCAGGTCTCGAGCGGCAGATCCGAGATGCCTGCCTTGTTGAAGCCCGCCGAATTCTCCCCCGGCAGGTCCTGCTCGAACATCTGGAAGTCCTCACCCGCAGAGGGCGTGCGGTGGTGGTTATTGCCGACGAGCGCGGCTGGCTGCAGGCGATGGATGAGCCCGTAGGTGCCCTCGAGCTTCCAATCCGCATCGGGCTTGTCCCACATGCCGTCGAACCAGATTCCGCCGATCGCGCCGTAGCCGCCGCCCAGCAGCTCGGCGAGCTGGGCGTCCATGTACTCGAGGTAACGGGTGAAGTCCCCCGTCTGCGGCCGGCCGGTGAAGCGCCCGGTGCGGCCGAGCGGCCAGTAGTCGGTGTTGTGCCAGTCGAGCATGGAGTAATAAAAGAAGAGCTTGATGCCCTGCCGATGCGCCTCGGTGGCGAGCGCCTTGAGCGGATCCCGCTTGTAGGGCGTCGCATCGACGATGTTCCAGTGGCTCTGCTGGGTGGGCCACATGGCGAAGCCATCGTGATGCTTGCTGGTGATGGTGATGTAGCGCATCCCGGCGCGCTTGGCGAGCGCGACGATCTCCTGCGCGCTGAACTGGGTGGGATTGAACTGCGGCGCGAACCTCTCGTACGCGCTCACCGGAATGTGCTCGTGCTCCATCACCCACTCACCGCGCGCCGGCACGCTGTAGAGGCCCCAATGTATGAACATGCCGAACCTCGCATCCTGGAACCAGTCCCGCGCCGCAAGGTTGGCAGCGCTTGGCCGGTAGGATGACGCGGCTGGTGGAGGTTGGGCGACGTCGGCTGCGGGCGCCGCGTGGCCTGCCGCTGCCGTGAGTCCTGCGCCCACAATAAGAGCACGGAGAAAGCGGCTTCTCATTGCCCCTGCTGCCTTACGGCCTCGGTCAGCGAAAAGATGCGCTGCATCGGCACCCACTTCTGCCCGGGCTCTGCAAACGGCAGAGACTGCTGGAATCGCCACATCTGCTCCTCCCATTGCGCCGCGCGCCCGAGCGCAGATGCGGCTGGATTCCCAGCCGCGAGACCCGCCGGCGCGTCCATCACCATCACCAGCCGGTTGCCGCAGCGGAAGATCTCGAGCTCCGTGACGCCGGCTGTGCTGAGCCCGGCGAGCACCTCAGGCCAAATGTACTCGGGACGGTGCCAGCGCTCGTACTCCGCAATCAGCGCCGCGTCGTCCTTCAAGTCCAGTGCGAAGTAAAGTCGCGGCATAATGAGGGCCTCATACGGCTGTGTGCAGCGTGCGCGTGTAGCGGGCGAAAGCCAGCACCGTCGCAAAGCACAGCAGCGGCACGATCATGGCTAGGTGGATGCCGGCCGCATCCGAGATCGCGCCCATGAGGAGCGTGAGTGTCGCGCCGCCGACGATCGCCATCACGAGGAACGAAGAGGCGATCTTGCGCGCCTCGTCATCGAGACCGCGCAGCCCGAGCGCGAATATGGTCGGAAACATGATTGACATGAAGAAACCGGTGGCGATCAGGGCAGCGATGCCGACCCGTCCAGGAAAGAGCATTGCTACCGCTGCCAGTGCGAGCGCGACGAGGGCGAAGATCGCGAGCAGCCTCGCCGGGGACAGGAACCGCATGAGCGCGGTGCCGGCGAAGCGGCCGCACATGAAGAGCACGAGTGCGATCGTCAGAAAGTCGGCGGCCCGGCGCTCGGGGAGCCCCGGCAGCGCCTGCTGCGCGTAGCGGATGAGATAGCTCCAGATCCCGACCTGCGCGCCGACGTAAAAGAACTGCGCCACGACGGCGAGCAGGAAGTTGGTGTTGCGCAAGAGACCGCGAGTCGCAGGCGGCTCGGTGGCGCCCGGCGCACGAGTCGCATCGCTGCGGCTCGCGACGTCCGGAAGTCGTACGGTCGCAATCAGAAGTGCCCACAGGATCACCACGGCGCCGATCAACAGATAAGGCCCCTGCACAGCCAGGGACTGCGAGGCGTAGTAGGCCGTGCGCGCAGCATCGTCGAGGCCCGCGAGCTGACCGGCATTCAGCTCGACGCCGGAAAAGATGAAGTACCGACCGATGAGGATGCCAGTGATCGAGCCCAAGGGGTTGAAGGACTGCGCCAGATTCAGCCGCCGCGCGGCGCCTTCTGCGGGCCCGAGCACCGTCACGAGCGGATTCGCAGCGGTCTCGAGGAAGGCGAGACCCGACGCGATAACGAACAGCGCGCCAAGAAACAGGGGATATGCGTGCAGCGCCGCCGCCGGGTAGAAGGCGAAAGCGCCGAGCGCGTAGAGGCCCAGGCCCACGAGCAGAGCCGCCCTGTAGCCGCAGTTGCGTGTCACGAGGCTTGCCGGGATGGCAAAAACGAAGTAGCCCACATAGAAAGCGCTCTGCACCAGGCCGGCGCGGAAGTCGGACAGCTCGAACGCCTTCTTGAACTGCTTGATGAGGATGTCGTTCAGATTGTTGGCGACACCCCACAGGAAGAACAAACTGACGACGAGCGCGAACGCGTACACGCCCGCAGAACTCAAAGACATCCGGTTCTCGGGCGCATTCGCATCCACATAGCTCACCAGTGGTACATCGCAGTGACTCCGATAGTGCGCGGCTGCAGCGTGAACGTCGCGCCGTAGAAGGTAAAGATGTTGAGCGCGTTGTTGTAGAGCATCGGAAGGTTGTTGCCGACATTGAGCGCGTACACCGACACATCCCAGCCGCTCCAGGTCATGCCGACGTGCATGTTCAGCTGGTTGTAGCCGGGATTGGGCAGAAAGTAGGGATTGTATGTCGGGCTCGAGGTATTGGTGGTGGGCTGATACGGACCCGGGTTCCTGCTGTGGTAAACGTCGTCAAGCCGCACGTAGCCGTCGTGGCCGGTGGCAATCGGAAAGGTGTACTCCAGCGTCGGCACGACGATCCAGGGTGAGGCAAAGTTGTTGATCTGCTGGCCGTCCGCAACGACGTTGTTGCCGGCCACCGTGATGGTGGTTTGGTTGCGGGCGTCCGTGTAACCGACGCTCAGCCCGGCCTTCAGTCCCTGGGCAATCAGCGCATCGATCTGCAGATCGAAGCCCTTGCTGGTCGCCTTCCCGAGGTTCGAGGTGAATCCTTCCGTACAGGCTGGCACCTGCACGATTTGCTGAATGTCCGACCAGCGGATGTAGAAGGCGCTGAGGGCAGTCTGCAGACGGCCATTGAGGAGCCGGTCCTTGGACCCGAGCTCGTAGCTCCACAGCGAGTCGTCGGAGTAGGAGCTGGGCGCGCCGTTTGGATAACCGAGCGCGGCGAGCGCCGCATTGCACGCCGGGGTGTTGTAGAACGGCGGATTGACGCCACCGATGCGGTCGCCTTTGGTAGCGCTCGCGTACAGCAAGTTGTTATCGTCGAGCTGCACGTTGATGCCGTACTTGGGATCGACCACCGTCGCCGTCTGCTCGCCGGAGAACTGCGTCGCCTTGGGTCCATTCAGCGGACCGTTGATGTAGATGCTGTACTTGTCGGTCTCGCGGGCGACGCGTGCGCCGGCGACGAGCGCAAAGTGCTTCACTACCTGCCAGGTGACCTGGCCGTATCCGGCCTGCTGCTCATCGCTCAGCGGCTCCTTCTCGTATATCGACTGATTGCCCGGCAGCAGCGGCTGCCCAAACACCTGCTCGATGCTCTGTCCGTAAGCCTGCTGAATCTGGGTCGGCCAGTACGGTGACACCACCCATTGGTAACCGACCTGGCGCGACTTGGTATAGAAAGCACCCAAGGTCCACTGCAGCCGCGCATCGGGGTTCGACGAGGCCGCGCGCAGCTCCTGCGCGAACACGTTGAGAGTCGCCGGCGTGTAGCTGTCCGCCGCCGCGTTCGCGGTCAACGGCCAGGGCTGGCCGATGATGGCCGGCATGACGGTCGTGAAGTCCTGCTGCGCGGTGTAGGTGCGATACAGGTAAGAGGTGCTGGAGGTGAGCGTCACCCCCGGTACCTCCTCCGTGATCTTGAGCGCCGGCAGGTACAGCGAGTCGCTGCTCGGCTGCAAGAGCAGCCCCTGGAACGCGAGCCTCCCCGAATCGAGGTTCGTGAGCGTCGGATTCAGCGAGTTCCAGTTCTGAGTCATGGCGTCCGGGAAGCTGGCCGAACCCGGATCGAAGGTCGGCACGTCGTTCCAGTAGGTGTGCTGGTAGAACATCGACGGCGTGATCTTGAGTCCCGACACCGGCGCAAAAGTGAGCGCTGCGCGCAGCACATCGGCATCACGCCAGCCGGAATAGGAGTAGTCGGCGCCCCCCGGAATGGCGCTGTCGTGCTCGATGTAGCCGCCCTGGCGCTCGTGCCAGGCGCTCACGCGGAATCCTAGCTCGTCCTGGATGATCGGGCCGCCCAATGCGGCCCCCATCTCGTAGCTCGCGCCACCGTTGTCGGTAGTCCCAATCCCGGCGCGCGCGTAGCCGCTGGATTCGGTCAGGCTCGGCTGCGCCTGGATGAAGCGGATCGTGCCGCCCTCGGCGCCGGCGCCGAACAGCGTGCCTTGCGGACCCTTGAGGACCTCGACGCGAGCGAGGTCGAATACCAGCGGCGTAGTGTTGGTTCCCGGGACGATGCCGTTGTCTAGGCGGATCTGCACCGGGACGTCATCGAGGTAGATGCCGGTGGTGGAGTACCCGGAGATGCCCGAAGAGATGCCGCGGATCGAGAGTGCGATGGTCGAGCCCTGATTCTGGAAGTCGACGCCGGGGGTCACGGCGGCGACGTCGGCCATGTCGGTGATGTTCCGCTGCATCATTTCGTCGCGGCTCAGCACCGAGACGCTGATCGGCACCTTCTCGATGTTCTCCTCACGCTTCTCGGCCGTCACGACCACTTCCTGCAGTTGGTCGGGACCTCCCGTGCTTGCTGCATCCGCCGCGGTCGCAGCCCCGGCCGGAGTGAAGTTAAGAAGCAGGACGGCCGCCGCAGCCATTGCGCCGAGAAGCGCGCGCCCCGTCAAGAATCGTCCGCCCCAGGCTGGAGTCATGTTCTCGTCCCTTTCGGAATGAAGACGCAAAGACCCGAGACCCCTCGGCTCGCCCCCGTTTGAAAGCTCAGTGGCCGCCCGTGATTTTATAGATGATAACTCGCTCACCCATAAAATCAAACGCCCGCGGCGCGTGAAGCGCCGGCGGCACAGGCCGGCGGGTGTCAAGGCAGGGGGGGCCTAGGGGGCGCGAGCGGCGGCGCGGCGCCCTTACGAATGAGTTGACCAGTCAGTCAGGCGGAGGGCTGCCGCCGCCCAGGTGGCTCGCGATCTCGTGCGCTGCCTCGACCAGCGGGCCCACCGTGTCCGGCACCGACAGCGCCCGTGACGTTTTGACGTAGGGAACGGTGAGCGCTGCGGCGACGCCACCGGACTGCGTCACGGGCGCCGACAGATCGATGACGCCCTGCACCGCGTGGCTGTCGGCGGTCACGTAGCCGGCCTTGCGCGCCGCGTGTCCGCGGCGCTCGAAGGCCACCCACTCGCGGCGGCTCATGGCTCGCGCCAGGCGCTTCTTCCACTCGGCGCGCACCAGCTCCGCCTGGAAGGCGTACAGCACAAGACCTGAGGTGGAATCCACGAGCGAGCGGCGGTAGCCGATGCGCACCGAGAAACCGAGATCGCCGGGCGCCTCGACGCGCGCCACGATGACCATTTGATCCGCAGAGACCACGCCCAGGTGGCAGGACTGGCCGATGCGCTCGGCCAGGCGATGCATAACCGGCAGTGCGGCATCGTGGAGGGCGCGGGTAGGCGCGCGCGTCATGCCGAGCGCGAAGAGCTTGTTGCTGAGCACATAGCCCTCGCCCGTGTTCGCGAGCTCGAGATAGCCGTGGGACTCGAGCACCTGGATCATGCGGAAGAGCTCGCTCGCCGAGCGGTTGAGGCTGCGTGAGATCGCGTTCAGCGACATCGGCTCGTTGGCGCGCGCCAAGAGCTCGAGCACCGCCAGGCCCTTCTCAAGGGCCGGGGCACGGTATTTCGGTTTGGGGCTCTCGCTCATGTGGGCGCCGCACGGCGCCACACCGGGGCGCCCGTGGCCGCAAGTCTATTACATGCCCTGCCACGCGTTTCCGTCGGGAAAGCGTTGATTGCGTAGGGTTTGCGGCAGCATCTCGGCGGAGAAACCGGGCGCCGCGGGCGCAATGTACCTTCCGCCAAGGATGCGGACCGGATCAACGAAATGCTCGTGCAGATGGTCGACATACTCAATCGCTCGATCCTCGATCTTGCCGCTGATGGCGATGAAATCGGCCATGGCCAGGTGTTGCACCAGCTCGCACAGACCGACGCCACCGGCGTGCGGAAACACACGCACACCGAACTTGTGGGCGAGCAGCAGGATGGCGAGATTCTCGTTCACCCCACCCACCCGGGTGGCGTCGATCTGGATGAGGTCCACCGCGCCGGCTTGCAGGAATTGCTTGAAGAGGATTCGGTTTTGCGCGTGCTCGCCGGTGGAGATCGGCACCGGGGCGACGCCGCGGCGAATGGCCCGGTGCGCGAGCACGTCATCCGGGCTCGTCGGCTCCTCAACCCACGAGATCCCAAACGGCGCGAGCTTTCGGATCCACGGGATCGCATCCTTGACGTCCCAGCGCTGATTGGCGTCCGCCGCCATGGCGATGCTGGGGCCGAGCGCCTCGCGAGCCAGACGGCAGCGGCGTAAGTCGTCCTCGAGGTTGAGGCCCACCTTGATCTTGATGCTGCGGAACCCGTCGGAGACTGCCTGGCGGGCGAGGCGCACCAGCGTCTCGTCCGTGTAGCCCAGCCAGCCGGGAGTCGTGGTGTACGCCGGATAGCCGTGGCGCAGGAGATATTCGATACGCTCGCCTTTCCCACGCTCGGCAGCCTGCAGGAGGGAGAGCGCCTCGCTGGGAGTGAGCGCGTCGTGCAGATAGCGAAAATCGATGCAGCGGACAATCTCTGCGGGGCTCATGTCGGCGATGAAGCGCCACAGGGGCTTGCCCGCGCGGCGGGCAGCCAGGTCCCATGCCGCGTTCACGACTGCGCCCACTGCCATGTGCATGACACCTTTCTCCGGCCCGAGCCAGCGCAGCTGCGAGTCGTTGGTCAGGCTGCGCGCGAAGCCACCAAGATCCGAGGCGATCTCATCCGCGTCCCGCCCGACGACGAGATGATGCAGCGCCGAACAGGCCACCGTCTGCACATCATTACCACGCCCGATCGTGAAGGCGAACCCATACCCAGCCTGTCCCCGGGGCTCGTCGGTACGCAGCACGACGTAGGCCGCCGAGTAGTCGGGATCGGGATTCATGGCGTCGGAGCCATGAAAATCCTCTGACGTCCTAAAGCGGATGTCGTGAGTTTCGAGAGCTGAGATTCGCGACACTCGGGGTTCACCTTACTTTGAGGGTGCGCCGGCGCGGCAGCTGCACGCTCTCGCTCCACCAGGTTCTGGGCTGCTTTTTGGCTCCTGTACCACCTATATAATTTATTCCATTAGTAAAACTGTCAAGCTAGCAGCGCCAGGTTTCGTTTAGATTGCCGACCAGGGGGCCCGGACAAGTTCCGCGGGGGCAACGGGCTACGCATTCGCCCGATGCCTGTGTCGCGCGCTCGAACCGACGCGTGCGGCACGGATCTCCGAGCTTGAACAGGCGGGCACTCGCGGCAGCAGGAGACAACCCCAGCTGGCGGCCAGCGGTCGCGAATCTGCGGCTGACCCGTCGAAGGCCAATTGACCTCTTTGATGATGCCGTGTCCGATCGTGGCTCAGAGCCTGGAACTGCCGAGCGCGGTGGTGACGCTATGTTCTGAGGGATTCATTGAATGACGCCTCAGCGGCAGCCCTCGCCCCGGGCAACGCGCCGTTCTCCGGTTCCGCCGACGTCGCCGCTCCGACGGCGGCATTGATGCCCTGGACGAGCGGGTGGGCGCGGCGCCTCGCCGAGCCCAGCACGAACGAGGTCTCCCCGTCCGCCTGCAACTCGATCATGCCTCGTGAGTCGCCAAAGAGCGCGATCTGCTCCCAGTAAACCCGCTCGCCCTCCCGCAGGCGCACACCGCCACGGTCGACTGCGAGCCAGGTGATGTTGTGCCGATCGGGCGCCAGGTAGCGCCAGTGTTGGCCGTGCCTCAGCCGTACATGGAAGTAGTTGATATCAGGTGCACCTGGGGCAAGAACGCTGCGGGCCCGACCGAATTGCCCGAGCATGACCCGCACCGGCCCCTCCTCCGGCACTTCGGCCGGCGCGAAGTAGCGACTCTCGGCAGCAGAGCTCACGAAAGCTGAGGGTAACCCTATCCATAGCAGCAACGCGCGCAACGGCTCGTCGGTCGCGCGACCACGGTCATGCCGCACGCGCTCACCCGGGGTTGTCCATTTGAAGCCGCCAGCAGTGATGGTCCTATCATTGCCGGCTGCATCCTCATACCCCAACGTTCCACTCAGCACGAGCGTCAGAGTCGCTACGCGCGGTTGCGGGTGGACCGCAAGATGCGCTTGCCAACCTGACGCGAACTCGAAGTAACCGAGGAACAGAAAAGGCTGCGTCAGCTCACCGATATCCCACGGTGTGATGAGCCGTGTGATAGGGCCATGCCGGCGACCGCTGCGGAGCAACGCGATATGCCGCGCGCGCCTGATCACTCCGGCCGATGAAGGTGCACCAGCCATGTGCTCGAGGCCGGCAGGAGTCTTCATAAAATTGAGCCCGAACATCTCTCGGCCGTCCTCAACAAGCGGACATTCGCACTATGGGATCAGGTTATGCGCCGGATGCGCGGGGAACAATCGATTGGCGGTAGATGCAGCATTTCACGCAGACAGGGCCAGCGACCACAAAAGGTCATTGAAAGCCTTGTTTCATCGACCCGACGCGCGCGCAGTCAGCGGGTCTCAATGCTGCGGCCGAACTGCGACTCGAAGGTTATGCAACAGTCTTTTCGCCTGCTCGCCCTGCTCGGACATTTGACGTGCCATCGTTGCACTCGCCGGCCCGACCGCCTTCACGAAAGCGCGATTTGCGCGGTCGTAGTCTCCCGCCGCGAGATAACACTCGCCCGCCGCCTGATAGCTGCCTTCTTCGAAAAGCCTGTCTCCCAGTAAATGCGCCTCCGGGGTCGAGACCGGACAACCCTTATGCTCCTCGGTGGCAGGCGCGGCGATCGCCAGCTGTGCAGCAGCCAGCGAGACGCTCACTCCCAAGAGAATCAGTCCCCTGATCGAAGGTCCTGTGGCGCCGGAGCGCGCAACTCCCCCGAGGCGCCGGTGAATTACTCGCCGACGAAGAACCCACACAAGCAAATATGCGCCCCTCAGCAGGACCCAGGGCAGGAAGAAAATCACGGGCCATATACTTCCGAAGCCTGCGTGCACGAACATCTGCGTACCCTCATTTGTCCCGAGGCTCGAAACCTAAAACCTACTACTCCCGCGGCAGCATACGAGCTATAGGATGCGCATGCTGTCTCTCTGTGGAGTAAACGATCTGGCGCCAGCAAAGAGTGGTTTGCCCCTCACTTTAGAGATAGACACTGACAGACCTGTTGACGAGACGTCTCATCGACGGAACGCGGCGAGACGCATTTGCGACTTCACTGCTGCGCCTCTACCGACGCGAAACGCTGCATGAACGAGATGGTGATTGTTCGGCCAACTGCGCTCAAATAAGGTCCGAGCTTGATATCGATCACACTGATGTATGGCGAGGCTACCCGTGATCCTCAAAGATCTTCGTGTCGGGATAATCGGTGCAAATGCCAACGCGGGCTGGGCGAAGATGTCGCACATACCGGCGATCAACGGTCTTCCCGGTTTGAAGCTCGCGGCTGTGGCAACGCGCAACGAGCAGCTTGCACGGCACGCGGCTGAAGCCTTCGGTGCCGAACGTTGGTTTTCCGATCCTTTCGCGATGATCCGCGATGACCGAATTGATGTGATAACGGTCGCCGTCAAGGTGCCCGCACACCGCGAACTGGTCCTGGCGGCGTTGGCCGCTGGCAAAGCGGTCTACTGCGAAGCACCTCTCGGGCGTACCGTAGCCGAGACCGAAGAGATGGTGAGAGCGGTCGGCTCCCTTCACACCGCGGTTGGATTGCAAGGACGTGTGAATCCAGCCGTGCGACGCGCGGCGCAGCTGCTTTCCTCCGGAAGGCTTGGACGTCTGCTGAACGCGAGGATCGTCTCTACCACCAGCGGCTTCGGAGCAGAATTGCATTCCACACGTGACTTTTACAATAAGACATCTTCCGGTGCCAACCTGCTCACTATCACTACGGGACATACACTCGATGTGGTGGAAGCACTCCTCGGAACGATCGTCGAGATTGATGCCCGGACGGAAATTCTATGGCCCGCTGTCAAATTGACAGACCTCGGCGAGCAGAGCGTGCGTGAGACGCCCGATCAGGTCGCGGTGCTTGGAAAAACCCAGTCTGGTGCTGTATTCACAGCCGACATTAACGCCGGTGTAGCGGTGGAGGATGTTCGATTCAGCTTCGAAATCAGGGGGTCAGAGGGGTGCCTCACCCTGAACGATAACCACCCCTACGGTTTCCAGGCCGGGGACCTTAAGCTGACCACCAACGTCGCTTTCGAGGCACCCCAGGAGGTCGCGGACTCCCGGGGGCTTATCGGTGCGGCAATCAATGTCGGAGAGCTCTACGCTTATCTCGTCCGCGACGTGCACGCAGGCACCTACAGCACACCTGGGTTCGAACACGCACTTCATAACGCCCGCCTCATCGAGACTCTAAGGTATGCGGCAGAACGAGGAGCGCGGCAGAAAGTCTGCTAATTCAGGCTGAATCGGGGCTGGCACTACCTCATGACGTAGCCGCGGGTTTGGGCAGTGCGCCTCAGCGCGTGAGTAGACCGCTGGTTTGCCTGCACAGCCGGTGGTACACCACCGTCATCCTTTGTCGGGTCGAACCCAGACTGCTCGACCGCCCAGATGTCGCACTCGTAGCGATCTTTGGCCTGGTGCGCATACGGGACCCCGAACCGCGGCTCGAGAATCCAGTCTCCGTCGTGCCCTGCATGCACCGTCCTCACGAGTTGCGCGGCGCTCGCTGGTTTAACGCCGCGCAGCGGCGGCGCCGCGCTCGCGGACGGCGTTGTGCCGCCTGCATCTTGCTGCAATTCGATGGACACGGTCCGAGGGTTCCGGCGCATCGACTCGACCACCTCGCGACAGACTGATTCCGGCCCGGGTCCCCTGAGACTGACCGCGACGACGGAAGAGGTCTCAGGATCCGGCCGCTGCCGGATCAACTCGCAGGCGGAGTGATTGCTCAGGAGAGAGCTGATGACTTCCCCATCTCCCGGATCAGGCACGGCTGAGGCCAGCTGGACGTGCAGACGCATGTCGCAGGGTGCGGCAGTGGCGACACGTTATGAGCCGGGCGCGGAGAGAGCAATCGGTGAGCGGTGGCTGCAGCGTTTCACGCAGGCAGCTGCACGTGTGCACGCATGTACGTCATGCGTAATGCGCTCGAGAGGGAGTCGTCCCTCTCACGCTTCTTTTCCTCTGGCGAAACGCTGCATTCATTGTGAATGGATTGTTCACAGCATACCGGACCTCTACCTTGGCGTGTGGCACCACTTGCTTGAAGGAGAATCCAGTATGCGTAAGTCAGTGACGTCTTTGATCGCGGGCGCTTTCTTGTCGAGCATCGTGCTGGTCCACGCAGAGAACGCTCCGACGGCTGCCGCGGAGCCCACCGATGCGGTGACTGGCACTCAGGGGGATGACACAGTGAATTTTACCGGTGGAAGTATCGCCGCCGGCATAGGCTTTTCATGGGGCCACGGCGAATTAAGCTACGGCGGCCAGTCTCATGTATTTAAGATCACCGGTGTCTCTCTTGTCGATGTCGGTGCAGCCAACATATCCGCCTCCGGACATGTGTATAACCTCAAGAATCTTGCCGATTTCAACGGCAATTACGTCGCGATGGCGGCCGGCATTACCGTTGCAGGGGGCGGGTCGGCCACCTACCTTAAGAACGAGCACGGTGTGGTTATCAAGCTGCACTCCACCGACGTTGGTCTGAGATTCAATCTCTCGGCGGATGGTGTCAAAGTGATGCTGGCGAGTTAAGCCGCCGAAACTCTCCGCGACGCTGGTCATCGGCAGCGACGAGCATGGTGACCGGCCGCGGAAAGGATCACGGTGGCGCGCTCACCGGCGGGTCGAGAAAAGCGACCCGCCGGCTGCCGCGTTTCGGAGCGTGTGAGGCCTCACAAGCTCTTGTATAGGCCAAGGACTTCTGGTTTCGAGGCTCATGCGCGTACTGCGGTTCAGTCAATCGAACATCAGCTCAATATATGTCTGCACGGCGCCGACGAGATTCACCACGACCAGGATGGCGACTGCGACGGTCAGGAGAGCGTAATCCATGCCATGGCGGGCGTGGGGCGCTCTTTACAGAAACCCTGCGTTGACTCTTATCTCTGTGGGCTCAAGGAAGGTAGTCATGCACCACTTTCCCCAGCCCGAGAGTCAGATCCGCCACGCTGTGCACCGCGGCGAGTACTTCCAGGACGGGTAACTCTGCCACCGGCGCCAGCGCGTGCGGTGTGAGCGATAGCGCAGCCGGGCCAGTCCAGGCCCCCTTCACGTGGATACTTTCCATGTAGTACTCGACGAGCTCGCAGATCCGCGGGCTACCATCAACGTGTGGGATGATCTTGAGCAGATAGTTGGGCGCTGCGAGCGCAGTGCCCATGCTCGCAACATCCACGGCATGATGCTTGTAACCCATAGTGCCGGTCGCCACGCGGACCGGGCCGTAATCGAGAGTGCCGACCAGAGTGTCGGTTTCAGCGCGCAGTGTGGGACTTCCGAGCTTTTTCGGGAAACCCCAGAGTTCCCGGCCGGCGGCCGTGGGCGGATGGTCATCGAGAAACATGCATAGAGCGTAATTGCCCTTCCGGCCCCCAAAAGAGACCGGGATGACCTGTCCACTTTCAGTGTAGTCCCCGAAGCCGGTGGAATCGGGCATACGAATAAACTCGTATTTCACCAGAGGCGCTTCAATCTCAAGGGGCGCCGGTACCAGTGCGCGCAGTTTCTCTGGATCGGTTCGATACGTAATGATGAAGTACTCGCGATCCACGAACCGGTAAGGACCGCGGGGATACGCCGGCTGGGTCAAGGGCATCGCAAAGGCTCGGTCGCGGACCTCGTGCTCTTTCATGACATCCACATTACTGAAGTCGTTCCGTTCTGCGCCTGCGGTTAATGTAGGAGGCGCGCCCCAAAGGGACCATAGTGGTTCTGTACACACTGCATTTCTCGGACGTCAATGTTCGAGAAGCCGAACTGCGGTATCACCCAGAACCAGCAACACCCTCGCCAGGGTCGGCCGAGTCGCAACTAATCGGTATCTCCGATAAGGCGTCGAATGGCCTGCAGCAGTCGATGTCTTGATGCGAGCTCCGCAGCCGGTCACGACATTGAGCTCTCCCGCCGACGCGAAACG
>Ga0307476_10000445_pt1 | contig 32901 bp, 28 predicted proteins | sample atmos_gasesECM2C_2_FD_203314 | JGI IMG/M metagenome (GOLD analysis project Ga0307476, IMG submission 203314) | Hardwood forest soil microbial communities from Morgan-Monroe State Forest, Indiana, United States - atmos_gasesECM2C_05 | ecosystem: Environmental > Terrestrial > Soil > Temperate...
GCGGCTGCCTTCGTTGGCATCAACGGCGGTGATGGCGCCGTTAAAATTGGGAAGTGTCGCGGCTCTGGTCTCGCGGTAGATCTGATGTTGCGCCAGGCCAAGCAGATGCCCCACGGTGATCCGGGGATTGTTCTTGAGAGCCAACTGTTCTGCCTGCGTGCGGGTTAAACGGATGGCGCTGCCCGGCGGTTGATCCGGCGGCGCGGTTTGTGGCGAAGTGGAGGAAGTCGTTTGAGATCCGGCCTCGCGCGGGAAGGCGGCGACCAGCGCCAATGGAGCCTCCGGAGACGCCCCGAGAAGAGTCGGCTTTTGTATAGATTGCGGCTGGGGGGCGGAGGGTAAGTTCTCGGCTGACGCCGATTTGTCAGGGGTTTGCGCTAAGGCAAGCGGGGACGGAATCGCCCGTTGCGACAATAACAGCGTGCAGAGTAGGAAGGTATTGACCCTCGTCATCAGGTTGCCTCTCGATCTCCTTCATGAGGTGGCGTCTGCGTCTCTGAGCGATGCGTTTCTGAGCGGATTCAAGGAAGCGAGGTGTTTCTGCTTCATTCCGCAGGCTCCGTCGGCAGAGCTGTCGCGGTTTGGGGATTCTTTTGTCCGTTCTTTTTTCCGTACACCAGCAGATAAGCGGCGGGCACAATAAAGACTGTCAAGAGGACGGATGAGGTGAGTCCGCCAATGATGGCACGTGCCATGGGCGTGTACTGCTCGGCTCCGGTGCCTAATCTCAGCGCCATCGGAATCATGCCAATGATCGTCGCCAGCGAAGTCATCAGGATGGGACGCAGGCGTACGCGGCACGCGGTGATGACTGCGTCAGCCGGCGACAATCCCTGACGCTCCAGGTTGTGAGCGAAATCAACGATCAGGATGCTGTTCGAATCCGCAATACCTACCAGCATCAGTACTCCCATCAGAGACATTACGTTCAACGTGCTGTGGGTGAGGGGCAGGATGATCAGCACGCCAACGAAACCCATCGGTATGGCAAGCATGATCAGGAAAGGGTCGATGAACGATTTGAACTGAGCCGTCAGAATCAGGAACAACAGGACAAACGAAATCAGAAATCCTAACCCGAAGCTCTTGAAGGAAGCTTCCATGCCTTGCACCATGCCGCGCAGATTCACACGAACATTGCCGGGAATGTTTTCTTTGGCAAGAATGTTGCGCACGGCGTCGGTGACTCGTCCCAGATCTTCGCCTTTGGGAGTGACGTAGATGTCGACCGCGCGCTGAATCTGATAGTGATCTACTTCGGTGGGCGTGAGGATCTGCTTCACGTTTACGACGTTCTTAAGCACGGTGGTCGGCCTGCCTCCTCCGAGGCACGCCCACGAAGAGTGACCCGTACCGGGCTGGGGCGGGCCGGAGGGACCGCAGGTCATTCCTGCTCCATTGCCGGGATCTCGAAGGGGAATTTGTCCAAGGTCGAGCAGGTTGTGAATGGAGGCGTCGCCATGCTCGAAAAACTGCACGGTCAGGTAGTAGTCGTTACCGCTCTTTCGGTCGACCCAATAATTCGGAGCGATCATGTAGTTGGAATTGAGAGCGGTAATGACGTTATCGACTACGTCTTTTTGCGTGAGTCCCAATTCACCGGCGTGCACACGGTCTACGTCGAGCCGCAAGGCGGGATAGTTCATGTCTTGCGGAATGTAGACTTGTCCGACACCGTGAACCTCGCGAAAACGAGAGGCCAAGCCCTCGGCGATGTCATAAATCTGGTGCAGGTCAGGACTGCTCACCTGCACATCAATCGGCGCCGGCATCCCCATGTTGAGAATGGCATCGACCATAGAGCCGCTGGCGAAGAACGTCCTGATCTCAGGGAACTGGGTGGCCATGGCTTTCTGCACACGGTCCATATACTCGAAACTGCTGAGCCGGTGCGGTTCGTTTAACGCCACCTGGACGGTTGCGGTGTAGGGGCCAGAGTTGGTGGTGTAGAGCGAGGAAAAATCGGGGACGACTCCGATGTTGGACACAACCAGCTTGAGATCTTTCGGTTCCACCTGATGGCGGATCAGATCTTCCACCTTGGCGACGTATTGATCGGTCATCTCAATGCGGGTGCCTGTGGGTACCTTGAGGTTGATCGTGAACTGGCCAGCGTCTGTCTTGGGGAAGAATGCCAACCCCAGGAGTGGATAAATCGCGAGGCTGGCCAGGAACAGGCCACTCAGGAGCGCGACTGTGAGGCCAGGCCGCTGCAGCGCCCGTCTTACCCAGTGCTCGTAATAGTTGAGGACCTTATTAAACGTCAGGTTGAAACGCGCGTTGAAGCGATCCATCCAGGAGTGGCTGGCGGTCGACGTTGCTTCGATCTTGTATTCGTCTTTCTCGGCTCCGTGCTCCGAGACGTGAGGGACAGCCTTAAGGAAGCGCGAGCAGAACAGAGGAATCACCGTCATCGCCACCACAAACGAAGCGAGCAGAGACAGACAGAACGCCAGTGCCAACGCGGAAAAAAGAAACTTGGCAACGCCATAGAGAAAGACGACGGGGAAGAAATCGACAACATCGACCAGGGTAGCGGCCAACACGGCGAGATTTACTTCGGCTCCGCCGATCTCGGCGGCGACCATGGGGGCAGCTCCCATTTCCAGATGGCGATAGATGTTCTCGAGCGAAATCACGGAATTGTCGATCACGCGGGAGAAGGCCAGGGCCATCCCGCCGAGGATCATCGTGTTCACCGTCCCACCCATCATCGCCAGCACTACAAATGCTGCGAGAGCAGATAACGGAATGGAAAGCAGCACGGCGGAAGTAGCGCGAAAGCTTCCCAAGAAAATCAGAATCATCAAGCTGGTGAGAATCAGCCCGAGTAAACCCTCATGCAGGACGGTATCGATTGCCTCCCTTACGTATACCGACTGATCGAAGACGATGGCGGTCTTCATCTGCTGAGGAATGTCGTAGAGATGCTTGATGAGCTGGCGGACACCGTCGACCACCGCGATGGTGTTGGTGTCGCCGCCTTGCTTCATGATGGGAATGTAAGCGGATCTTTGACCGTCGATGCGAACGACGTTGTATTGAATCTGGTGAGCGTCCTCGGCTTTGCCGACGTCGTTTACTGTTACCCAAGAGTTGCCTTTGACTTTGAGAGGAACCTTGCCCAGTTCGTCCATGTTGTCGACGAGGCTGTTGGAGTATACGAAGTAATCGTACGGTCCCATCTTCACGTCGCCGGCGGGCAGGATGAGGTTTGAATTGTTGACCGCGCCTACCACGTCCATCAAACTCAATTGACGGGACGCGAGTTTGTAGGGATCGACGTAGACCATGATCTGGCGGTAGATTCCACCGAACACGCCGGGAATTTCCGCGCCGGGCACGACCGCGATCTGGTTGCGAATCTGGAACTGGGCGTAATCGTGAAGCTGAGTTTCGTTGAGTCCCTCACCTTTGACGGTAACCAGAGCCACGGGCAGGCTCGAGGCATCGAACTTGAGAACTACGGGTGGGAGGGTTCCCGGCGGCAAGCGCTTCAGGTCGGCGAGGGCCAAGTTTGACAGCTCGGTTACGTCGGCATCGGCACTGGTTCCGGGCTGGAAGTATACGCGGATAATGCTGACGCCCAGCAGAGACCGGGACTCCATGTGGTCGACACCGGAAGCCAGAGTAAAGAATCGCTCGAGAGGATCGGTAATGTCGGTTTCAATATCCTCGGGAGGCATGCCGGAGTAAAACGTGGCGACCACAACTTCCGGCAGATTAATCGGGGGGAACAAGTCGACCGGCATCCGGGAGAGACTGGTCACTCCGATCACCAGGAGTGTGAGGCAGATCACGATGATGAAGTACGGATTACGAATTGAGAAGCCTGGCATAAGAGTTCTACCGTAGCCTTCGTACCTGTTTCCAGGTACCTACGAATCTGCACATTTACAGCTACAGCGCGGTTTATTGCGCGTTTTCCTCGTGATACTGCATCACGGCTACTGTCTGGGGATGAACCTTTTGGCCAGCCTTCAGACCGCTGCGATCGCTGACCACAATTTGCTCTCCTTCGTTGAGTCCGGAAACAATTTCGGCATCACTGGCTGTCTGTAATCCAAGTTGCACTGGACGATCCTCCAGTTCGTTATTCCGATTCACGACGAGCACGGTGATTTTGTCGCGTTCGTGAGTCAGGGCCTGGACCGGCACAGTTGGAACGTCGCCGGTTCGGTCGAGCGAAAGCTCTGCGTCAGCATAGAGGCCTGGCAGCAGAACTCGCTGCGGATTTTCGACGTCCACTTCCGTGTGCATGGTGCGGGTGTCTTCTCTGACATCCACGGAAAAGCGCGCCACCTTTCCGGGAAACGTGCGGTTCAGCGAGGGGACGCGAACATCCACATGATCGCCAATACGGATGTATCGAACGTAAGACTCGGGAACCGGAATCACGAGGCGGAAAAGATCGTCCTCGGACAGACGGACGATGGGCATGGCCTGCGTGCTCGAACCCGTTCCTGCCTGCACCAGCGTTCCGAGGTTGGCGTAGCGTTCGGTCACCACTCCGGAGAACGGAGCTGTGATCCTGGAATAGTCAAACAGGCTCTGATCGTGAGCCAGTTTCGCCTTGGCCACGGAGAGTTGGCTTTGAGCCGCCTCCAAAGCCGCCTGACCAGCATCTACCTGGGCGGATGCCGCCATGTCTTTCCCTTGAGCATCGTCCACTTCCTGCTGCGCGACAATGCCGGGCTGGCTCTCAAAGACTCCGTTCAAACGGGTATATTGCAGATGAAGCGCTTTGTACTGTGCCTGATAGCGGTACAACTCATGCTGGGCGCGGCTCACTTGATTCACCGCATTCTTGATTTCCGCCTGGTCTTCCTGAAGCTGCGCTTCCAGTTCCGGAATCTCCAATACGGCCATTACCTGTCCGGCCTTCACGTGAGTGCCATAATCAACGGACAAGCGTTTCACGTAACCCGACTCTTTTGCATAAACGTCAATTTCTTGAAAGGGAACCAGCTCGGATGACAAGGTAATTTCCCTGCCGAGTGACTTTTTCACTACCTTGGTTACACCAACGGTGACGGTTGATCCGCTGGCCTGGACAGGCGCGCTCCCATTCCCTGAGCAGGACGACAGAACTACAACCAGCGCGCCTGAAATGGCGGCGAGAGCGCAGGAGCCTAAGCTCTTTGATCTGCGAGGGCGCATTCTGTGGGACCCGTTGTAAGCTTGAGTCATCGAGTTTCCTTTGATCAGCATCTCTGGCCGCTTCTTCCTAACCTGACCCACCTACTTCATCCTCTTCATAAGCTCGGACAGCTTGGCAACTGAGAAATCCCGCGACCGGCAGAAATCGATTATCTGTTGTTCCCCGCGTCGCACTCCGTCGGCGGCGCTGGGAATTTTAGATGCAATCTCCGCTGGAACAGTTAGGACACCATGACGGTCCCCGTGCAACAAGTCTCCTGGGCGCACTTGCATTCCGCCCACGCTGACCACGGCGCCGATTTCAAAGATGTGAGCGTAGGCGTGGGAGACAGCTACGCTTCCAGCGAACAGCTCAATGCCCATGGTTCGAACGGAAGGCAACTCCCGGACAGCACCGTTGGTCAGATAACCGACGCAGCCCAGAGCCTTTAAGATTGCGGCGTGCATGTCGCCGATGAAAGCTCCCCGGCCCGGCGGGTCATCCATGTCTTCCAATACGAGGACGCGGGGGGCGGGAATTTCGAGAATGCTGTTCCAGAAATCCGCGCGGTCGCGGAACGCGCTGCCGACCATAGGCGGTTCGCCGCTGCGAAGGCGGGCGGTTGCGGCATAACCCACCATGGGGGGCGCGTCCGGGAACATGCACCGAATGCTGGCATCGGCGAATCCAGTGTTACGGAGCCTGACGTGAAACGATTCGATCGCGTTTGCGACCATGCACGTGTCGAACTGGCGAAGAGCGTCCAGCTCTTCTTCGGTCAACAAAGGTGCAACGGGCATGCAGAGCCCCTTTCTCGAAGTGAGTCTGCTTCTCTGCGAGGGCTTTCTTTCGATCGCATAGATGTTGCTACTTTTGCCCACGATTCTAGGATTGATACGACCAAAGCTCAAGAGCGAGTCTATGCTGCGAACCCCCAGCAACGTTATCGGTATCGCACCAAGACATACACTCTGTTCAACTCGAACCGAATGGATTTGAAGCGTACCTGCACACTTTAGTGGTCCGGAAGCAGCGTTGGGTCGAAGTCAACTGCTTAGTTGATCCGTCGGTCCTGCTTCCGCAAGTCTCGAGATGCAAAGACTGCGACCAGACACATTCCGGAGCAGTTAGTTGCGCAGGCAGCTAGACGAGGGGTTCAGAGGATGGAGGAGGTCGATTGTACAGGCTTGTTTCAAAAAGGAAGGTTGATCTCGGAGGTACGGCAGGAGTGATTCGCGGATAAGAGCTGGGAGATCCCAGGACATCGAAACTGACAAGAGGAGGCACCCAGTTGGCTGCATCCTTGAGGAGACGCTGGCGCGTCGCCTCCGGCGTTGTGTGTGCTTGCACCGTCTTCACGCTGGGCGACGAAACATCCCAAGCAGAGGTATAACGCGTCGCCACGCTCACAGTCAGCGAGCATACCGCAGCCAGAGCAACCACAGCGCACCAACTTCCGCGCCACCAAGTCCTGCGCGGTTGATCTTCGAAATGGCTTAGCGACGACATTTCAGGAGGATTCGCAACTCCAATCAGTTGTAGCATATGAAATTCAGCCGCGGCAAGCAAGAAGGCGAACATGACTGTGGTAACGAGAGCAATACATTCACTCGGTTAGATGCTTGGTGTCAACGTTGGTTGCACCCACGATTTCGAGTGGCGGATTGCAATTGTTAACGTCCCTCGCCGGGCTACAGAGCCTCGCAGGCCTCATCGTTCTTGCGGCGCCCGGTCTTGCTCGCTTACTTTGCCTCCGATCGTGAGGGTCCTCGTGAACCGTCCGATTAAACCTGGCGGCGAAGCTTGTCATGCTACATTTGCGGTGATGCGCTCCGAAATCTTCCGCAGGGCTTCATGACTGTCCTGGAGTTTAGCTTGCTGGTGTGGGCCGGTTCAGTCGCGGCCGGTTTCCTGGGTGCGCTGACCGGACTGGGCGGTGGCGTGGTGCTAGTGCCTATGCTCAGTTTGCTTCTTGGAGTGGACATCCGATATGCAATTGGGGCCTCGTTAGTGTCGGTAATTGCCACTTCCTCAGGAGCCGCGGCAGCCTATGTGAGAGAAGGCTTTTCCAATATCCGGATCGGAATGTTTCTGGAGGTCGCCACCACTCTGGGTGCGCTGGCCGGTGCGACGCTCGCGGTGCACATTTCCACGCGCGCAATCTCCATCGTTTTTGGATTGGTGCTGATCGGCTCAGCGTTTCTCTCCCGGAGGCCACGCACGAAAAGTGAACGCGAAACTCCGCCCGACCCGTTTGCCAGCAGACTGCGGTTGAATGGGAGCTTTCCGGATGTAGACGGTATTCGAAACTACAACGTCCAGCGTGTACCGCTGGGATGGACTCTGATGTTCGGGGCGGGAACCTTGTCGGGGTTGCTCGGCATCGGTTCGGGAGCAATGAAGGTCCTCGCCATGGACCAGGCGATGAGGATCCCTTTCAAAGTGTCAACCACGACCAGCAACTTCATGATTGGCGTGACGGCGGCAGCAAGCGCGGGCGTCTACCTAGCCCGCGGGTATATCGATCCTGGCCTTGCCATGCCGGTTGTGCTCGGTGTTCTTGCCGGATCGCTGCTGGGCACAAGAGTTCTGGTCAAAGCGGAAACAAAGTGGTTGCGTCGCGTCTTCAGCATGGTGATTGTGGTTCTGGGAATCGAGATGCTCTACAAAGGGCTTTCGGGGAGAATTTAATATGGCAAGCGACAGAAGCTGGACCGATAGACGGATGGATCTGATCATCGGCAACCTGCTCCGCTCAGGAGTGTTGCTTTCTGCGCTGGTTGTGCTGTTTGGCGGTGTGGTTTATCTGGTGGGGCATGGCGAATCCCACACCGATTACCGCGTGTTCCGCGGCGAGCCTTCAGGCCTTCGCAGCGTCGGCGGCATCCTGCAGGATGCGCTCGCGTTCAACGGTACGGGCATCATTCAATTCGGATTGCTGTTGCTCATCGCGACTCCGGTTGCGCGGGTCGCCTTCTCGATCTTCGGATTTGCTGAGGAGCACGACCGCTTGTATGTCGTCGTGTCTTCAATCGTGCTTTTAGTTTTGGCTTACAGCCTTATCGGATCAATGTGGTCTGCGTAATCGAATCGAAATTCAGTATCAAACTCGCCGATTTGCCTGTCATACCCAAATCGTCGAAACGGGTCAAACGGGCACCTTGACACACCTCCGCGGCATGCTTCAGCCAATCTTCAGGTGGGCGGAATAAACTTTGGCGGTGTGTAATCGCCGAGTAACGCGGGCTGTGGTACAACGAGAGCTTGTGAAACTGCTGGTCGTTGAAGATGAACCTCGAATGCTGGAGCTGCTGCGCCGCGGCCTGACCGAAGACGGCCACAACGTGACCTGCGCGTCGGATGGGAGCGAAGGCTGGGAGCTGGCGCAGGCCTATGAGTTTGATGCGGTGGTGCTGGACGTCATGCTTCCGAAGATGAACGGCGTCGAACTGGCCAAGAGGCTGCGCAAGGAACGAATCGCTACGCCGGTGCTGATGCTCACCGCCAAGGATTCGGTTCCAGACATCGTGCGCGGCCTGGACGCGGGCGCCGATGACTATCTCACCAAGCCATTCAGCTTCAACGAACTGATGGCGCGTTTGCGCGCGATCCAGCGACGCGCCACCTCTCGTTCGGAGAATCGGCTGCAGGTCGGCGATCTCATTCTCGATCCGGAATCGCGGGAAGTTTCGCGAGCTGGAATTCCGATCTCGCTGACGCGTACGGAATACAGTCTGCTGGAGCGTTTGATCTACCGCGCTGGCAAAGTGGTTCCCCGGCACACGTTGATCGAATCCGTCTGGGGCTTCGATCGGGAGATCGAAGACAACACCCTCGATGCGTTCGTCAGGCTTTTGCGGCAGAAGGTTGACCGGGAAGGCCTGCCGAAACTCATCCTTACGGTGCGCGGCATTGGCTACATGATTCGTGAGGAGCCGGCGGAGTGAAGAAACTCTCAATCGGCATACGGTTGACGTTGTGGTACTTCGCTATTTTCCTGCTTGCGGAATTCGTTTTTGGGGCGGGGATGTGGCTCATCCTGCGGAAGAACCTGTTCGACATTGCTGACGAGGTGCTGGAGGGCCAGACGGCGGACCTGCAACGATTCCTGGAAGCGCGAAAAGATGTGCCTGCCGCGCAGCTACAGGCAGAGATCGGCGAAGACTACAAGATCGAACGATCGGCAGACTATTTGCAAATCAGCGATGCCGGCGGCAGTTCAATCTATAGTTCGAAGTTTTTTGAAAAGCATCCGCTGTCCCCACCGTCGCCTGATCAGTTAGTGAGGCCGCGGTATGAAAATCGCAGGATGGGACACGAGCATTTCCGTTTCATGAGCGAGATCATAGCCGTGAGCGGACGCGCGTACGTGGTGCGAGTCGGGCACCCTATCGATGAAGAGATCGAGACGCTTGATGCCTTCCGCGGATACCTACTGTGGTTCGCGCCGGTCCTGCTGTTGGGCGCATCGGGCATTGGCTATTGGTTGAGTCACAAGGCCCTGGCACCTGTCGACGCCCTTGCGAGGAACGCCCGGACGATCTCCGGACACAACCTGAGCAGCCGGCTTGAGCCATTGCATACGGGAGACGAGCTGCAACGACTATCCGATACTTTGAATGAAATGCTGGGGCGAATCGAAGCAGCGTTCCGGAGGATCACGGAGTTTACCGCCGACGCGTCGCACGAACTACGAACCCCGATCGCTCTCATCCACGCCGAAGCCGAGCTGGCTTTGCGCCGGTCACGAGATGAAGCCGAATACCGCGAGACGCTGCGGAACATTCTTCTGGAAGCGGAGCGCACGGCCAAACTTCTGGAGAAGCTTCTGGATCTGGCTCGGGCCGACTCGGGCGGCGAAGCGCTCGATATTCATCGCATCGACTTGCTCGTGACCTTGCGGGAGTCTGCCTCGAAGTGGAGACAAGTTGCCTCGCTGCGTAATTTGCAGTTCGAGGAAAACCTGGAAGTTCAGCGGCTGCCGGTGATGGGGGACGAAAACGCTTTGCGCCGCTTGATCGATATTCTGCTCGACAATGCTCTCAAGTACTCGGCCTCGCCGGGAACGATAACGCTCTCAGCCGAAGAGAAGGACGGACACATTACTGTGAGCGTGGAAGACACGGGCGTTGGTATCGCGCCCGAGGATCAAGCCAAAATTTTCGAACGCTTCTACCGGGTGGACAAGGCGCGCAGTCGGGAACTCGGCGGTGCTGGCCTGGGTCTGGCCATTGCGGAGTGGATTGTTGAACATCACAACGGATCCATCGCCGTAAAGAGTGAGATCGGGAGAGGATCTGTGTTCCGCGTGGAGATTCCGGCCGCGAGTTCCTCCGCCGATGAGGATCCAAAGTAGCAGGCCTGCGGGCACGGCGGACGCCTAAGGTCTTCGCGGGACCAATGATTCGAGGGGAGGAATCGAAGAGGACTTGGTCAAGTAATGTTCCAGCGGTTGGGTTCCATCCTGAAGGGCTTTTGCGAAAATCTCCATAGCCTGCCCTGTAAGCGGCGGAATATGAATCGTCGCGGCGAGCAATTTGTCGCGTACCCAGGCTTGGCCGGTCGTCGGCTGACCATCGCATCCGGTGAATGGCAAGCTCAGCCATCGCGAACGCTCGGCTTCGTTGGCGATCTCATGGAAAGCCTTGCGAGCGCCCATGGCCATCGAGTCATCCTGGGCAGCGACCAGGTTGATTGACGCGCTTTGTGACGTAGCTAATTTCATCCACGACCGCACTGCCCTCCCGGCACTTTCCTCGGTCCACCGTGCCTTCAGCAGCACCACTTGAACGTTTGGCGGTTTCGTTTCCAGCATGCCGGAAGTGCGCTTTTGGGCCGAGGGACTGTTAGAAGGCCCTTCAATGTACAAAACAGAACCGCCTGCGGGGAGCAACGCGGCGAATTGTCTTCCTTGGATGCGGCCGATTTCGGTGTGATCGGAACTGACGGCGAAGACGGGAGTGGTCGTGGCTCTGCGGAGGTCCGGCAGGTAATCCGGTTTCCGGTTCAGGACGGCCCAGCCGATTCCGGCGGCAATGGCGGCTCCGGCGACCTGAGGCAGGGCCATGCCTCCGACGGGTTCGACCAAAATGGCATCGGGCCGGGACTCGGCCCGGCTTTGGATTACTTTTAGAAGTTCAGTGCTCTGGTGCACCGCGTCGTCATCGGCATAGACAATCTCGACATCGCTGCCGAGTTTGCGCGCGGTCTCTTCGGCAGATTTCGCTTGTGCCACCTGGAAGTCGTTGTCGCGGGTGTGAAGAGAAACCAGGAATCGGAGCTTTTTCGTCATCTTGCGAATTTGTCCAGGACGAGTGCGCGCTGGTTGAGGATAATTTCAAGTATACAATTACGACTCGAAGCAGGCGGAGCGTGAAATAAGACTCGGTCCCGAGTTGTTTGACGGAGAGTTGTGATGCAATGGAGACGGTATGAATCAGCGCAAGATTAGTCGGCTTGTCCCGGTGGGATTGCTGGCTTTGGTCGCGGGCATTTTCTTGCAACATTTTACTCATGAGCGCTATTCGGATTTTGCGGGCGGCTTTCTGATGGGGATGGCTCTGGTTTTTTTGATCTTCGGATTTGCGCAGAAGGTGAAGAGTCAAGGCCAGTGATGTTACTTCGCCGATCCGGCTTGGGCTGGCGCAGTGCTCGCGTCCCAGACGAGTTTTCCTCCGACAATTGTCTTGAGAACCTTGACGTCGCGGATTTTCGCGGGAGCGATGGTAAAGACGTCGTCGTTGAGCAAGACCATATCCGCTAGCTTGCCGGGCGTGATCGAACCTTTTTCTTTTTCCTGAAATTCGGCGTAGGCCGAACCCATGGTGTAGGCTTCGACGGCTTCGGCGACCGTCAGCTTTTGCTCTGGGAACCAGCCATTGGGATTCTTGTCGTCCAAAGTTGCGCGAGTTACGGCGGCGTAGACGCCCAGCAGGGGGTCGAGCGGGGCTACCTCCCAATCGGTGCCGAAGGCGAGGTGGACGCCGTGATCGAGGAAAGTTCGGAACGCGTAGGTGCGGCTGGCACGGTCGTGTCCGATATGGCTCTCGGCAAAGCGGCCGTCGTCGATGGCGTGGTAGGGCTGGACTGAGGCGATTACGTGCAACTGGGCGAAGCGTTCGAAATCCTTGGCGGCCATGTGCTGTGCGTGCTCGATTCGGAAGCGGCGATCGGCTTCGCCGTGAGCTTTGATCACGTCGGCATATAGATCGAGGATGGTCGATATACCTTCGTCGCCGATGGCATGGGTGCAGATCTGGAGACCGGCGGCATCGGCCTCCATGTACCGATCGCGCATGAGCGAGATAGGATGCATCTCATCAGAGAGCAGGCCGCGATTGGTTCCCTGATTCAGGAACGGTTCGTCGAAGTAGGCGGTGCCCGAGCCGAGGGAGCCGTCAGCAAAGGCCTTCAGAGCGCCGATGCGAAGATACGGACCGCCGAACGCGTGGCCGATGCCCAGCTTGGCCTGGTCGTCGACGTGAGTGATTAGCGGGGCGGCATAGATGCGGGTGGTTAGCTCGCCGCGCTCTAATAGTTCGGAATAGACCTCGATATCTTTGTAGTCGGCGACCATGTGCTGGACGCTGGTGACGCCGACGGACGCGGCATAGGCTAACGCGCGCTTGACCACTTTTACGCGGCGGTCGTGGGAGAGCGGCGGGATTACTTTATCCATGTAGTCGGTGGCCGCGTCTTTTAGAGCTCCGGTGGGATTGCCTTGGGCATCATGGACGATGGCGCCGCCGGGCGGGTCGGGGGTTTGGGCAGTGATGCCAGCGAGGCGCAGAGCCACGGAATTGGCCAGTCCCATGTGGCCGTCGTAGCGGCTGACGAAGACAGGAGTGTCTGGGGTTAGGGCGTCGATCATCTCTTTTGTGGGCATGTCGGGAGGATTCCACTTGGTTTCGTCCCAATTGCCACCTAAGACCCATTCACCTTTGGGAGTGATTTTCGCGCGCTCGGCGATGCGGCGGGCGAACTCCTGGGGATTCGTGACATCTTTCAGTTGGACGTTATCGAGCTGTTCGCCTCCGGAGACGAAATGGACGTGGGCGTCGTTGAAGCCGGGGAGAAGAAGCTTTCCTCCAGCATCGATGATTTTTGTTTTGGGACCGCGCCACTTGTCGACATCTGCGTTTGGGCCCACTGCGACGATGCGGTCTTGCAGAACGGCGACTGCCTGGGCGATGGGGAGAGACTTGTCGACTGTCCAGATCTTGGCGTTGGTGATGATCAAGTCGGCAGCGGGTTTTGACTGGGCTTGAGTAGGGTGTGACAGTGGGAGAACAAACGCGCTCAACAAGTAAACGAAATAACGGGCGAATTTTGGCATGGTCCCTCAAGATAGATTTCACGCAGCCGCTGTCAGAAACTATAGCGCAACGCGAATTGCATCACTCTGGGTTTGGTTAGTGTGTTGCTGTAGGTGCCGAAGACTCCCTGGGGCTGATCGAGCTGTCCGGTGGTCTGGGGCAGGGAGGAAACGTCGAAGCGCACCGAGTTGGTGATGTTGAAGACCTCCCAGCTGAATTTCAAGTTCTGGGCTTCAGTGATCGGCCACTGCTTGCTTAAACCGGTGTCGATGCCGAAGTAGCCGGGTCCGCGAAGCTCGTTGCGCTGTCCGGACTCGCCTGGGTAGGAGTAGCGAAAGTCGCCCTGAGCGGTGATTGCGTTCCGAAACAGATTCGGATTGCCATTTTGACCGATGAACGCTCCGGTCTTTGGTTTTGGACCATTTAATATCGCGGCCGAGGGCAGTTCCCAGTTGGTGGGGAACGAGGTGAAGGTCTCGATGGTGGTGGGGAAGCCGCTGGTCCAACGAGCCAGGCCTGACAACTGCCAGCCTCCGATGATTCCATTTAGCAGTCGGCCGGAGGTTGCGGCAAAGCTCCGGCCGCGCCCGAACGGCAGTTCATACACCCAGTTGGTATTGAACTGGTGAGTGGTGTCGAAATCGGATACGGAGCGAAGCTGGGCGGGCGACCAGGAGTTGATGATCTGATCGGCCTGGTAGAAAGCGTCGAACTGGTTGATGCGCTCGGCGTTGGAACCAATGTCCATCGACTTGGAAAACGTGTAATTGAAATCCCACTGCAAACCGTGGGTCATGCCGCGCCTTAAGGTCACCTGCAGTCCGTGGTAGGAGCTGGTTCCGGTGTTGCGCCAGGCGTAGAGCGAGGTGAATTGGGGATTGAAGAAGGCGTAGGGAGTGACTTGTCCGCCGAGAGTGGCGCAGGAAGGGAAACATCCGCCGGGGCCGGGGGTCGCGCTGGGGAGATTTTCTGCGGCTTCTCCGGGAACGTCGGTGTTGATAAGGGCGGCGGTTTCGTTGTGCAGGAAACAGGAATAGAGGCCATACATGGCTTGGGTGGCGGTTGTGGGTCCGGTGAAAGTGGAGGAGCCTGGCGCGCAACCTAAATCCGCATTGTCGAGGGGCGTCCCAATCGCGCCGGGGAAGACATTCTCCCAGAAAGGTATGGGGGCCAGATTCTGGATCTGCACGCCGTTTTCGCCAGCCTTGGTCAACATCTTGGCAGCGGTGAAATAATCCATGCCGGATTTTGGGTCGCGAATGTTCAAGGGCATGGCCAGATCTTCTTCCTGCAGGAGACGGCGGCCCAGACGGCCGATGTAGGAGGTTTCGAGAACGAAGTTGTGGGGGAACTCGCGGCTGATGGAGAAATCGAAGACGTGTGAGTAGGGTGTCTTCATCCGATCGTCGAGGCCCCAGTAAATGGTCGCACCGTAGGGAAGGCCAACTGGCGGCGTCTGCGGGAATCCTCCGGTGGGAGGCGGAGCAATCAGCGTCTGCGGGATGTCGTAAAGGCCGGTGAAACGCGGCGAGGTGTCAACGGTGAATTGGCCGATTGGGTTCTGGATGGAGGTAGTGAGCCCGAAGGAGCCGTTTCGGTCGAAGCTGTCGACAATGCCTTGGCCGAAGTGATCGTAGTACATGCCGTAGCCGCCGCGAATGGAACTTTTACCCCAGTCGCCGAAAACGCGCTTCCAGAAGCCGTTCTCGGGTTTCGGAGACCAGGCGAAGGCGAGTCGGGGAGCTACATTGCCGTAATCCCACGCCCAATAGGGCGCGCCGTTGTTAGCCTGACCGGACAAAGCAAAGGTAACCAGGGGATTGTAGGTTTGCCCGGCGAGCATGGCGGCGGAGCGGCTTTGGAAAAAGTTTTCCAGGCTGATGGAGGGCGCTACCTGAGTTCCGGTGGTCTCATAGGGCGGTTGCAAGAGCGTGTAACGCAGGCCATAGGTAAGAGTCAATTGCGGTGTGACCCGCCAGGAATCCTGGATGTAGGTTTCAAATTCATGGGCCAGGAAATGGCGAACCGCCGGCGACCCTACAGGTTGCGCGGTGCCTTGTTTGGTTATGTTGTAGTTCGAATAGGAGGAATCCAGCAATCCGGTGAGGGCCATGACAGGCCAGTCGTAACCGGTCTGGAAGTTTGGATTGACTGCGGGTAAACCGAATGCCTCTGGATCGAGACTGCCACCAGAGCCCGCGACTTTTCCGATTGGAGCTAGCCACAGGTCGTAGATCCTGGCATAGGGAAAGGAATCCTCATTGGAGCTGCGGTTGTTGGTAACAATGCGGAGGTTGCCACCGAATCCGATTGTATGTTTGCCTTTCACCCAGGCTAAATCGTCCACCAAGTTGTGCACCGGCACATTCACCTGGGTGGTGTTGGTTAGGGCGAAGAGAGCATCTGGTCCGTTGCCGAACAGGACGTAGGGTTGGCCAATTTGGCCAATCGTACCGGTTCCCTGGCGGATGAAGCCGTAGCGGAAATTGTTGATCAGAGTCGGGCGCAAGGTTGCGGTGTAGGACACGATCACACCTTTACTGGTGTTGGTCGAGATGAGGCTTTGGTGCTGGCCGGGGAACTCGGCTCCGGAGCCGAGGTTGTCGCCTTGCATTCCACCGCGCACGAAGACGTGCTGATTCTGGGTGAGGTTGAAGTCAAACTTTGCGACGTAGGTGTTGAGCGAGGCGGGCGTGGGTGCGGCGAAAGTGTAGCCTAGAAAGTTGAAGCCATCTCCGACGGCGGTCGAGTTGGAATGCGGGTATTGATTAAAGAGCGCCTCAACATTCGGATCGGCGCCGCAACCCTGCGGCGTTGCCCAGGGACAGGTTCCGTTTCCGGCGGCATTCATGTCCATGCTGGCGAGTTGTTGTGGAGTGAGCGTCTCGATGTTGCCGGTGCCAGTAGGACAAAGAGGGTCTCCGGTGCAGTCGTAACTCATAATGCCCGCTCGCAGACTGTCACTGGGCACAACGCGGGTTACCTGGGCGTTTTCCCTGGTGCGCTGACCCTCGTACGCTAGAAAGAAGAATGCGCGGTCTTTGCGGATGGGACCGCCGACCGTTGCGCCGAAGGTATTGCGGATCAATTGGCCGGGAACATTGGGCAGGCCGGATTCCAATTCGGCCTGCTTGTTGAACCAATCGTTGGCATAGCCAACGTTGTTGCGGTTGTACTCGTAAGCCGTGCCGTGGAAAGAGTTGGTGCCGCCTTTTGTGACCAGAGCGACCTGGGCTCCGGAGGAGCGGCCTTCGTCGGCGTTGGAGTTGCTGGTAGTGACACGGAACTCCTGCAAGGAATCGAGAGTGGAACGCAGGGCGCCTTCAAAGGCATAGCCTTTGACCTGGTCGTTGTCGTCAATGCCATCCAGGGTGATGTTGGTCTGGTCGCTGCGAGCGCCGCTCACCGACCCGCCGCGGCTGTCGTTGTCCTGTTGCGCGTTGGTTTGGGCTCCTACAAAGGTCACGCCGGGTTGCAGACTTAGAATCTGGGTGGGATCACGGCCTTCGAAAGGGAGCGCCGCGATTTGCGACGTGCCGAAAGCGTTCCCGATGGTGGCGTCCTGACTATTGACTTGGATGCCCGTGCTGGTGACTTCGACGACGCTGGCTTCGCCTTTGACCCGCATGGAGAGGTTTGAGGTCGCTGGTACATTCACCAACAACTGCAGGTTGTCTTCCTTGAGGGTTGTGAATCCGGCCTTGGTGACGGTGAGGGTGTAGGTTCCCGGGGGAAGCTGCAGGAATTGATAGACGCCATCGCGGTCGGTCTTTTTCGATTCGGAAAAACCAGTGGCCGGGTTGGAGAGAGTCACGGTTGCGTCGGGCAAGACCGCGCTCTGGGGATCGGAGATTGTTCCGCGGAGGGAAGTGGTGGAGGACTGTCCCTGGACGAACGTGGTGAGAGGGAGAGCGAGAAACAGAACGACCATTACCGCACGCGTTAAACGGTGCATTGCGCGCTCCTTTGATGCACTTGGGTGCGCCGGGCCTGCGGTATGAAATGGCGCGACTGAACGGCTGTAGTGTCGCAACTTTATTTCTGGGCGAGAGCGATTGTCAAGATGTCGTGCTCACTAGATGAAATCGTTATTTCAGATTTGGGACATTTCCACCTGCGATCGTCGAAACTGAGACGCTCAAGCGATCATCGGTCAGACAAAAATTAAGACTATTTGATACTGTGGAGGCCATGATGCTGAAAAGGATATGTGCAGTTTCGGTTGTGTTGGCGGGTTGGGTAGTGCTCATTCCTTTTGCCAGTAGCCAGACTAGCCCTCGGGCCCGCGATCTTGGGGTGCCTTTTGATGGAGTACCGGGGCCGCTGAATGCGATCACCGACGTCAAAGGGATTGAGGTCGGCCACACGACGCTGATCTCCGGAGATGGAGCTCTAAAAATAGGAGCGGGACCAGTGCGAACGGGCGTGACCGCCGTTTTCCCGCGCGGCAAGGATTCCGGCGATTCAGTATTTGCCGGATGGTTCACGCTGAATGGGAATGGCGAGATGACGGGCACGACATGGGTTGAAGAATCGGGTTTTCTGGAAGGTCCGGTAATGATCACGAATACACACAGTGTGGGTATGGTCCGCGACGCGGTGATCGCGTGGCGTGTGAAACACCACCCGCCTGACAAGGACGGCTATTCGTGGTCGCTGCCAGTCGTCGCCGAAACCTGGGATGGCTACTTAAACGACGTGAATGGATTTCACGTGAAGCCCGATGACGTTTTTCATGCGCTGGATAGCGCTCATGGCGGTCCGGTGGAAGAAGGGAACGTGGGCGGCGGAACGGGAATGATTTGCAACGAATTCAAAGGTGGCATCGGCACGGCTTCGCGGGTGCTGGATGCGAAATACGGCGGATACACCGTGGGTGTGCTGGTGCAGTGCAATTACGGACAGCGTGATCAGTTGCGGATTGCCGGTGTACAGGTCGGCCGCGAGATTGGAGGAGCAAAAGTATGGGATGACGATGTCGGCTCGATCATCGTCGTTGTCGCCACCGACGCTCCGCTAATTCCGACCCAATTGAAACGCGTGGCTAAGAGAGTCTCGCTCGGGTTGGGAAGGGACGGGAGTTATTCGGGTGATGGATCGGGAGACATCTTCATTGCTTTCTCCACGGCGAATGCTGGGGCGGTGTCATCCAGCCGGGCCAGTCAGATCACGATGCTGCCTAATGATCAAATCAATCCAGTTTTTCTGGCGACGGTGCAAGCGACCGAAGAGGCCGTGATCAATGCCATGGTGGCGGCGAAGACGATGACCGGAGTGAACGGGCGTACGGTGGTAGCGCTGCCCCACGATCGACTGCGAGAGGTGCTGCAGAAGTACAACCGTCTCGTGAAGTAGGGTGTTCCAACGCGAGCTGGGCGACTGATGTAGTCTGTTGTTTCCACGCATGAAGCTTCTACGAGGACAATGGCTGGCGCTGGCGGCGTTGGTTTGGTTGACCGGTTGCGCATCGATAGGTCCGCCGATGCCACCCTCGCTGGAGCTGCCGCGGCCACCGGCGGATTTGCGCGCCGCCCGCAAAGGCGACAAAGTCAAATTGACCTGGACGATCCCGGCGCGGACCATGGACCGGCAGCGGGTGCGCTACCTGGGAAAGACTCGTATTTGCCGGAGCCTTGATCCAACGCTCGCCCGGTGCGGTACACCTGTGGGAGAGGCGGCGCCGCCGGCCGATTTCGCGAGCAGGAAAAACGCCGCGGGACAGAAGTTGACGGCCAGTTATATCGACATGCTCCCGCTCGACCTGCGGGTTCGCAATATTTTCGGTTCGACGACCTATGCTGTCGAGGTATTGAACGTAGACGGCCGCGCGGCTGGATTATCGAATCAGGTGCACGTTCCGCTGGCTGAAACTCTGCCTGCACCCACGGACTTCAGCGTCCGGGTCACGGCGCAAGGCGTGGTACTGGCATGGACGGGCACGCTAATGTCTCTGCCGTCTCCCAACCCTGTCCGCCGAAGTTATCGCGTCTATCGCCGCGCCGATGGCAGCCAGCAGAAGATCCTGGTCGGCGAGCGGGAGGCTGGAATCGAGAAGAGTCTTTCGATCACCGATCAGAGTTTCGAGTGGGAGAAGACATACTACTACCGCGTAACCACCTTCACGGTCCTCGCGCAACCGGGAAAACAGGAAGTGTCGATCGAAGGCGACGACACGCCTGAAGTGAAAGTCTTTGCCGACGATGTGTTCCCGCCGGCCGTGCCTTCCGGGTTGCAGGCGGTATTTTCCGGTCCGGGGCAGCAGCTGTTCATCGATCTGATCTGGGCGCCCGTGACGGACGCGGATCTTGAGGGGTACAACGTGTATCGTCATGAGGAAGGTACCGCCCCGATCAAGGTGAATTCCGAGCCTGTCAAGATTCCGGCTTTTCGCGATGTGCAGGTGGAGTCGGGGAAGAAGTATTTTTATTCGGTGTCGGCTGTGGATTTGCGGGGGAATGAAAGCGCGCGGTCGGAGGAGGGTAGTGAGAGTGTGCCGTAGGCCGAGACACTCCCGTTAGGTACCTCAGAGGCTAAAGCCGTCAGGTCACCTTGGAAACTTATCGCAGCGCTGGAAGCGCTGCGCCACCCAAAACCGTAGCATCCGGGGCGTTGGAAAACCTCTCGCCTTATTTCTGGGTCTCGTGGTTAGATAGATTGCGATGAAATATTGCCGCTTTCAACTGAATGGGGAAGCCCACTACGGGCTGGTCGAGTCCGTTACCGGGCGTGAGGCGATCCTGCGAATTCTGCTTACGGCTCCGGAAGAGTCCGATGGCGATGTTGAGGGTTTGCGCACGCGCCGGATCGAGCCGATTGCATTGGAGGAAGCAGTGCTGCTGCCTCCAGTGCGGCCGTCGAAGATAGTGTGCGTGGGCCGCAACTATCGGGAGCATGCCGCGGAGCTTGGCCACGCGGTGCCTAAGGAACCGCTGCTGTTCTTCAAGCCTGACTCGGCGCTGCTTGCTCCGGGCGGCGTGGTGCGGCGGCCGAAAGGCTCGGAGCGCGTCGACTATGAAGGCGAGTTGTGCGTAGTGATCGGCAAGACCTGCTATCAGCCCGCGGCAGACGATGACGTTCGGCCGTATATTCTCGGTTATACCTGCCTGAACGATGTTACGGCGCGCGATTGGCAGAATAGAGACGGGCAGTGGGCGCGCGCGAAAGGTTTTGATACTTCCTGTCCGGTGGGGCCGGTGGTGGTGGGTGGGCTTGATCTTGATCCCTGGGTCGGGGTTGGGGTGGAAACGCGCGTAAATGGCGCGGTGCGGCAGCAGGGCAATACGCGGGACTTCATCTTTGCTCTCGACGTCGTTATCCGGTATATCGCTCAAGTCATGACACTTTTCCCCGGGGATCTCATTGCTACCGGTACTCCTCAGGGCGTGGGTCCGGTCGTGGCGGGCGATGTGATGGAGATCAGCGTGGAAGGCGTGGGCACGCTGAGGAATTCTGTGGTGGATGAATAGGGTTGCAGGGATCGCAGCGCCTGAAGGCGTACCTACCCTGATACGAATCAGGAATCACTGCAGGCGAAAACGCTCTCTCATCAAGCGCTGCAGACGGGGCTTATAAAGGAGATCGTAGGCCAGCTCTTTGTCGGGAAACATGGCGAGCGCGGCGCGCTTGGCGCCGGCGGCAAGCTCGGACGCCTCTTCCACGGTGAGGCCAGGATCCTGGCTGATCACGGAAGTGACCATGCTCATCATGACCTGCAGCCGGCGGATTCTTCGGGCCTCGTCTTTCTCTTGATCCTGCGCGGCTCCGGCTTCTTGCCCTGAGAGAGGTGAATTCTTCTCATGATCCGCTGGTTCCCCAATGTTCATGCTGGCCTCTTTTTTGCCTCACAACTTTGTCTAGCTTACAGCTTTGGATGCTGCGATCGCGGGCTACGTTGAGCCCGTCTCCAAGCATTTTCCTCCAATCGAGACAGAAAGCAACTGCCCGAAAGTGCTGCCTCAGTCACTAACGTCATCTCAAGTTCTCGAAGATTCACGGAAATCGAGGCGAACTTGGAGCGGCGCAGAGTGGTTCATCGCTGCAAAAGATGAGGAAATGCGGGCAGAATGGGCGCAACCGGCGCATCCAAAGCACGGAAAGACGCGGTGCTTTGTGATTGTTACTTGGCAGCCTGCTCGAACTCGTTTTTTAGCAGGCTGACTTCGATGCGCGTACCGACGGCGCGTTTTTCTTGAAGAGCGTTGCCCATCCCAATCACGTAGATGCGGTAGGCCGGCACATCGTGGTTCAACACCAGATAACGTTCCACCGAATCCGCCATCTTCTTGGAGTTGACGATTGCAGCCTGGCCCCGGCCGGAGGAGAAGCCCTGCACCTCAATGATGTAACCGTGCTGCCCCTTTACCTGAGCGGCTAAGTCATCGAGCGCGTCCTTGGATTGCTTGCTCAACACCGTCTGGCCAGGACGGAAACGAATCTCGGTTTGGGCGCCGGACTTGTACTGATCGATGTTTCCGACAACGGTTTCGTCAGTGGCGAGGCGACTGCCGAGGGAGGCCACGGTCTGATGGGCCATCTGCGCATTGTTGTCGGCATCCCGAGCATGTTCATCGGCCAGGCTGGTCTTGGCGGAAACCATCTGAATGCCTTTCTGGGCGCGGGCATCAACCTCCCTGATCCTTCTGCTGCTATCCGCGGTGATCTCATCGAGTTCATTGACCCGGTCCTGGATGGGCTGAACGTGGCGCCGAACGTACTGCTTGCTGGCGAAGGGGTGCAGTACGAGCCAGGTGAGGCTGGGCTCATCGCCATCCCAGAAATCCGGGGGCTTGGGAGACTGCAACGGCTCATCGCCGGAGGCCGTCAAGGGCTGTGAACTGGCAGCGCTCTGATTCGCGGATGTTGCCGGTTGCGTGTTTGAACTCGAGCCAGTTTGCTGCGCGAAGGCGGACAGCGCAAGCTCTGTGGACAACAGCACTGCCATGAATATGCGATTCGTCATATCATCTTCCTTCCAAGTGAAGCCTCTGGGAGCTTCACTCCAGCCTGGATGCCAAATGCCGGCGGCGGATGGCTGGTTCCGCTGTCGTATTGTAGCCCCAAAAGCAGAAGAATTCCGGCTAATAAATTTGGCCGTAAAGGGGAGGCTTGGGCGGTGCTGACGGACAAAATGGGACGAAAAATCGTTGACTTTGACCGGCCCGTTTTGCTGTACTTGAGCCAACACCACGGTGAAGGAGTTCACCGCTAACCGCTGTCCCAACTCTTCATGCCGGGCACAGCTGATGACTCCTGACAAGCGGATTGTTTGTCGCGGAGTCATGGTACCGGCAACGATCCGCAGAAAATTATTGATGAACTGCCGAGTGTCGACGAATTGGAAGCAGATGACGGGTTGAGCAGGGATGCGGGCGGGGCCAGCAGATTCTCCGCTCGCTCAAAATGACAAGCATTCCAAAGGTAAGCGGTCGGCAGAAATTTAGTATGAAAGGATAAGGAATGGAGCGACCTTGCTGAAATACTTGATGGTTGGTGTTGGAGGCTGTCTGGGGTCGATTTTGCGCTTCTGGCTGGGCAGTTACATCGGCAACAAAATGGGAAGTCGTTTTCCCTACGGAACTTTCGTGATCAACATCACCGGATCGTTTCTGGTTGGGCTCGTCTTTGCGTTGTTGACCGTGAAGACACAGTGGAGCCCCAACTGGCGCTACCTGATTCCGATTGGCTTCATCGGAGGTTACACGACATTCTCCAGCTTTGAGTATGAGACGCTGCGGACGATGCAGGGCGGTCAGATTGGACTGGGGCTGCTCTACGTGGCAGCGAGTGTGGTGGTGGGGTTCGTTGCGGTGTGGGGAGGCATGATCGCAGGGCGTGCAATCTCGTGAGAGTCGAAGTTTCTGTGGGGGTAAGGATTGCTGGTTGGTCCGCGCGGACTCTAACGTCAGGAGGACAACGTGCTCACAGCGGGACCTGGTAAGAAGGTCGGCATCTACGTGGCTGAGGACCAGCACTATCATGGGAGTGCGGCCTATGCCGCCATTCTGGATTTTCTCTTCTTCCATGGCGTGGCGGGCGCGACGGTGACGCGCGGAATTGCGGGATTTGGAGCCGACCATCATCTGCACACGGATCGTCTGGTGGAGTTGGCGACGCGCCTGCCGGTCAAGATCGAATTCGTTGAAACGGCGGAGAAAGTGGAAGAGCTACTCCCTAAACTGCAAACGATGGCCGGCACCGGACTGATTGAGATGCACGACACCACCATCGTGAAACCGGCCGAGAAGAAACAAAAACAAACTGAGCCCGAGGGGCCGGCCTTGAAGAGCGAGAGTAGAGCCAAGATAATGCGCATCTACATTGGGGAGAACGATAAGTGGAATGGCAAGCCGTTGTACGAAGCCATTGTCAATGGCCTGCGCGCTCACGACATTGCCGGGGTAACAGTTTACCGCGGCATTCTCGGTTATGGCGCCAATCGCAGAATTCATAAAGACGCCGCGCTTAGTCTTTCGCACGATCGTCCCATCCTGCTGTCGGTGGTTGATACGGAGGAAAAACTGAAGGCGTTCATGCCCATCCTTGGCCAGATGGTGCAGCAAGGTCTGGTCGTCCTATCCGACGCGGAAGTCATCAAGTACGCCCATGATTATCAAAAAGCCGAGCGGCGGCAGGAGGCACGCCCATGAAACTGGAAGGGAAAGCGAGAATGTTGCGCATCCACTTTGGCGAAGATGACAGATGGCAGGGCAAACCGCTATACGAGGCGATCGTGGTGAAGTGCCGGGAACTCGACATTGCCGGCGCTACGGTTTTCCGCGGGATCGAAGGCTACGGCGCAAGCACGCTCATACATAAGAAGCATCTGCTCTGGTCCTCCGACCGGCCCATTATGGTTTCGGTCGTCGACACGGAAGAGAACATCAAGAAGTTGCTGCCGGCGCTGGACGACATGGTGGCTGAGGGGCTGATCGCGATGTCTGAAGTGGAGGTGATTCGCTATGTGCACCAGGATGGAGTGCGCTCCCCGGCCTCGTAGCTTTTCTCTCGACATGCTATGCGAGAGGTTTGGACATTTTGACGAGATGGCAAGGCATTTTGGGCGGATGCTGATCGTCGGGAAAAGGCAGCGTTCCATTCTCTACGTATCCTCGCCGCCGGTAGTATCCGGATAGTTCCTTTCGCAGATTGACAGTGGTCAGATCCATGAAACGGCAGCCGGAGGCCCGGCAATAGTCTTCGGCTGCCTCGATCAGGCGCGATCCGATGCCGGTCCGCTGCCGCGCGGGATCGACTGCGAGCAAGCCAAAGTATCCACGCTCGCCGCGCAGCTCTAAATAAACGCAGGCGACCAGCTTGCCGGATTCCTCGGCCAGCAGGAACTTACCCTGATCGAGAAGCGCCAGCACTTTGTCCGGGTTGGTGCGGTCCGCGTCAATGAAGAAGCGTTCGGGGCGGAATGCGGTATTCACCAGTAGGGCAATTTTTTCAGCATCCGCGGACTCGGCCGCGCGCCTTGTGATCTGGGGCAATCCCATGGGTTTGCTGTCCATCTGATGCATGATTGGACTTGGATTCTAGCCGAAGTCCGAAGTAGGTTAATGCGAATTCACGCTGAAAACGATGTGGAGGCTTGGCCAGCCCGGCCAGGAACCTGGGTAAATCCTATTTGAAAGGCGCACCGTACTGCTGGTGAGGGTCAAAAAACCCAATTCTGAAAGGATGATGATAAAAGTAACGACTATGAACAGGAAACTTGCAGTTGTCGGACTTGAAGAAGCAGATCAAGGCGGGGAACGGCTCGGCGGAACTGACGACGGTGGAAGGCGGCAAGCTGTGGGCGTCCCTGCACGACGGCACTCACATCATTTTGAAAGACGAGAAGGGTGGGACCGCGCAGGTGACCATTCCGAATGTATTTCAATCGAATGGTGTGATCCACGTGATCGACGCAGTGGTCATGCCCAACTAACGCGGTCGAGCCGACACAAACGCAAAAGCCAAGGCCGCCTGCGAAGGCGGCCTTGGTTATAACTAAGACTAAGGTTTTCCTTACGTACCCGCTCCGGCGGCTCTGGCGAGTGATTTTGTGGGCAGGGCTTCTGTAGTCCGTCCGAAATAAAGCCGGTAAGACTGGTAGATACCGTACATCACCGGAAACACCACCAACGCCGCCTGCCAGCCGAAGTGGTGGCTCACCAGGTTCACCATGGAGGTCATCCCGGCGCTCAGTACGTAGTAAGGGAATGACAGTTGTACGATGCTCAGCCAGACGCGACGCATGGCTGCGCCCTCGGCCAGTTTGATGATGCCTGCCACCGGGGCCGTCTGTCCCACAAAGAAAGCGGCGGTCGCCGAGGCCAGCATCAGCGGCTCCGAAGCCCACGCCGCTTTTCCAAGCCAGCCTGCATTCCAGATCATGTTCGCCATGCAGGTGGCGAATGCCATCATGCTGACGTTGAACAGCATTTGTTCCGGCTTGGATTTGCCGCCCGCTTTCGGCCAGCACTGCACTATGGTGGATACGCAGGCGATCAGGACGGCTTCCAGGGCGCTCAGATTAACCACTGCCATCAGCAGGAAGGGCAGGTTGACTGACATGTTGCCGTCAATGCCCGGTAGCTTGATCTTCATCCGCGAAGTGGCCGCCGCAAGTGCCAGCACGGCAAGGGCGAAGGCCGGGTGCTGCGTGTGGCTTCCCAGTGAGGCGTAGGCCGTGCCTGCAATCGCCGCCAGCGTCATTGTGCCGATGAAGGTTTTCGTTAGCCGCGTGTTGCGATTCATGATCGTCTCCTTTCTTTGGTTATTTCACACGGCTACTGCTCATCGTCTCCAGCATCAGAGAACGCGGCATCGGCGCTCGACTTGACCGAGCCCCAAACCACGCTTAAGGCTGAAGTGGCACTCGTGCTCGGGCCCCAGACCACGCTAAAGGCGCTCAACTGGCTGCTATTCCAGGGCAGAGCAGCACCCCAAACCACTGAACTGCCGCTTATGTTTGCACCCCAAACGACCGAGGCACCCCACACTACAGAGGCGCCCCAGACCACCGAGCCCGCGGCGACGCTGCTGTTCCCGTAAACCAGCGAAACGGCGCCGGTGGACTGGTTGACGACCGCTGATGGAGACAGAGCGGCGCCCACCGTTGCCGGAGCGAGGTCGGTGTTGGTGATCGCGCTCTGCATATTGAGCAGGCCTGAACCAACCGAGAACAAATCGTAAAAGTCGGTAAAGTTCTGCGACAGATGCGGAACCCACGCACTAGTGGAGTTAGGAAATACTTTGCTCGCCGTCTTCATCAAGCGCGCCTTGACCTGATCCGGAGTCAGCGCGCTGTTCTCTTGCAAAAGCAATGCCACGGCTCCCGCGACTACCGGCGTCGCCATGCTGGTGCCGCTGAGGGTGAAGTAATCGTTGTTCCCGTCGCTGCCGGTGATTAGCTCATTGGGATAAGCCGATTCGAGAGTGGCGCCCTGAGCCGACAACGAGACAATGTCGTTGCCGGGGGCCATAATGTCAGGCTTGACCACGTGATCGAAAGTGGTTGGACCCTTGGAACTGTAACTAGCTTTTGTCTCGGCCGACGGAGAAGTGGAACCGTTGCTCTTCATTGCGCCCACAGTAAGTACGTAGGGATCATTGCCCGGAGCGGTGATGGTTCCAAATCCGTTGCTGCCGTCGACGCTCAATCGGCCGTAATTGCCCGCCGCTACCACAACGACGATCCCGGCTTTCCAGGCTGATTCGACGGCCTGGCAGAGGGGATCCTGCGTATAGCTGACGAAGATGCCCCGTCCCAGTGACAGGTTGATTACTCGAATGTTATAGGTGCTCTGCAGCGCGATGGCTTGCTGAATGGCGGCAATCACCGTGCTGTCGCTGCCCGAGCCGTTAAGATCCAGTGCCCGCAGGTCCACGAGGTTTACACCCGACGCGACTCCGGCATAATTTCCGCCCGAGAGGTATCCGTTGCCGCCGATGATTCCGGCGACGTGCGTACCGTGACCGTAGAGGTCGTGCTGTGCACCACTCGAGTTCGACGTTGCGGTGCCGGTGAAATCTTGGTGATAGACCACGCGGGAGTGAGTCTCGGTCGAATTCCACAGATCAGGATGACTGCCGTTAATGCCGCTGTCGATCACAGCGACGCCGATACCTGCTCCGTTGTAACCTGCATTCCAGGCGGAGGGCATGCCGGTTGCCAGGTCCGTGGTGTCATCCAGTTCCTTCATGGGATGGTCAACGGTGACGGAAAGAACCTCGGGGTCTGCCTCCAAAGCGGGCAGTGCCCTTACCGGAATGGTGAGTGCGATGCCCTTGACCATGCCGAGCCTATGGTTCAACCGCGCACCCAGCTGTAGCACTCGCCCCTCTTGCGCGGACTGCGGAAGCTGCTTGTACTGAACGATTACCTGCACGGTCTCATTGGCTGCTGCGCTATGCGCTCGCGCCACCACGGGCGCGAGGTCCGGCGCGAACTTGCCGACCAGTCTGCCGTTGCCCTCCCCGTTCTGGGCGAAGGCCGCCTCCGTAACCAGGATCATCGAAACCAGGATCATCGAAACCAGGATCAGCAACCGCAGGCTCAGGCGCTTTCCCCAAGCTGCGCTCTGGCGCTGGTTGCGATCCAGGCGCCTTGGTTTTCGTGTCTGCGACATAAATGGCACCCTTCCTAAACGGGGGGCGAACGAATGTGGAGCAGAATCGTGCTTCATCCCGCTTACAGTTGTGCAGGGAGAGGGCCAATTCACCGCTCGTAAGTGATTGTAAATAGTGGAGATCAGAGCAGTCCGCAAGGGGAGGGTTGGGCCAGTCTGTCCTTCCATAAAGGGCGCGGGACAGTTTGTCCCGTCCACCGCGACCGCCACATTTACTTCGGTTTGATGGTTTTGGTTACTTCCCAGGATCGTTGCAGGATGGTCCAGGGAAGGAACGTGGTCTGCGCGGAGGATGCGGTTCAGGGTTGCATTCTGAAGGGTGAGCGTGTGAAAGGGCTATCGCGCGGCTGCGGTTACAGCTTTCATCTGCAACTGCGCGGCCGGTAACAGCGGGCGCGGGATCGCCGCCATCAACCGCTGCGTGTATCCGTGCTGCGGATTGGCGAAGATCTGCGCGGTCACTCCACACTCCACGATCTCGCCTTCATGAAGAATCGCGATGCGGTCGCAGATCCCGGCGACCGAGGCAAGGTCGTGAGAAATGTAGAGAATGGCCATCCCTGTCGACCGATTTAGTTCGCGAAACAACGCCAGAATCTCGGATTGGGTGATTACGTCGAGGGCGCTGGTGGCTTCATCGGCGATGAGGAGTGCGGGACGGTGCATGACCGCCATGGCGATCAGCACTCGCTGCGCTTGTCCCACGCTCATCTGCGAAGGATACTTGCGCAGAAAGTCATCGTCCGTGGGCAGCGAGACGCTTTGCAGGGCAGTTCGGATTGCATTCGCGCAATCGACGCTCGTGCCCGAGGTATGTGCCCGCCATGCTTCTTTGAGCTGGGTTCGAATCTTGAGTGCTGGATTCAGCGACGACAAAGGACTTTGCAATACGAGTGCAATCGCGCGCCCGCGTAGAGCCCGCAATTCGCGCTCCGAGAGCCGCAACAGATCAGAATCCTGAAACCTGATCTTGCCTTCAGTCTGCGACCGCCTCTTGTCGAGCAGCCCGAGAATCGCCATGGCCAGCGTGCTCTTACCGGAACCGCTCTGCCCCACCAACCCCAGCACTTCGCCGCGCTGGATTTCGATCTCCACGCCGCGAAGAACAGCCGGCTTGCCGGCATAGTGCACGGAGAAGCGCGCGGACAGCAGAACCGGATTGTGCGGAGCCTCGGACGCCATTTACTTAACCTTCACGCTAACTAATTTTCAGATCCGTGTGATCAGTGCAAATCCTCGACAAAGAAGCTTTCGATTACTGCGGCGCTACAGTAAGGCGCTCTGCGTTCCAGAATGTTTGCGGAGACAGAATCACAGGAGCAGCGCCGTGCACCGTCGTTGATACCGCAGAAAGGGCATTCTTGTTGATCAGGAAGATGAATGGTTCCTGCTCGACCACGATTTCCTGCACGCGATCGAAAGCTTCTTTGCGCTTTTTAGGTTCACTGGTGGAGGCCTGCGCCCGCATCAGACGGTCAATCTCGGCCTCCCATGGAGTTTCCGGAGCCTTCTGCTGCGGGTTCCACTGATGATTGTCCGAAGAACTCAGCCAGACGTTCATCTCACCGTTCGGATCCAGATCGACGTTAGTCAGTCCCAGAATGATCGCCTCATAGTCGAAAGTCTGGGTCATGCGCTCGCCCAGGGAAGGGAAGTCGAGCGTCACCACGTTTACGTGGATGCCGATCTTTTGCAGATCGTCCTGGATCAGTACCGCCATGCGCTCGCGCATCTTGCTTCCGGAGTTCGTGATAATGGAAAACACAACCTCGTTACCGTCCTTGTCTTTCAATGCTCCGTTTTCCATGCGGAACCCGTCGGCCTGTAGTTCCTTCAATGCCGTGTCGGGGCTGTAGGCCTGGGGTTTCAGATTGCTGTTGAACCAGAACTTATTAGCGGGCGAGAACGGTCCCGCGGCCGGCTGAGCGTGCCCATGAAATACAACGCGGCTTAAGTCTTCGCGATTGATGGCCTGCGAGATCGCTCTTCGGAAGGTGGCGGAGCGGAACCAGTTTTTCTTGTACACAGGGATCGGCGACTTCGCAACCTGGTTGAACCAGAGTTGCTCGCTGTCGAGGGACGGCCCCGCATCATGCACCAGTTGCGGCGAAGTTCCCGCGAGCTTGTCGAAATAATCGCCGTCGAGAACATTGATCAGGTCGATCTCGCCACGCTTGAACCGCAGCATCTCCACATCGCGGTTGGGCTGAATATCGAGCCGGATGGAATCCAGATAAGGCAGCTTCCGTCCCTGCTCGTCCGTCTTCCAGTAGTTGGGATTGCGCTTCAACAGAACCGAAGCTCCGGGCTTGTAGTCGGCCACCATGAACGGTCCCAGCACCGCCATTTCTTTTTTGGAAGAACGCTCGGAAAGAATTGCGACCTGGTCGAACAGGCGATCCAGTCCGGCCACTTGCGCTGGGAACCGAATCGAAATCTGAGTCGCAGAAATCACCTTGGTCTCGACCTTCCCCGTTCCTGAACGGAAAGCGTCGCCGGTGGCCGAATGCAGCGCGGGGTCCATCAATTGCTGAACCGTGTAACCCACGTCCTCGGCGGTAAAGGCAGTGCCGTCAGAGAATGAGATACCGCTGCGCAGGCGAAATGAAATCTGCCGCCCATCCTTCGAAACCTTCCATGAAAGCGCCAACTCCGGCTCGAGTTCTTGCGTCTGGCGATTCACCCGCACCAGAACCCCGCCGGTCAAATAGCGGATCTGCCCGGATGCATCGTCCTCGACTTTCAACGGATCAAAAGTCTTTGGCTCGTTGCGCAGACAGAGCCTCAGTTCGCCGCCTTGAGCCAGCGCGCGCCCCAGTAAGGATCCCAGGCACAACATCGCTACTGCGATTGCCTTCCCGCAGGGAGTTCCCGATTGTCTTAATATCCTCGCGTGGCGCTTCATGCGGCCACCTCCTCCTGCTTCGAAAGCAAAAGCTGAAACGACGTCACTACTACGACAAGCAAAATCAACGGCACAAACTTCCACGGCTCTTCCCCCACTGAAACCAGTCCTTCCAATTCCTTCAGCAAACTTCCCCAAGAGGGCATGGGCTCGGCCACACCCAACCCTAGGATCCCGAGATTGGCCTCACTCAAGATGAAGACCGGAATCGAAATCCAGAACTGCGCGTAGAGCACGGGCTTCAAGTTCGGCACTACATGCACCCAAAACAGCCGCCGTCCGGGAAGCCCTGCAGCTCGCGCCTGCCGGACGAAATCTGAGGTTCGCAGCGCTCCCGCGGTTGTGCACAACACTCGGGCCGCAGCAGTCCAGCCCAGAAGTCCCAGCAGTAGAAATGTCACCAGCACCGAGACCAACGGAGATACATTCAGCGGCATCAACGCCCGCGCCGTGATCAGCAAGAACAACCAGGGCAGCGACAAAAACAAATCTGTCACCGCCATCGCCATCCGCGCCCAGGCCCCGCCCAAATATCCCGCCAGTCCTCCAATCAACGCCGCCATCAGTGTTGTGAGCAGCGCTGCCGCCGGAGCCAGCAGCAATGAAATTCGGGTTCCATAAAGTACGCGAGCAAACCGGTCGCGCCCAATCTCGTCCGTTCCCAGCCAATGTGTTCGCGATGGAGGTGCATTGGTCGCTTCGCGGTACTGTTTGGCATATCCCGATGGGGCCAGCCAGCTCGCTGTCACGGATGCACCAAGCACCAGCGCTAAAACCACGCATGCCAGTTTGCGCCAGAAGCTCATGCTTCCTGGCCCCGCACTACATGACCGATTACATCTGCCCCCGAATTGGCCAGCAAGGTTACCAGCGTCACCAGGATCGTGATGTTCACCAGCAGTGGAAGATCGCGAGCTAGCGCCGCCTGCCACGCCAGCTGTCCGATGCCGGCCAAGCCGCACAAAGCTTCGACTGGAATGGCCGCTCCCGCCGCCAGACTCACCGACACTCCAGCCACTGCCAGCAACTGCGGCGTTACGACCGGCAAGACGTGCCAGAAGAGAATGCGAGCCTCGCCCAGACCCTTCGCTCTTGCCGTGATGATGTGAGGCCGAGAATAGGCCTTCACCACCAGATTTCGCGCATACCGGTAAGTGTGCGGGAACACGATCAGCGCAATCGCCAATGAGCCGGGCACATTCCACAGAACCGAGAGCAACGCCAGCACCGCGGCGGGAAGACATAGAAATGTTCCGCTCACCACCGTGGTCATGGTGTCGTAAACGGAAAGCCGCAGCCACGCCGCACTCAATGCCAAGGTAAGTGTCAGCAGCCAGGCGAGGCCGAGGCCCATAGTCAGCAACCGGAGCGTGAGCGGTGCACGATCGCGCAGCAAAGTGCGTACGGGCTGCCCAAGAGCGAGCGAGGTTCCCAAATCGCCATGCGCGGCTCGATTCATGTAGGAGAAATAAAACTTGAAGACGTTGCCATCTTGATGCCTGGCATCCCGCAGCGCCTGCACGCTCTGTGCATTCAAGTGAGGATCCAGTTCGCGCTCATCTACATCGAAGCCTGGCGCGAGCCGCACTAATGTTGCGGAAAGGAATCCTCCTAGCAGAACGGTCGCTACCAGAGCCAGCCCATGCCCGGCAATTTTCCATCGCAGGCTTCGCATTTATTCTCCGGAGGCGCCGTGGGCAAGGGAATCTTTGCCGGCGTTACCTTTCGCATGGTGGCTTTGCTTCACGGAGTACATGCGGCGGTCGGCTTCGGCCAACAGCGCCTCCACGTCATACCCATCTTCAGGACAGAACGCCGTTCCCACGCTCAGGCTGATCACATTTTTTCCACAGGTGTGCCGTCCCGCTTCGACAGCCGCCTCGTTCAAACGGAGAGTCTTTTCCTCGGCAGCCTCGGTAGTGAGTC
>Ga0307476_10000446_pt1 | contig 32856 bp, 29 predicted proteins | sample atmos_gasesECM2C_2_FD_203314 | JGI IMG/M metagenome (GOLD analysis project Ga0307476, IMG submission 203314) | Hardwood forest soil microbial communities from Morgan-Monroe State Forest, Indiana, United States - atmos_gasesECM2C_05 | ecosystem: Environmental > Terrestrial > Soil > Temperate...
GCACGGCCAGCATAAAAAGCCACTTCATTGGTATATCTCCGCATTGGTCGCGACGGCGCGCTTTGGCCTTATCCTACTCCGATTTCGGCCCTCCCGTTTTTGAATTTTTTGCTCCGTTCAGCGCAAGATCTGCTGCAGGAAAAGCCGCGTCCGCTCGTGTTGCGGGTGGTCGAAAAAGCCTTTCGGCTCGTTGATCTCGAGAATCTGTCCGTCGGCCATGAAGATCATGCGGTCGGCGACCTGGCGGGCAAAACCCATCTCGTGGGAGACCACCAGCATGGTGATGCGGTCGGAGGCGAGCTCCACCATGGTGTCGAGCACCTCCTTGACCATCTCCGGATCGAGCGCCGAGGTCGGCTCGTCGAACAGCATGATGTTGGGGTTCATGCACAGCGCGCGCGCGATCGCCACGCGCTGCTGCTGGCCGCCGGACAGCCGCGCCGGATATTTCTGCGCCTGTTCGGGGATTTTGACGCGCTCCAGATATTTCATGGCCAGCGTCTCGGCGTCGCGCTTGGGCATGCGTCGCACCCAGATCGGCGCCAGCGTGCAGTTCTCCAATACGGTCAGATGCGGGAACAGATTGAACTGCTGGAACACCATGCCGACGTCGCGGCGCACCGCGACGATCTGTTTGGGGTCATCGTTGAGCTCGATGCCGTCGACGACGATGCGGCCTGACTGCCAGTCCTCCAGATGGTTGATGCAGCGCAGCAGCGTCGACTTGCCGCTGCCAGACGGCCCGCAGATGACGATGCGCTCGCCGCGCGCCACTTTCAGGTCGATGTCGCGCAGCACGTGAAATTCGCCGAACCACTTGTTCACGGCGATGATCTCGACCGCGGTTTCGGCCCGCCGCGTTTCGGATTCGTCGGGACGTTTGTCCATCATCGCCCTTTATACGCCGAACGGCGCGCCAGGCGGGCTTCGACGCGTTGCGCGTAGCGCGACATGGCATAGCAGCAGACGAAGTAGAACATCGCGGCAAAGGCATAGCCGGTGAGGCTGGTGACCGGCGACGCCCATTTCTGATCGCCGCGTGCCACCTCGACGGTGCGCAGGAAATCGAAAATGCCGATGATGAAGACCAGGGTGGTGTCCTTGAACAGCGCGATAAAGACATTGACGATGTTCGGCAGCGTCACCCGCAAGGCCTGCGGCAGAATGATCAGCGCCGTCATCCGCCAATAGGTCAAGCCCAGCGCCTGCGCCGCCTCGTATTGCCCACGCGGGATGGCGACGAGCCCCCCGCGCACCACCTCCGCCATATAGGCCGAGGCGAACATGGCGACGCCGATCAAGGCGCGCACCAGCTTGTCCGGAGCGAGCGGTTCGGGCACGAATAGCGGCAGCATGACGCTCGCCATGAACAACACCGTGATCAGCGGCACGCCGCGGACGAATTCGATGAACATGATCGAAAGCCAGCGTACTACCGGAATGCGCGAGCGGCGCCCGAGCGCCAAGAGGATGCCGAGCGGCAGCGAAAACACCATGCCGATAGTGGCGACCACGATGGTCACCAGGATGCCGCCCCACAGATTGGTCGGCACATAGGACAGGCCGATCAGCGGCAAGCCGCCGAGCAGAACCAGCGACAGGATCGGCAGCACGACGAAGAAGTAGACGGCGCCGATGTCGCGGCGCGGCGCCCGCAGCCACAACAGCCAGCCGATGCCAAAGGCCAGCGCCAGGAAGAACAGATCGACCCGCCAACGCTGGCCGATCGGATAGAAGCCATAGACGAAATACGACGACCACACCCGGATGAACGCCCAGCAGGCGCCGGGGTTCGGGTTGGCCGGCGACGCTATGCAGGCCTCACGATCGCTGCCGGACCAGGTTGCGTCGATGAGGAAAAAGCGCAACAGCGGTGGCACGACCCAGGCGATGAAAACAATACAGATCAGCGTCAGCGCGATATTCAACGGCGACGAACACAAATTTACGCGGAGCCAGCCGAACACGCCGGCGCGCGACGCCGGCGGCGGCAGGCTCGCCGCCGGCGCCTGGCGCAAGAACTGAACCGGCATATCGGAGATCGCGGCCATGGTCTCAGCGCTCCACGATGGCGACGCTGCGCCCGTAGAGATTCATCGCCAGCGAGGTGAACAGGCTGATTGCGAGATAGACCGCCATGGTGATGGCGATAACCTCGACGGCCTGGCCGGTGATGTTCAAAACGGTGCCGGCGAAGACCTGGACCAGGTCGGGATAGCCGATGACCACGGCGAGCGAAGAATTCTTGGTCAGGTTGAGGTACTGGCTGGTCAGCGGCGGGATGATAACCCGCATCGCCTGCGGCACCACGACGAGACGCAGGATCGTTCCCGACCGCAAGCCGAGCGCCTGCGCCGCTTCGGTCTGGCCGGTCGAGACCGAAAGCACCCCGGCGCGCACCACTTCGGCGATGAAGGCGGCGGTGTAGATCGTCAGCGCCAGCAGAAGGGCGGCGAATTCCGGCAGGATTTCGAGCCCGCCGCGGATATTGAAGCGGCCCATGTCGGGAACGCCGAAGGACAGCGGCCGGCCGGCCACGATGAAGATGAGCAGCGGCAGCCCGAAGATCGCGGCCAGCGCCATCCACAGAACGCGCACCTGCTCACCGGTGTGTTCCTGGCGCCGCCGCGCCCAAATGTACAGGCCGATTGCGACGGCAATTCCGATTGCGAATGCGATGACGACAGCGCCGAAATCCGGCGCAAAAACCGGCCGCGGCAGGAACAGGCCGCGATTGTTGAGGAAGCCGCCGAACGGCAAGGCGACGCTGCCGCGCAATTCCGGCAACGATTTCAGAACGGCGTTGTACCAGAACAGGATTTGCAGCAGCAGCGGAATGTTGCGAATGAGCTCGACATAGCCGCCGGCGAGACGCGAAACCAGCCAGTTTCGCGACAGCCGCGCGATGCCGATGGTGAAGCCCAGGATGGTCGCGAGCACGATGGCGATGCCGGCGACCAGCAAAGTATTGAGCAGGCCGACCCAGAACGCGCGTCCGAACGTCGACGTGCTCGACGAATAGTCGATCAGCGTCTGGCTGATATCGAAGCCGGCGGTGTTGTTCCAGAAGCCGAAGCCGTGGGCGATATTGGCGCGCGCCAGGTTGTGCGCGGCATTGTGGGCGGCGGCGACAGCGAGTCCGACGACGATGACGAGCAGCGCAGCCTGCAGCATCAAGCTGCCAAAACCCCGCGAAAAATGCAGGCGCGGTCGCGCAATAGCCGCCCGCGCGACATCAGCCATGGGCCGGCCCGTGGCGGCGGCGGCGGCAACGTTCAGTCAAACGACGTAACCTCAGCGAACGGGCAGACCGTATTGCAGGCCGCCCTTGGTCCACAGCGCATTGAGCCCGCGCGCGATCTTCAGCGACGAGCCCTGGCCGACATTGCGCTCAAAGCTTTCGCCGTAATTGCCCTCGGCCTTGATGATGCGATAGGCCCAGTCGTTGGTCAGGCCGAGCCCTTCACCGAACTGGCCTTCGAGGCCGAGCAGGCGGCGGATTTCCGGATTGGTCGAGTTCTTCTGATCGTCGATGTTGTTTTTGTTGACGCCAAGCTCCTCGGCGTCAAGCATCGCGTGATGGGTCCAGCGCACGACGTCTTCCCACGCGTCGTCGCCCTGGCGCACCGCCGGAGACAGCGGTTCCTTGGAAATGATCTCCGGCAACACGATGTTGGCGCCCGGATCGGCGAGCAGCACGCGCGAGCCATAAAGCCCCGACGAGTCCGTGGTATAGGCATCGCAGCGGCCGGAATCGTAGGCCTTGAGCGCCTCGTCCACCGTGGCGAAGGTCACGGTTTTCAGCGACATGTGGTTGGTGCGGAAATAATCGGCGAGATTGAGCTCCGTGGTGGTGCCTTGCTGCACGCAGACCGAAGCGTCGTTGAGCTCGAGCGCCGAGCTCACCTTGAGCACCTTGCGCACCATAAATCCCTGGCCGTCGTAATAATTGACCGCGGCAAAATCGATGCCGAGGCTGGTATCGCGCGACATGGTCCAGGTGGTGTTGCGGGCGAGCACGTCGATCTCGCCCGATTGCAGCGCGGTGAAACGGTTGGCCGCGGTCAGGGGCACGAACTTGACCTTGGTCGGGTCGTTGAAGATCGCCGCCGCGATGGCGCGGCAGAAATCGACGTCAAAACCGGTCCAGTTGCCCTGCGGATCGGGTATGCCGAAGCCGGCCAATGAGCCGTTCGCGCCGCACACCAGCTGGCCGCGGTCCTTGACCGCTTTGAGCGTCTGCGCGCCTGTCGCTTGCACGCCGAACGCAAGCACCGTTGCAATGGCGAATGCCGTGGCTAAACGTTTCATGATCAGGCCTTTCAGCATGGGTAGCGCGATAGATGGGGCTTTAAGTGACTTATAAGCGGCTTTGAGATTGGCCCCGCAGCCGGGACACTTAAGGCAATTCCCCGCCCGAAGCCATCTGAGAACGATCGCGCTGTCAGGTCAAGGGGTTGACGAAAGTGTCGATTGCCGAGGTAATGGCGTAATGAGCGATGTTTGTGGCAGCGGAGAGATGCCGGCATGAACGACTCCAGCAAGGACGGCCGTTCTCCCCCGCCGCCGGCGCCAGTGCGACAGCTGGCGACGCGCGTGGTCACGGCCGGGCGCGATCCGAAATCCTATCATGGCTTCGTCAATCCCCCGGTCTATCACGCCTCCACGGTGCTCTATCCGAGCGCCGAAGATTTTCTGGCGCATCGCGCGCGCTACCAATACGGCCGGCGCGGCACGCCGACCACCGAGGCGCTGGAGCAGGCGCTGCAGGAGCTCGAAGGGGGCAATTGCGCCGGCGTCTCGCTGTTGCCGTCGGGGCTGGCGGCGATTTCGACCGCGCTGCTTTCGGTGGTGCAGGCCGGCGACCATATGCTGGTCACCGACAGCGCCTACGGCCCGACCCGGAATTATTCCGAAGGCATCCTCAAGCGGCTCGGCGTCACCACCAGCTATTTCGATCCACTGATCGGCGGCGCCATCGCCGAGCAATTTAAGCCGAACACCCGCGCCGTCTTCGTCGAATCGCCCGGCTCGCTCAGCTTCGAAATGCAGGACATCACGGCGATCGCTGCGGTGGCGCACGACAAAGGCGCGACCGTGCTCATGGACAATACATGGGCAACGCCGCTGTTCTACCGCCCGCTCGACCACGGCGTCGATCTCGCCATCCAGGCCGGCACCAAATATATCGGCGGCCATTCCGACTTGATGCTGGGCACGGTTTCCGCCAACAGCGCGACCGTCGCCAGCTTGAAGAATACGGTGCGGCTGAGCGGGCTGTGCGAAGGCCCCGACGACGTCTATCTCGGACTGCGCGGCTTGCGCACGCTCGCGGTGCGGCTCGACCGGCATTACGAATCCGGCGTGGCGGTTGCGCGCTGGCTCGAGCAGCGCCCGGAAGTTTTGCGCATGCTGCACCCTGCGCTGGAGAGCCACCCGGGTCACGCGCTATGGAAACGCGATTTCAGCGGCGCCTCGGGACTGTTCAGCATGGTGCTCAAGCCGATGCCGCAAAAGGCGGTGTTCGCCTTTCTCGATACGCTGGAATTGTTCGGTATCGGCGCGTCGTGGGGCGGCTACGAGAGTCTCGCCATTCCGTTCAACTGCGCGCAATATCGCACGGCAACGAACTGGCAGCCGGGCGGGCCGACAGTGCGCTTCCATATCGGGCTCGAAGCGGTCGAGGATTTGACCGCCGACCTCGAACGCGGTTTTGCAGCGCTTGCGGCGGCGGCGGCGGTCGGCGGTTGAGCGCGCCTACGCTGCCGCCGTTTTGCGCTCGCGCAAGACGAAATAGAGATTGCGCAGATAGACGAAGACACCGAACGCCTGGCCGGCGATGAAGACCGGATCCTTGCGGTAGAGCGCATAGACCAGAAGCAGCAGACCGCCGGCGATGGAGAAATACCAGAAGCCGAGCGGGATGATGCTGCGCCCTGCCCGTTCGGAAGCGATCCATTGCACCAGGAAGCGCATCGTGAACAGGCCCTGGGCGACGAAGCCCAAGAACACCCACCAATCGAGCTTGGTGATGAACACGTCTTGCAAGTAGGCGCCGACTGCGCGCGACAGATCAACGAGCAAGGGTTATCTCCTCGGATTGCGGAATGTGCTTTTTGCGCCGGATGAGCCACCACACGCCGGCAAGATCGAGAATGCCGATCCACAGCCGGTCGAAGAAGCCGTAATTCGACGTACCGTGCCGGCGCGGCCGGTCGACCACGTCAACATAGCCGACGCCGAAACCGTCGCGCCGGACCAGCGCCGGCAGGAAGCGATGCAGGCCGTCGAAATACGGCAGGCCCAAGAACACGTCGCGCGGAAACGCCTTGAGGCCGCAGCCGGTATCGCGCGTGCCGTCTTTGAGCACGGCGCTGCGCACGCCATTGGCGATGCGTGACTGCAAGCGCTTGAAGCCGGTGCTTTTTCGCCTCGTCCGCTGGCCGGCGATGAGGCCAAGCCGCGGCGCGCCGGCTTGCAGCGCTGCAATCAGCGCCGGCAGATAGGCCGGATCGTTCTGGCCGTCGCCGTCGAGCGTCGCGACGATCGGCGCGCGCGCCGCGGCGACGCCGGAGCGCACCGCCGCCGATTGGCCGCATGATTGCGCGTGCCGGATTTGCCGCAGCCAAGGATGCTGCGCCATCAAGTTGCGCAATTCATCCGCTGTGGCGTCTTGCGAGCCGTCATCGACATAAACGATCTCGAACGCGCGGCCCTGCAACGCCGCGGCGATCTCGGCGACCAGCGGCGCAATATTGCCGGCCTCGTTGCGCACCGGCACGACCACGGAAATTGCGGGATTGCCTCGCCCGTTGCTCTGCGGCATTGCGCTGAAAGACATGCCGGAAGCTTCTAAAGCCCAACCCGACCGGGTTCAACCCTTCGAAATTCCAGGCTTTTTGCGCAAAACTTCGCGCAGCGCCGCCTTGACCCGCGGCGACGAAGGTCCTGGAAAGGCCTTGAGATCGATCGCGGAAAACAACAGCCCGCGCGCCGCGAAGGCGCGCCGCAGCCAAAGCGCCCCGACGGCACCGACCACTGCTCCGGCGATGACATCGCTCGGATGGTGCGCCAGCACGACGACGCGGCTGAACATGATGACGAGCGCGTAGAGCCACATCACAGAGCGGCTTTTCGGCCACAGTGCGCCGATCGCGATCGCCGCCGAAGCCGCCGTGGTGGCGTGGCCGGACGGCATGCTGGCATATTCGGGCTCCCAAATGAACGGCCGATAGATGAAGGGATCGTCGGGACTGCCGACATAGGGCCGCGCGCGGCCGATCAGGCGCTTGGCGATGGTGACGAACAAGCCCGGCAGGCCGATCGCCAGAAACAGGAATCCGAACCGTACCGTGAGCATCGCCAGCACGCCTTGCGTCGCGCGCGTCAATAACGGCGACGTCACGGCGGCGAGACAAAGCAGAACGAAGCCGAAGGGAAACAGGAACCAGCCGGACAGGCCGAGATCGGTAATCCGCTCGAAGACGTCGTCGAACCACTGCGGCAGGGTGCGTGCCCAAGCGCTTGCCGCGGTGTCGATGAGGAACATGCAAGCGAGCGAGGCGATCAGCATGACGACGATTGCCCCGATCGTGGCGGCGGACGGCGGCGGCACGCTCGCCCGCGGCGCGCGAGCGAGAACGCAGATCCATTGCCGGAAATTCCTCAGCATATCTTGCCGCGGCGCAGACGAGGTCAAGACCTTGCCGCCATTCACGGCGCCCCTGCGGAGGCGAAAACCGCGATGCTGATCGGCCGGCCGGTGCTGACGTTGTAGCCGTCGACGCGCGTTCCGCGGCTGTATTGCAGCCCGATCGCATCGGCACGGCGCGCGAAGGCGCGTTCCTGACGGCTCTCGATGAAGGCGAAGCGGCAGGCGCCGCCGTTGAGGAAATCGGCGGCGCTCGCGGCGTCGGTCAGGCGTGTCTCGGTGCCGGCAAGAAACACCAGGCTGGGCTCCTCATAGCCGGCGCTCGCGGCCAGCGGATGCGCGCAACCGGCATCGTGCAGGACCCGGGCCAGCGTCACGCTCGGAAACACCGGCCGCAGCCACGGCATGATGATGGAAAAGACGCCGATTGCCAGCATCACCATGCCGACCGTCGCCCGCAACAACGCGCGCTCGGCGCCGTCGTCTTCATAGAGCAGCCACGCGAACAGGCCGCAGATGATGGCCACGGCAAAAAACGGCCACGCCGGGAACGCGGGATCGCGGGCGACTATGATCGCGAACGTCACCGCGGCGATACTGATGAGGATCGGCGCGATGAACCACCACGCCGCGCCGCGAACGAGCCAAGGCCGCCGCGACAGCACGTTCGATTCCACCGCGCCGGCAATGAGGATGGCGATGGCGGGATAGAGCGGCAGCACGTAATGCGGCAGCTTGGTGACGACCAGCTCGAAAATGATCCATGACGGCACGAGCCACGCCAGCAAAAAACGGGCAGCCGGCTCGCGGCGCACTGTCCATACTGCAGGCGCCGCCAGGCCGGCGAGGATCGACCCCGGATAGAATGTGGCAAAGAACAACACGACATAGAGGCCGGGTGGCGCGCCATGGGCCTCCTGCGCGCTGGCCAGCTTGCCGAGCATGTCGTGGCCGACCGAATTGACCAGGAAGGCGTAGCCGACGCGCATATAGATCGCGATAAACCACGGCAGCACGATCAGGGCGAGCCAAGCCACGCCAGCCAGCGGCCGCAGCGCCAACAGCCAGCGTCCGGAGCGCTCGTAGATCGACAGCGTCACCGCGGCGAGACCGACGATCATCAAATTGACCGGCCCCTTGAGCAGGATGCCGGCAGCGAGCGCGGTCCAAAAAATCGCCGGCAATGTCCAGCCGAGCCGCGCATCGCCGGCCTCCCGCGGCGAAAGATAGGCGCGCGCCAACACGCCCATGGCGGCGATGATGGTGAACAGGAGCACGGCGTCGGTCTTGGCGAGGCGCGCTTCGCCGCCCAGCAGCGCGGACGCCGCCATCATGAGCGCCGCCAGGATGGCGCCGCGCCGGGAGACGAAGGCGAGCCCGCACCAATAGGTGGCCAGCACCGCGCCGACGGCGCCGATGAGCGACGGGATACGGTAGAGCCAGATCGTGGTTCGCGCATCGGGAAGACGGAAAGTCTCGGCCGCCTTCACCACGGCCGCTTGCAGCCAGTAGATGCCGACCGGCTTGCGGTAGCGAACGTCGTCCTGGTAGCGGATGTCGACATAATCGCCGGTTTCGATCATCTGCTTGGTGGCTTGCGCGAAATAGGCCTCGTCGCGGTCGACCGGCGGAATCTGGAAAAAGCCCGGCAAAAACAGGATCAGCGAGACGAGCACCAGCATGGCCGCCGCGCGCCCGTGCGAGCCGGCGCCGATGTCGAAAAGCGCGCCAAGGCCGTTTGCCGGCCATAATCGCGGCGCCGCGCTGCTTGTCGTGGTCATGGCCGCTCTGGTGTCAACACGCCCAAATCATCCAGCGCAAGCCGGAAGGAAATCATGTCACGGCCGCTCGATGACCTTCCAATTCTGGTAATAGACGAACTTGAAACTCTGGGTCAGCACGCGGACGGCAAAGACCACGGCGCGCATAATGCCCGGAAACGGCGTTGGCCGGATCATATCGACGAACAGGCAATAGCGTGGTTGATCGGTCTCGTTAAAGGACTGATGCAGCAGCGTGTCGTCGAAGATGAAGAGCTTGTTCTCGCGCCAGTAATTGGTCCGGTCGCCGACCACGATGTAGGCGGAGTCGTCGGTCATGTCGTTGAGGTTATATAAAATCCGCAATGACGCCCGCAGGTAGCCGAAATGCTTCGACGTCGAGACTTTCTTGTTGAAGACCGAAATACCGATGGTCTCGATATATTTCCACGGCTGACGCAGCGCCGGCGCATCCAGGAACGTGTTCTGGTCGACGCCGTACCAGCGAAAGAAGGCCATGGTCCGCGGATATTGTTTTGATGCCTCTTCCATTTGCGCGACGAGTTTCGATTCGTCTGCCGCCCGGATCAAACGCGTCACCTCGTCCCGATACGCGGGTGGCAGATCCTCCAGCCGATAGACGCCCTTGTTGACATAGGGCAGCGACAAGAGATCGAGCAAGCAATTGAAGGGCGACACCACCCAGGTGAAAAAACCATTGCCGATGAAATAGCGCCGCAGCGTCGTCGCGCTCAGACCGGAGTTGCGGCTGACGTCGTAGGCGCCGCAGATGGCGTAAAACAACGCGGTCTTCGGCAGGAAATACACGAACAGGCCGAAGCCGCAGACCGGCATGATAAACCGCCGCAAGGCGTATTTACCGATGCGGACCAGACGTTCTTTATCGGTCAATGCTGCAGAAAATGTCGTGCTCACAGATGGCTTCCCTTGCGTCGTGGCCTTCGACGCTCACGACCGCTTCATATCAAAGCTCTCGCTCAATCGGGGCGGCACGCCGGTCCTGATCGAAAATAGCCGGAAGTTCCCGGCCTTCCGCCGCCCCAGGCGGACGATAGCCCGCGGCAGCTATATTGGGAAGGCGGGATTTACCCAAGCCTTATGTCCGGAACGCATTGTTTCCAAAAGCATTTAAGCCGAACGTCGCGGCCGGCCGGCTACCGCGCCGTCAATTTTGCTGCTGAACCGTCGTCCACGCGCACGACGGCGGTTGCCGTAGCGCCCGAGGAATCGATCACCGTGACGCGCGAAAATCCCGGGCCGTCAGGCCTGAAGAACAGCGCGCCGCGATCCTGTTCCGGAACCGGAACGCCGTTGACCAGCACGGTGAGTGGCGCCACCGCACCGGTGATCTTCAGCGGTATTGCATTCGCCTGGCCACCGGTCGTCGCCAGGTCAAGCCGAGCACCATCGGGCGGAAATAAAATGTGCAGCGAAGCCTGCGAACTCGCCCCGCCGAGGCGGCCCACCTGAAAGCGCTTGAGTGGCGGCGGCAATTTGGCGCTCGACGTCACCAGCACGCCCTTCGGCGCGCGCGGCAACGCGACAGGCGGCGCGCCAAGGCGCGCGAAAGCATCGAACAGGATGGGCGCTGCAGCGATGCGCCCGACCAGCCCCGGCACCGGCGCGCCGTCGGGCCGGCCGACCCACACCCCGATGGTGTGCTTGCCGTCAAAGCCGATCGACCAAGCGTCGCGGTAGCCGTAACTGGTTCCGGTCTTGAACGCGATGCGGCCTGGCACGCCGTTCTCGGGCGGCGGCGAGCCGATCAGCACATTGCCGACATACCAGGCGGCGACCGGTTCCATCAGCCGCTGCGCCTGCGGCGGCGGTGCGCCCAAATGCATGTTGAGCGGCATCGTCGTGCCCTGGCGGGCAAGGCCGGCATAGAGCATTACCAGATCGGAAAGCTTTATGCCGACGCCGCCAAGCCCGATGGCCAGTCCGGGCGCTTCGCCCGGCGGCAGCACCAGCGTTGCACCGGCCTGGCCGATCTGCGCGGTGAGCCGGCTCGCGCCGACTTCGTCGAGGACGGCGATGGCCGGAACGTTGAGCGAGAGCTGCAACGCTCTGCGGACCGTCACCGTGCCTTGGAAGGTCGAATCGAAATCCTTCGGCGCGTAGCTGCCGTAGGCTACCGGCCGGTCCTCGATCAGCGTCTCCGGATTGATCACGCCGTCTTCGAAGCCAAAACCATAGATGAACGGCTTTAATGTCGAGCCGGGCGAGCGCAGCGCTTGCGTCATATCGACCTGGCCGGCACGGCGCAGATCGAAATAATCGGGCGAGCCGACGCTGGCCAAAATCTCGCCGCTGGCGTTGTCGACGGCGAGGATGGCGAGCGAGACATCGCGGCCGAGCGTCGCGGCGAGCGCACGAACGCGCTCGCGCGCGAGATTTTCCAGATTCTTCTGCACGACCGCGTCGATGGTGAGCCGATGCACTTTCGATTGCGTGGGTTCGGCGACGACCCTGTCGGCGACGTGCGGCGCCAGCAACGGCATCGGACGGCGGCCCGCTGGCACCGGCTCGGTCTTGGCGAACGCGATCTCGTCGGCCGGCACCATGCCGGTCGCGGCAAAGCGGTCGAGCACGCGATCGCGCGCGGCGCGCGCATTCTCGGCGAAGCGATCCGGCCGGCGCAGCTCCGGCGATTGCGGCAAGCCCACCAAGAGGGCTGCTTCGCCAAGCGACAGCCGCCGCGGCTCCTTGCCGAAATAGGCGAGCGACGCCGCGCGGATGCCCTCGATGTTGCCGCCATAGGGCGCGAGATCGACGTAGAGCGCGAGAATTTGGTCCTTGCTCAGCGCGCGCTCGATCTCGATCGCGCGCACCATCTGGCGCAGTTTCGTCGCCATGCTGCGGCGCACCTCGGGCGGCTCGAGCAGCCGCGCCACCTGCATGGTCAAAGTCGACGCGCCTGAGCGAAGATGCCCGCTGGTTACGAATTGCCACGTCGCGCGCAGCACCGCGCGCGGGTCGACGCCGTGATGAATACGGAATCGGTTATCCTCATAGGCGAACAGCACGTCGAAGAAACGCGGATCGACGTCGGCGACCGTCGCCGGCAACCGCCAGCGGCCTTCGCTCGTCGCATAAGCGCGCAGCAGGCGCCCTTCCCGATCGACAACGGTGGTCGAGAAGTCGAGGTTCTTGCCGAGTGGCGGCGGGCCGAGGGAAGCGACCCACCATGTGGCGCCAGCAACAAGCGATGCGCATAAGAAAACGCCTACGAGAATAGGGCGCGCTTTCTTTCCCGTCATTGCGAGGAGCGAAGCGACGAAGCAATCCAGCCAGCCGAAACGCTGGATTGCTTCGCTTCGCTCGCAACGACGTTGAGACATCATTTCGGCGCCGTAACCTCGATGTTGCCGCTGCCGGTACGGCCATAGCGGTCCGGCCGGTACATGTCCTCGACGCGCGCCTGCGGCCGCACGTAGGTGCCGGGCGAAACCGCGCGCACCACATAGGCCACGGTAAACACCGCCCGATCGCCGCGCTTTCTTTCGAAGGCGGCGGTGAAGCGGTCGTCGCGGAATTCGGTGTTTGCCGGCTCCGCCGCGTCGGTGATCCACGCCAACGTGCCGGTATCGCCGGAGGAGACGAGATGCGGATTGTAGATCTCGAAACCGGCCGGCAGGTAGTCGGCGACGATGACTCTGCCGAATTGCGGCTGCGCTTCGGTGATCTTGAGCACCACCACGAGGCGGGTGTTCTGCTTGACCTGCGCCGGATCGACCGGATCGCCATCGGGCGTGTAAGTCAGGCGCTCGATGCGAAAACCGTTCTCCGCGGCGGGCTCCGGCGTCAGTGGCGCGCCGGTGACCGTAACCACGGCCTTGACCTCGGTGTCGCCGGTATTGGTGACTTTGACCGGCTCCTTGAGGTCATTGGCGCGGATGGTGCGGTAGAGCGCGCGCTGCACCGCCTCGCCGTTGACGTCGAGGGTGACGTTGCCGGAATCCTTCGCCATGGCGCTCGCCGCCAGCAGCAGCCAGGCGTCTTCCTGGGTCGAGGTCGGATGCAGTTGCGCGCGCGACGCTTCGACACGCTGCACCGCGGCCTGCACGGTCGCCGGCGCAGCGCCGCTTTCCGATGCCAGCGTCACCAGCGCCGCGGCGTCGCGCAGGTTCGAGCCATAGTCCTGCCGATTGAGCCAGTTCTCCGATTGCGGATCGATCGCCGCAAGCGCCGCGGCATAGACCCGCTCGGCCCGCACCCGATCGCCGACCAGCGCCAGCGCCGCGGCCACCTGGGCCTTGGCGATCGGCGTCGTCAACGCATCGAGTTTCGAATCGGCGAGGTAACGCAGGTCGCCGATCGGCACCACGCCGTTGCGCGCCAGCACATAAAGCGCGTAGGCGAGATCGGTGCCGCCGTTCTTGCTTGGGTCGGCGGTATTGGCGGCGAAATTGCGCAGATGGTCGAGCGCCAGCTTGAACGCAGTGTCGGGCACCGCGAATTTTTTCTCGCGGGCGCGGGTCAAAAAGTCGGTGACGTAGGAATCGAGCCAAATGTCGCTGCCGCCGACGCTCCACAGGCCGAACGAGCCGGTGGAATCCTGCCGCGTCAACAGCGCTTCGATGGCGCTACGCACCCGCTCGTCGGCACCGGTCTGCAGCGCCAGGTGCGTCTCGCTGGCGAGCTGGGCGACGTAGAGCAGCGGCATCGCGCGGCTGGTGATCTGCTCGGAGCAGCGATACGGATAGCGATCGAGCGCGGCGAGGAGGCTCGCCGCGTCGAGCGCCGCCGAGGAGCCGACCGAGATCGAGACGCCGCCGGTGCCGGGAACGAGATCGGCGAACATGTCGCTCGACAGCGTCACGCTGTCGCCCTTGGCGATCGGCTTCACCGTGCGCCGCGCCAGAATTTGCGCCGGCGGCCGCACCGCGAGCGTGTAGCTGCGTTCCAGCGCAAAGCCGCCCGGGCCGCTCACGCTGATTTTCACGGCGCCGTTGCCGGCCGCACTGGCAGTGACAGGGATGGTGACCGCGCCGCGCGCCTTGGCGCGCAACGTCAGCTTTTGCGTGGCGCCAGCGCCGGCAACGACCGCGTCGGTGGTCGACAGCGTGAGCGCATAATCGCCGGGCTGGCCTTCCACATTGTCCAAATCGAGATGAACCGTGGAGCGGTCGCCGGGCAACAGGAAACGCGGCAGGGTCGCGGTGAGCACCACCGGATCGCGCACGATCACGTCGGTCGAGGCGTGGCCGACCTTGTCCTTGGTCCAGGCCACCGCCATGACGCGGACGGTGCCGGCGAAGTCGGGAATGTCGAACGCCACGTCGGCACTGCCGTCGGCGCCGACGGTGACGATGCCGGAGAAGAATGACAGCGGCGGCCCGGTCGGCGGATTGCCTTGCAATGCGGCGCCGGCGTCGCCGCCGGTGCGGATCTGGCCGCTCGCGCCCTGCATGCCGTCGATCAGATCGCCGTACAGATCGCGGATCTCCGCCGACAGCGCCCGTTGGCCGAGATAGTAGTCGTTGGGCGACGGCGGCTTGTAGTTTGTGAGATTGAGAATGCCGACGTCGACCGCGGCTACCGCGATCCGCGCTTCGTCGCCAGCCTTCAGGCCTTCGATCTTGACCGGGATGTGCAGCGTGGTGTTCGGCCGCAACAGCGCCGGCGGCTTGAGATCGACCGTGAGCGTCTTCGCCGCGCGGTCGATGGAAAACCACTGCACGCCGATGGCGCGGCCGGGCATGCGTTGCGCCGGCGCATCGAGCGGTCGGCGCAGCGTCGCGACGATATAGGCGCCGCTGCCCCAGTCGGTGCCCACCGGAACTTTGACTTGGGTTACGCCCGGCTGCTTGACGTCGGCGGTTTGGCTGGCAAGGAGCTTGTCGCCGATCACATTCAACGTGAGACGCCCGGCATTGCGCGCCGTGACGGCGACCGTCATGGTGTCGCCGGGCCGGTATTCGCTCTTGTCGAGCGCGGTCTCCAGCATGTCCGGCGTGTCGGCGCTGGCGTCGACGTACCAGCCGGCATCGAACGTCACCGACGTTGTCGAGCCGTTCGGCTCAGGCGAAGTGACATTGAGCTGATAGCGGCCAAAATTCACCGGCAGCGCGATATGGCCGGGCTTGTCGCTCGCGGTATCGATCGCGCCGTCGGACAGCCGCGAGGTGGTCTTGACCGGCTCGAAATGCCACGAACCGTCGCGCTTATAGAACTGATAATGGGTTTCAATGCGCAGCAGCTCATAGTGCAGGCCCTTGGCAGCGACCGCGGTGCCATTGGGTGCAACGACCACGACGTCGAAGGCGGCGCTGGCGCCATCGGCCAGCGAGCGGCCGGAGAACAATGGCTTGACACCGATCATGTTGCCGCTCGCCGTGACTGGCAGCGTGATCTTGTGCTCGACAGCGCGGCCGCCCGGCTCGGCCATGCGCACGGCAATGCGGGCTTCGAGCGGATGCGTGCTCGACGGCAGCTTGTCGATATCGACGTTGAAGGTCGCTTTACCGGCGTCGTCGGTCGACGGCAGGCTGTCCAGCGGCTGTTGCACGGCGGCGACGTCTTCGCCGTCGAGGCCGAACTGATAGCCGGCAAAGCCGGAGCGTTCGGCCGCCACGGCAATGTTCATATCGCCGTCGAGATCGAGGCCCGAGGCCGGCGCGCCATAGAGGAAGCGGCCGGCAAGGTTGATGGTGGCCGGATTGGCCTTGGAGATCGTCCCGCTCGGCGACGACACATCGAACTCGATGCGTTCGGGCACGTAATCCTCGACCAGGAACGTGGTCTCGCCGACCGCCGCCCGCTTCGGGTCGGTGAAGACGTGCAGATGCCAGGTGCCGGTCGGCGCCGAGGCAGCGATCGGCAAAGTCAGCCCATGGCCCCCCAAGCCCTGGTCCGGCACCAGCGTGCGCCGATACTCGACGCCATCGGGCCGCTCGACCACAAATGTCAGCGGCACGCCCGGCGACGCTGTGCCCTGGGCATCGCGCAACAGTGCGGTGAGATAAGCCGTCTCGCCCGAGCGATAGACGCCGCGCTCGGCATAGACGAAAGCATCGAGGCCGTTCGGCGCCGGCCGGCCGGAGACGCCGCGGTCGGTGAGATCGAACGCAGGCCCGGTGAGGTTGAGGAAGGCAAAGTCGCCCTGGCCGTCATTGGCGGCGATCAGGGTCGGCGCGGCACCGCCCTCCCCGCCGACCAGGCCTGATTCGAATTGCACGTGGCCGCCGGCATCGGTGCGGCGCGTCGCCAGCACCTCGTTGCTGCGCGAAATCAACCGCACTTCGACGCCGGTCTTGGCGTCGGTGCTCGCCAGCGAATTGACGAAGGCGTGGATGCCGTCATTGCCGGAGAACGCCGCGAGCCCGAGGTCGGAAACGATGAACCATTGCGTCGCCAGCGCGTCGTAATTGGTATCGATGTTTTTGAGCTCCTGCGGCTGTGCCACCATGACATAGACGCCGGGCTTGAGATCGCCGACCGCCTGGTCGACCGGAAACGCCGTGGTGACGTCTTGGTTGATCGGCGCCGAGTCGACGGCCAGATCGCCGTGCCAGACCGCGACGCCGCGGCTTTCCTTGAGCCGCTCGATGTCGGAGCGGTCGAGGCTTTTTTGGAAACCGCCGCGATCGTAGCTGGTCACGCCGGCGATGGCATCGACCAGGTTGCGGTCGCTGATACGGTAGATTTCTACGGCGACCGATTTGGTGTTGACGCTGGTCACCGGAATGCCGCGTTGCCCGGTGCGCGGCAGCACATAGGCCGTGGAGGAGAACCGCACCGCGGGCTTGCGGTCGCGCACGTAAATGACGAAGTCCGACGATTTCGACAGCGATTCGTGCACCACCGACGGCAAACCGGCACGCAGGGTCACGGTATAGCTGTCGCCGTGCTTGAGGCCTTCGACGCAGAGCTGCTTCTCGGCGGTCGAGACCGCCGGCTTGTCGGTGCCGGCCAGCACGACGAACGGCGAGAAATCGGTCCGCGCCGGTAAATCCTCGGAGAATTGGAAGCAGGCGCGCGGCGTCGCGGTATCGGCATCGACCGAGTAATCGAGCACGCGGAAGCCGTATTGGTCGCGCAGCCGCTCATATTGGCCGCGCACATTGGCGGCTTCGCGGATGTCGAGCGAGAGCCGCAGTGCGTCGAGCGCCGGCCGCCACAATTGCCGCTGGCTCATGACGTCGCCGAGGAGTGCGAGACTGTCGGCCTCCTCGTTGCGGTTGGTGGTGCGCACATAGGCGATGTAGGCCGCGGTTGAGGCGCGATCGAGCAGCGTGGCGCGTTCCTGATCGTTGACCGGGCGGATCTGCATGACGGTACGCGCCATGCGCAGCCACGTGGTCGCATCGTTGGGCTGCGCGGCGACGATCTGGCCGAGCAGCGTCATGCCGTTGCGGAAATCGTTCTTGGCAAAGGCTGCATCGGCATCTTTGCGGATTTGCGCCACCGGCTTGGTCGCAACCCCCGCGTCAGACTTGATCTGGCCTTCGAGCTGAACCGCGCTGTCGGCGAGATCGCTGTCGACAAAAGGCTTGTCCGCGGCCTTGGCGGCGAACGGCGCAACGGCAAAAAGCGCGGCCGCGATTGCTACCGCGAAACCGGCGCGAGAAAGCGCAAACATCGCTGAAGTCCTCCCAGGGGTCGCAATTTCGACCCAGTGCGGCAAGTTGAGGTGACGATCTTGTCGAGGTCGTGGCCGAACGAGTTCATGCAAGCTAAAGAATTCGCAACCTTCCGATCGCCGTAGCAGAAAACCGCACTTGAGCCATGGCTGCAACGCGCTCGCAGCCTGGACGCCGGTCTTAGTTGCGCGAGGCGGGCGTCGCGTTCATTGCCGAATTCTTGACCGAAGACGGTAATCCCATACGCCGGCTTAACCACGCCCTGCGGCGAAAAATTCTAAAGGAATCCATTTGTGCTTGAGATCGCGCCGCCCCGTAGCTCAAGGGACCGAGCGGCAGCCTTCTCAGCTTCGGCTCCACTCGCCGGATGACTGAAGCTTGCCCGTGCGTACGGGGATGACAGCAGATTGATCTTTCCGAGACGCGAGCGCGGCAATCGGGCCTCGCATTCGGCTGGCGCGCTCGTGTGGTACCGCGCTGCGTCGGCAGGCCGGTCGCCGATATACCTGCCGGATGTCCCCTGTTGCAAGGGAGCAGAAGCGCGTTGCTCAGCCCCGACCGTTGCGCATGGTCGCGTTGTCGCCGTTGGCCGCCGCGCCCTTGCCGCCCTTTGGGGCTTTCTGCGTTTCATTGCCTATTACGCCGTAGTCGCCGGATTTCGTAGCGCCATCCGAGACTGCGAAGCCTTCGGAGCTCAATCCACGGCGCAATAATTCGCGCACCGCAGCGGCCCGGCTCGGCATGCGCCGCGCAAACCGCCACGTATCGACGGCCGTAAGCTCCTCCTTGGTCAGCATAATTTGCAGACGTTCGCCGCGCGGGTCCGCGCTCATGAGTCCCCTCCTATGCCATTTAACAGGCTACTGCACTTACTCATAATGTGGTCTTTGCTAGGAGTTGTCAAGTTGGGCAATGACGGCCACTTCCCTATCTTTAGCCGAGTATTCCACTGGCGCTTCCTCAGTATTGAATGCAATCAACACCAACCATGTAAGTTGAACAGGAAATAAACCTAGCCAAGAGCAAGAAATTACGAAACTATTCATCTGGGGTTTTACTTGTTGCGGCGAGGTTATTGTGGATCAGGCCATGTCAATCGCGCTGCATAACGGCCGTCAAGCATCTGACGGTTTCACACAGAGTAACGAAGCCGATCATCGCATCGCCAATAGTTTGGCGGTGATCAGCGGGCTTGTTCGCGTGCGAGCAGGGGCCGATCAAGGCCGCGCCAACGAGACTTTTCTATTGGAAATCGCGGATCGCATCGACACGGTTGCCAAGCTCCACCGCCTGATCGCTCGCCCGAATTCGGATGCCATCGAACTTCACGTCTATCTACAAGAAATCTGCCAGAGGCTGGGACGCGCGCTTGCAACAACGGCCGCACCTTCATTCTCGGTTTCTTGTCCCGTTAGCCAAACAGTGCCGTTCAACCTCGCGATGCCGCTCGGCCTGATAACGGCGGAACTGTTCTCCAACTCGTTGAAATACGCGCACCCTGCCGGCCTGCCAGCCAGGATTTCCGTCTCTTGCAAAGTCATCGCCGAAGACGGACCGACGGCGCTCCTATTCGAATATGAAGATGACGGCGTAGGGTTTCCCGAAGATTTTGACATTTCAAATGATGGAAATTTGGGGATGCGGTTTATCCGATCCCTGAGCGAGCAACTTCACGGGACGCAAAAATGGATAAGCGATCCGCTGGGCGTCCGTTTTGAATTGTCGTTCCGTTGTGAACGGCCGATGTGAAAGGCGACTTATCATGGCAACCATCATTCCCTTCGTGAAAGACGGCGTGTTCGATCACGAGGACATTACGACTATGTCGATGGCACTGGACGAGGTGTGCAAGATGCTGAATCTGCAGGACGATAATTCAGCAAGAGAAGTCATGGCGATCCGCATCATCGACTTGGCGAGGGCGGGCGAACGCAGTCCGACGCGCCTTCGTGACAGGATACTCCATGAAGCGGATTTGGCGCGTCACGTCGGCCTGGACGAAGCTCGCGAGGCGTAATGCTCGAAGGGGATCGCAGGCAAGGACTGGCGGCAGTCATGGACGAGGTTGCGCAATATAGGGAATACGCGGGCGACTGCCGAGGTTTGGCCGCGGTGGCAAAAAAACCCGAGCACAGGAAGCACTTATTGGAAATGGCTGCGGCCTGGGATACGGTCGCCAGACAGCAAAAAGTGCCAGCGCCGCGATGCGCGCAGCCAGGACGCCGGTCTTAATTGCTCGAGGTAAGCCGCGCGTTCATTGCCAAATTCTTGGCCGATTTCTTAGCTGACGATTTCTTGGCCGAATTCTTGGCCGAATTTTTGGCCGAAGGCAGTATGCCATACGCACGATTAACCGCGCGTTGCGGCGCAAGATTCTGTATATGCTGAAGCCGCGCGTGGCCCCGTAGCTCAGGGGATAGAGCAACAGCCTTCTAAGCTGAAGGTCGCAGGTTCGAATCCTGCCGGGGTCGCCAATAAAATCAGAGGTTTATTGCATTTTCGGCCGATGATTTCCGTCCTGAAAATCGCCTGGGGCGGAATGGGGGCGGAACGCAAATGGCCCTCGAAAAGGACGATGCCGAGCGCGTCGAGGCTGCTTTGCAGCACGTCGAGCGCGACGACGCGCTCGTCCGCAACGCCGTCGCTCAAGAGCAGCTATCGCCGGCCGATGCGCAGAAGATCATTGACGCGGCCGGCACGTTCGGCGCCGCGGTGGTTTTCTAAGGCGCCGCGCCCGTAGCTCTCGCAGAACCCATCCACCAGCGCCGCCATCAGACGGGCGACCTCGATCTTCGACGGCGCATTCTCCAGCCGCGACATCGTGGGCTGCGAACACAGAGGATCGCCGCTCTCCGGCGCATGGCCTACCGCCATCTTGAAGATCGGATCGTACCGCAGCGAATTCACGAATCGAACCGTGGCTTTCCGCTACATCCGTCGCTCAAATCCGCAGTTGCGGTGAATAAGAACGGCTCCAAACATTCCACGAGCTCATTGTTCAAATGCTTGATGTTCTGTCCGCGACTGGCGTCTAAGTCGTTGGTAAACCTCATAAATACATCTATTGTAGCGGTATCGAAGGCCGCTTCTGTATTTTCGAGTATTTCTGCAACCCGAAGAAGCTCCTTAGATAAATCGGCACGGCAAATGCGGTTTGTCTCGCTCGCTTCCTCACCAAGCGCATAGCGCCTTAACTTGGCTACCGCCATTTCTCTGGCAGTCGCGGGCATCCTAAAGCAACTGAGGTACTCGGGAGAGTCGAGAAAACTGCAGCAAAGACCAATTCCTCTGCTTTCTGCGTATGATGCGATCCTTCCAACATGCATCATGTTGTATGCTTGCACTGTCGTCTTTATGTAATAAGCTGAAGCGGCGCCAGTTGATATGAAACTCCCGATGTTGCGATCAACATTCGACCACTTGGATCCATGCCTGATGTATTCGTTCAGAGTGTCGAAACCATCTACGCTAAATGCGATGTGAGAGCTTGCAAATTCAGTCATCATAGATGCGACATCGCGGTCGAATACGGTGCCATTCGTCACGATATGCAAGTCGATATTCCGTGAAAAGCCTTTATCTATCAAGAACGTTAGTAATAATCTTGTCTCCTTGACCAGCAGGGGCTCGCCGCCAACCAGCTGTAGTTTCGTGATTCTGTCCGCGTTGCGTAGTAATTCACGCTGTATAAACGAGAAATCCTGGAACCACTCTTTACCTCTCGCAAGTCGTGATGAGCCGATCTTGCGTCCGCCGGAATCGGCCCTTAGCAGGGTAAGCTCTTCAATTGTGATCACGGAATCGCATTCAATACGAAGGACGAATTCGTCCGTGTAGTTTAGCGCCGCGCTTATGGGTATCGCTCTATCTATCGTCTCCCTGCCAAGAGAGCCATCCGCGACCATAAGGTCGTTTGCGAAAAGCCTAAAAGTCGCCGAGTCAACCTCGTCCCGAGAAATTTTGAGATGCAAAGAAGCGATAGCGGCGTCGAGGTTTTTGACCGTGATTAACGCAACGCCGTTCGCCTCGTAACGAGAAGAGCCGTCTTCGCCAAGATTGGCGATGACTAGTCCTTCATATTCGATGCCGATTGCATTCGATGGCAAGATAACCGCTTCGCGCCCGCGCCACCGAAGCGGTGTCTCAATCGCATGTGTCGCCCAGCGGGAATGAACTGCGTCTCTGGAAATGCTGGAGCTCGCATGCGAATTGCACATCCGGCACCTGAGATTGCAATGATTCCCGAGATCGAAATCTAACCAGACAGGCCCGCCCGGAATTCGGTAGTCGTTGATCAATGCGTTGGCTACCAAATCCTCCGGAGCCTCATTTCGCGGATTCCCCCACTCCAACGAACGCCAGCGGCTATTCGCGTCGGTCCTTCCGCTTGAGCCGCTTCGCCGTTCCTCCCTGTAACAACCTGCGCATCGTTCAACTGATTTGCCAAGGACCATCTCTTGACGAACGCTACGTAAATCCAACGAATTCCAAATCTCCTCAAAAGAGGATTGATAAACGGACAGGTTTTTCCCCCGATCCGAGACGTAACCATCGAAGAAGCAGCATGGCTTTACGCCGCCATGAGCTGTCAATTCTGCTTGTATGAACGGTATGACGCAAAAAGTTGGAGATGTTTCAACCAAGCGCGATGCTTCCTGAATGAAAGATCGAGAAAGGCCCTGGGGTTCGGATGTTATGGTTAGCTCAACGATTTCAAAAGTACATGCAGGCCCTTCAGATGGGTCTAGTCTAACGCGTTCGACAGCTCTATCGATTTCAAAGGAAACACTCCAGGTATCGAGGCCATTATTGTACAGCATAAATTTTGCATTTGGCGCGTCCGCAAAACCATGCCCGGTATCAAGGAAAAGCATCGGTTTCTTGAGCTTGCCATCGGCAGGGTGGGCGCAGAAAGTTAACGTGTAGCGTCCTGGATTAAGCTTTAGCTCTGCGCCGCCGCATTCTTCGAGCAAAATCAGTTGCGGGTCATTTCCGACAATCTCGAATTTTTGTCCGGCTCCGTTGTCTTCTATAGGAACCAAATGGAAATTTGGCGCAGCATGCAAGGAACAATTCATTGGTTTCCTCCAACGCGAAAACCCAGGCGCCGCCTACTTAACCGGGATTGCCCCGATAGGCCCCGATTTGAATGCAAGTATCCCCGAATTTGGCGTCTTGACGAGGCGGAGCCGTCCCGACCGGCGGAGCCGTCCCGGTGAGCGCCACCGGAGCGCAGAATGGCGACCGCGAGGGCAACCACGCCAGCGGCCAACACGACTTCCCGAATCATAGTTGCACCCCACAACCCAACTCCCTGGACGCAATCAATACGGGCAAACGTGGCTACAGGTCAACGAACGGACCGTACAAATGGTGATACAACGCGGGGCGAGCATTCGGCCGACCCTGCGCCGTAGGCGTCAGCCCTTATAGGCTTCGTAGTAAGTCTGCTTTAGCTCCGCGGCCATCTGTAGGGATTGCCTGATGGCGACGGATAGCAAGCCACGGTCGCTTTGATCTTCTGCGAGGTCGAGCATTTCGGCAGCGCGAACCATGTCGCAGATGTCCGGCCCCAATGACCTGTAACACTTTCGGCCCGAACGGGTTATCGAATGGTTCGAATCAGAATGTCTCGTGGTCGCGCGATCGGCGCCGTTTGCCGGTTCGTGATTACTTGGCTGCCAAATAGCCGTGCTCGACCATGCACGCGGCATATTGATCGGCTTTTGATTGAGCTCGCTGAGGCTTAGCCTTGTCGTCGATATCCGAGAAATCCGTCTTTTTTTGTCCTTCGTCACGACAATCTGTCTGGTCAATCTCAAGCAGGGCCTGGACCACCGGGCGGCCGTTCGCCCTCGTCCAAACAACCTTCTGCTCTGTGGCGCAGGCGGCGACGGCAGTGCAACAGGCAAGCATAAGGATAGCCCGGATCATGGGCGGAATTTTTGTGCCAAAAAAGTAAAGATTAGATGCCGTCTCGCCGCCGCTTCCCGCCGCCCTGGCCGATCGCCGAGCGCATTGCGGGCGGCGTTCGATATCGGCTACTTCCCGCCGAACGCGCCGCCGGACGACTAGGCGCCGCTCCCCTCTTGCTCTCCCGTTATGGTTGCCGGAATATGGGGCCGGGTTGAGGGGAGGGTCATTTGCGCTTTATTTGTATGGGTCTCGCCGTTTTCAATTGCGGCGTGCGCCACTCCTCTGCCCCCCGTGGAGATGGTTTGGATACGCACTGACGGACAGCGCACTCAAGGTAATCCTGGGTTGAGCGCCGGCTGGGGTTGGTCTCACCTGAAGACCTGAGAGGAGGCAACTCATGCTGAAACGATGGCAAAGTTTGCTGCTGGTGCTAATCATTCTATCGGGGGCAGCCGTCGGCGGCGCTACGCTCGCTCTAGCGCAGAGCTTTATTGAATTCCCGACCCCTACGGCCAATAGCAACCCCCCAGGTATCACCACGGGGCCCGACGGAGCGCTGTGGTTCACTGAGTATAACAACATCGGCCGCATCACGACCGCCGGTGTGATAACCGAATTCCCGCTCTCCCCCCCGGACGGTCCCCTTGGCATCACAACAGGGCCGGACGGCGCGTTGTGGTTCAGCGATCAGACGGGCAGTATCGGCCGCATCACGACGGCCGGTGTGATTACCGAATTTCCACTTCCTCCCAACCCTCCCACTTACCTGAATAAAGGGCCCAGGGGCATTACGACGGGGCCAGACGGCGCGGTGTGGTTCACCGAATGCACCCCCACACATATCGGCTTTTGCGTGAACAGCAACATCGGCCGCATCACGACCGCCGGTGTGATTACCGAATTCCCGATCGGCAATGTATCCTCTGGTATCACGACGGGGCCGGACGGCGCGCTGTGGTTCACTGAACAAGGTTCGCCTAGCAAGATCGGCCGCATCACGACGGCCGGTGTGATTACCGAATTTCCACTCCCCAGCATACTCACCTCCGACAACCCCTGGGGAATCACAACGGGGCCAGACGGCGCACTGTGGTTCACTGACTCTTATGGCAACTACATCGGCCGCATCACGACCGCAGGTGTGATTACCGCATACCCGCTCCCCACGGGCGGTAGCTATCCCTTTGGCATCACGGCGGCGCCGGACGGTGCGCTGTGGTTCACTGAACAAGGTTGCTGCATGGGGATGAACCCCAGCAAGATCGGCCGCATCACGACCGCTGGTGTGATTACCGAATTCCCGGTCGCCGCAGCCAATAATAACGGCAATACCGGCCCCACAGGCATTACGGCAGGGCCGGATGGCGCCTTGTGGTTCACCGAAACTGGTGAAGGTTACACTACGACGCCGAGCAGGATCGGGCGCTTTTCCCTTCCTACGTTGCAAGCTACTCCCCCAACCGGCCCGGCACCTCTCGCTGTCACGTTTACGACGCAGGTGCAGTCTCCAGACATAAGCGGCGGCTACAAGGTCGATTTCGGTGACGGAATAACCAGTCCGATGGGCATAGGTCCGTCGGGTATCGCGTGCACCGTAAACCCACCATGCTATACGGGTATCGGGACGACTTCACACACCTACGTATCGAACGGCACCTATACGGCGACACTCCTAAACTCTGCCAGTATTAGTGTGGCAACGGTGCAGATTGTGATTAGTGTGGCAACGGCGCCGATTGTGGTGAGTGGGGCCGTCGTCTCACTTCCGATCATGTCCCCCCGCGCCGCCGCTCCCCCATCAATCACACCGAGGATCGTAGTCGGTGGCACTTACGCCTCTCTTCCCACCATCTCCTCCTTCGCCGCTACTCCCGCATCAATTCCACAAGGATCAGGCGCCACACTCTCGTGGTCTGTCTCTGGCGCAACCTCGCTCTCCGTCAGCGGCATTGGCGAGGTGAACGGCACTTCGATCGAAGTCTCACCAACACAAACCACCAATTACACCCTCACCGCTAGCAACGGACAGCGCTCCGCGACCGCGCAAGCGACGGTGACGGTTTCTTGGTATCGCTGGAGGCGGATCGATCCCCCGTCGCCGTGACGGCTCTCAGCTCTCGCGCGCCGAACGAGGATGCGACATTGATCGGCAAGATTGCAGTCTGACGGGGCCGCCGATAGATGTCAGCTACTTCCCGCCGAACACGTCGCCGGGCGAATGAGCGCCGGACAAGTGCAGGCCGCGCCTAACTGCCTCCCGGACCGACGACACCATACTGCGGCACGGGCATCCTGTTTTTCGCCACAGCCACCAAATGGCCGCTGCCAGCAAGAGGCAGGCGCCAAGTGGCTCCGGCACAAGGAACATGCCGCATGTGGCAAGCGCGACCGGCGATTTGATACTGCGGAAGTTTGTCATGGGCTCAGGCGCGCTCGCCTCGGGGCAAGCCGGAACCTTAACAAAGTATTAACGACGACCGGGAGGTACGACTCGTGTATGGTTAACGAGCCGCGGCGCGCCGGGAAGCGCGGGATGGCGCCCCGCGCGGCTGACTGCCGTCAGCAGGTGGTCGATTTTGACGTGACATTCGGTTTGTGCCAACAACCCTAGGGTTTGGTTTGCATGAAAGGATTTCAGACATGGCGAAACCGTCGATCAGCCGCAGAGGGCCTACAGCCGTGGATAGCCACGTCGGGCAAAAGATTCGCGCCCGCCGCATTTTTTTGCGAATGAGCCAAACCGAAGTTGCCGATGCGATCGGCATCACGTTCCAGCAAATTCAGAAATACGAGAGAGGCGCGAACCGCGTCGGGGCGTCGCGCCTGCAGCAAATCAGTGACGCGCTAGGTGTCTCGCCGTTTTATTTTTTCGAGGGCGCGCCAACCGTCGGCAAGAAGAAGCCTGCGCAGAAAGAGGGCGAGCTATCGGAAGGCGCAATCCTTTCATTCCTCGCGACCCGTGAGGGCGCCACGCTTGTCCGTGGTTTTCTCGCCATCGAACAAAAAACAATTCGCAAGAACGTCATTGATTTTATCGAAACTTTGAAGGGGCGATGAATATGCGGTGCAAAGATTCCGGGCGAGCATCGCAGCCGGCCCACCGTGCTGGCGAACGCGCTGCCCGCGGTTGCCAATAAAATCAGTGGGTTATCACGTCTCGACCTGGCAAAAATCCCAAGCGTCGTCGGCGTGCCGAGCCCGGATGTTCGGCAACCGCACCGGCCGAAGCGGCGAAATTCACTGCGTCACTGCCGGAATAAAATCGCCGCCTCGGCGTTAGTGATTGAGCAGCATCGCAACACGAGGAGATCAGCCATGAGAATCATGCTTTTCATGCTGGCAGTTTTCGTCGTCACGGCCGGCAGCGGCACGCGCGCGCAGGCGCAAAACTATCCGTGGTGCGCAGATTACGCCGGCTTCGGCAGCCAGAATTGCGGATTCACAACCATTCAACAATGCTTGGCCGCCTTGAGCGGAAACGGCGGCTTCTGTAACGCCAATACGCAATACGTTCCCCCCGCGGGACCGTCGACGCCGCGACCGCGCAACCACTCGTGATCGTCGGGCGGGTCGCGCCTCGGTCTCGCAACACGAGGAGATCAGCCATGAGAATCATGCTTTTCATGCTGGCAATTGTCGTTGTCGCGGCCGGGATCGGCACGCGCGCGCAGGCGCAGAATTATCCGTGGTGCGCGCAATACAGCGGCTTGGGCGGCACGAATTGCGGGTTCACGACCTTTGAGCAGTGCATGGCCACGCTCGCCGGCATGGGCGGCTTCTGTAACGCCAATACGCAATACGTTCCCCCCGCCGGACCGTCGGCGCCGCGCGCCCGCAGGCCGTGGTAATCGTCCGCTGTCGCGCCCTATAAGAAAGGCTGGGGCCGCCGCCAGGAGCGGCCCCGTGCAATCCTAATTGGGCCAGCACTTTTTGCCTTCCGGGCCGAGGTGATATCCCGGCGGACAGGCTCTGCCGTCGAACATCGGATGGCACTTACCGCCCGGGCCGCGCCAAAATCCCGGCCCGCACCCTTCTGCGGCCTTGATCACCATGCTGTCGCCCTTGCCGACAACAGCTGGCGTGACCGCGGCGCCGGCGGCGGTCGCAAGACCGAATGCCAACGCGACACCCAAAAAGACCGTTCGCTTCATCCTGTATGCCTCCCCGCTTATTTGAAACCGTGCCCACTAATTGAACTGATTCACCGGACATCGGGCAACATTTTTCTGGCTGACGGGCGGAAAAACCTCCATCCCATCCCCCGCGTGAAGCGGTCAGCCGTGGGAATATCCGCTAATCCGAGTCGGCGGTCACCTTCGTCCGGCCCGCAGCCGCACTCAACGCCGTCAACATGCTTTGAATCAAATTACCGCCCGCTGCCGCTCGCAGCTCGTCCGGCACAATGCCGGCGCGGATCGCGTCCTCCCGGCACAGCGCCACAAGCCGTACCGTTTCCCGCATCCTGTACTCGTCGGCGACCGCCCCAACATGGCCTGACAACCAGTGCTCCAAAAATTCGCGCGCTCGCTCGCTCATCTCTGGCTCCTCACGCATACATTGGCTCCAAAGTTTCTCCGGCTTCGATCGCGTTGCGCATTCCCCCACCGCCGTATCGCGCGCTCGGATGTCAGCGTGAGGTTATGGCCGAATTGCGCAATCCAAATGGCCAAATGATGGTATCGCGCCACCGTTGTGATTGACTCTCGCCAAGCAGATGCGACAGTGCGCGGGTACGTGTAACAGTCGTTGCGTTGGGGGGAAATTCCGTGGCCTCGCCTGAGTATTGGGCCTCCACGGGTTGGAAAGCAGCCGCGACGTCGCTCAAGGCGATCGTTGCAGGCTGTCTCGGCAATTCATCTCGATTTTTTTTGGCAGCCTCAAATTATCTGCGCAAAATCTCGAAATATCTTTCTCCGATCGTCGCCGACTATTTTCGCAAATCGTCTCGGAATCTTTGGCCAACCGCCGCAGGGCGCTTGCGCCAAACGACTGAATATCTTTGCACGACCGGTGCCACCTACTTGGGCAGATCGTCCAAAACCCAGATCGCCCTCATCGCCGCAATTGCCATCGCATCAGGCCTCGGCGGTTTCGTGACGACAACAGCGCTCCTGCAACGGCCGGCGGCCGCCCCGGCGACGCGCGAGGCAAGACCGCAATCCAAGCATTCGTGGGTGTCGGAATATGAAATCGAGCGCGCGCAGCAGCTGGGTCGGATGTTGCTCGACATCAGTCCCGCCGAGCTGTTGTCGATGTATGAGCGCGACGGCAGTGATGCGGTCGAGACCTACCGGGACGGTTGGGTCAAGATCGACTATCCCATCGTGTCATTCGACCGGCAGACATTCGGCAAGACCACCTACGACGTGGTCGAGGCGGCGGCGCATTTCCGGTCGGTATTCCCGGGAAAAATCATCGCTGTTTTCAACGCGCAAATGTGGGGCGCACAGCTGCATATGCACCGGGCCCAGGATCAAATCGTCGCGTTCTGCAAGTTCAGGGAAATCGAGCGCGAAGAGGTTTTGACAAATATTCACCGCCTGTGGTTTTACGGGACGGGCTGCGACTTGCCGCAGCTTTTAGAACCGAAAAATGCAATGATCTATCGCTGAGCATCCTGCCGGGACGGCCGGTCGTTGCAAAGCCTTGATAGGGAGAGCCTGATCCAATGAAAGCGGCTTACATCGAAAAATTCGGCGGCCCCGAAGTATTGCAATACGGCGATCTGCCGGATCCCGTGGCCGGCTCGGGCGAGGTGGTGGTCGACGTCCATGCCGCGACCGTCAACGCCGCCGACTGGAAGTTTCGCGCCGGCGAATATGCGCGCCATTCCAATGTCAAATTTCCGCAAATCCCGGGGCGGGATTTCTCCGGCGTGGTCAGCGCGGTCGGCGACGGCGCCGATCTTAAAGTGGGCGACGCGGTGTTCGGCGTGCTCGGCGCCGGCAAGGAAGGCACCTATTGCGAGAAGGTGGCAATCCCTGCCGCACTCGTCGCCAAGAAGCCGGACGGGCTGTCGCATATCGATGCCGCTGCCTTGGCGCTTACCGGGCTCACGGCGATCAATTCGGTCGAAGACACGCTGAAACTTCGGCGCGGCGAGACTATCTTGATCCAGGGCGGCGCCGGCGGCGTTGCCGGTTTCGCCATCCAGTTCGCCAAATATCTCGGCGCTCGCGTGATCACCACCTGCAGCGCGGCGAATGTCGACTATGTGCGCAGCCTCGGCGCCGATCAGGTCATCGACTACAACGCGGAGAATTTCACCCGCGTGGTGTCCGGTTGCGACGCGGTGTTCGATACGGTCGGCGGCGACGTGGCAAAACAATCCTACGCCGTCCTCAAGCCCGGCGGCCGCGCCGCATTCATCGCGTCGGGTGCCGAGGCGCCAAAACCCGATCGCAGCGACGTGGCGGGCTTGCGGCCGCCGGTGCCGCGCTCGCGCAAGGCGATGGAGCGCATCGCCGAGCTCTATGTCGCCGGCGCCGTCAAGCCGCCCGAGGTCAAGCTCTACAAGCTGTCGCAAGCCGCCGATGCGCACCGGTTGAGCCAGGCGCGGCATTTCAGGGGCAAGCTGGTTTTCCAGGTGCGGTGACAGCTCAGCTCACGGCAGGATCAAAACCGCTGTCGTATTCGTCGCTGCAAAACGGTCCGCCCTGGTACCAGTCGCCGATCGGGTCGGGCGGCAGCGCTTTTTGTGCGGCGAGGGCCGCGGCGGCGAAATCTTCGGCGTGGCCGGTCGGGCGATAGCCGTAGCGGTAGGCCGCCTCGTTGTCCCACCAGCTGCGCTCGTTGTGGGATGCGCCGAAAAATATCTCGTGGCGCAAGTCCGGATGCTCGAGGCCGATGCGGATGAGCTGCAGCAAATCCTCCGGGCTGATCCAGATGGCGAGCCGGCGCAGGTCGACCGGCGCGTCGGCGAAGTTGCCGATGCGGATGCAGGTCACGCGCAAACCGTGCTTATAGGCATAGAGCGCGCCGATCGCTTCGCCGAAGGCTTTGCTGACGCCATAGCGCGAATCCGGGCGCACCGGCTCGTCGGTGCCGATCTTGCGATGCCGGGGATAAAAGCCGACCGCATGGTTTGACGAGGCAAAGACGACGCGCTTGACTTTCTTGCGCCGCGCCGCCTCGAACAGATTGTAGCAGCCGATGATATTGGCGCGCAGGATGCGATCCCACGACTGCTCGACCGATTCGCCGCCGAGATGAACGATGCCGTCGACGCCATCGACGAGTTTTTCGACCTGGGCGAAATCGGCGAGATCGGCTTCGACGAAAGTCTGGTGGGCGGCCATGTCGGCGGGCCGGCGAATATCGCTCCAGCGCATCCGCGGGTAGACGCCGTCGAGGAGCTTGCGCAGCCGCGTGCCGATGCCGCCCGCCGCGCCCGTCACCAGAACTGTCTGCATGAAAAATCCTCGCGGCTAGTGAAATTTAGGACGACGCGGCCGTGGCGGCCGGACCATCGCCGATCTCGGCCGCGAGCTTCTGATAGCGCTTGCGGCTGTCGACGAGGTGACGCCGCATGGCGGTGCGCGCCGCGGCGGCCGCACCGGCGCGGATGGCGTCGAGGATTTCCATGTGCTCGTTCTGGATGCGCTTGAGGTAAGCGCGCTGATCCTCGATGCGCGTGAGACTCTTTCGGATACTCTGGCGCGGAATGATGAAGCGGCCGAGATAGTCCAGGAAACGCTTGAACTGCGCATTGCCCGTGGCATCGGCGATGCTGCAATGAAACGAAAAGTCCTCGTCGACGGCCGATTCGCCGCGCCCGATGGCGTCCTCGATGCGCCGGTAGGCCTCGGCGATCTTTTTGATGTGCGCGCCATGGTGACGCTCGGCCGCCAGCCCCGCCGCTTCGATCTCGACGCCGGCGCGCAACTCCATGACGTCGAGGGCTTCGCGCAGCGAATCCAATTCGTCGACTTCGATGCGGAAAGGCCGGCGCACGTCCGCGGCGACGAAGGCGCCGACCCCTTGCCGCACGACGACGAGACCGTCGGCGCGCAGGCACGCCACCGCTTCGCGCACCACCGTGCGGCTCACTCCGGTCGCGGCCATCATCTCCTTCTCGGTCGGCAGTTTCGAGCCGGGCGGCAGCCGGCCGCCGGTGATGTCGGCGGCAATGCGCGCGACCAGTTGCTCCGTCAGCCCGCGAGCCGCCGCAAGCGGCCGGAATGTCGGCAGCCATGGCTCTACAGACCGGGCGGGCACAGCTTGACACTCCTGGCTGATCTGGTCATCGTATGACCTGATAACATGGCCCGCCGAGAGCTTCAACGGCTCAAAAAAGGCCTGCAACATTCCGCCAAAGCGGAAACCCGCGGGAGGAGAAACATGGATCGCCGCGCATTCATTCGTCTGGGCACTGGGACTGCCGTCGCCGGCCTTGCCGGAAATCTTGGCACGCCTGCGTTTGCGCAGCAGAAGCTGGCGCTCAAAGCCTCGGACGTTCATCCCGCAGGCTATCCGACGGTCGCCGCGGTCGAAAGCCTCGGCAAGAAACTCGAAGCGGCGACTCAAGGGCGGCTCAGCGTGCAGATGTTCGCCGCCATGCAGCTCGGCGGCGAGAAGGAAGCCATCGAGCAGGCCCAGGTCGGCGCCATCCAGCTCGCGCGCGTCTCGGTCGGCACGCTCGGCCCGGTGATCGACGAGCTCAACGTATTCAATCTGCCGTTTCTGTTCCGCAACACCGCGCATATGCAAAAGGTGATCGACGGCGACATCGGCACCGAGCTCCTCGACAAGGTCACCAACAACGACAAGGCCGGGCTGATCGGGCTGTGCTGGATGGATGCCGGCGCGCGCAGCATCTACACCATCAAGAAGCCGGTCCACACGATTGCGGACTTGAAGGGCCTGAAAATCCGCGTCATCGGCAATCCGATGTTCGTCGATATGATGAACGCGCTCGGCGGCA
>Ga0307476_10000447_pt1 | contig 32853 bp, 32 predicted proteins | sample atmos_gasesECM2C_2_FD_203314 | JGI IMG/M metagenome (GOLD analysis project Ga0307476, IMG submission 203314) | Hardwood forest soil microbial communities from Morgan-Monroe State Forest, Indiana, United States - atmos_gasesECM2C_05 | ecosystem: Environmental > Terrestrial > Soil > Temperate...
GCAGAGGGCATGCGCAGAGGGCATGCGCAGGGGGCTCGGCGAGTTCTACCGTCCGGCCGTCAGATACTCAGGAAGCGCCGCGGCCGCGCTGTCCCATACGCAGGAATCGCCGCCGCTCGTTCCACTGATGACGCGCGTGCAGCCGCTCAGTCTGGTCCGTGGGCTCTCGAGGCAACTTCTGCAGTGCGCGCAGGGCCGCCGCATGCGCCATCGCCACCGCGGGGTCACTCTGCAGAAGCCCGCGATAATGGTCGAGAAATGCCTGCTCGGCGGCTGCGCCGCCGCCGCTGAGAAGCTCGCGTGCGTGTGCGCCGATCGCCGCACTCTCGCTGGCGGGCAGATCCTGCGCGTGAGCGACCGCATGGTCGATGTCCGCGATCAGGCGATAAAGCGGCTGCAACCAGGCCCACTCGGGGCTGGTCGTGATCTGCTGCAAGCGCTCCAGAGGCGACGCAGGCGGCGCCAATTGGCGCTCCGCCTCGATCAGCGCGCCGAGCACGCCCTGCAGTGCGACGCTGCTCTCGCGCAGAGTCTCGAGCCACGGACGATCGCGGGTGCCCTGCTCCATCTGAGCTCCAGTTTCGACGGGATAGTGACTCGCAGCCCGCGAGCAGCCTAGCGTAACGGCTGGACACGAGCTGTGCCAGACAGCCAAACGGTGTCGCAGCGCTGCAGCTCGCCAATCGCTTCGAGCGTCAGCTCCGCCGGCGGCCATGCCGCGACCTCGCGCGGATCGAGTGCGTAATGACCCTGGCGCACGAAAATGGTCGTGAGCCGCTCGCGCCAAATCCGCTTCATAGCGGTAAGGATGCGCAGCTTGTCGTCGACCATGACGTAACGCGCGGCCGGAAATCGTCGCTCGACGTCGGCAAGCATCTGCTCCTTGTGCAGGTAGATCAGGACACGCCCCTCGACCGCATCCCACAGGCCGGCCCGCTGTATCTTGCGCGGCTGAAACACCACGTCACCGTCGGAGAGGATGACCGTCTGACCGAGGCTGCGGCAGCGCGCCAGAGCCGCAAGCGCGCCGGGATAGAGTCGGCTTGCGAACGGATAGTCCAGCAGGAAGAACGAGACGTGCGGCAGCTGCGGGTCGTCGAGGTGCTCCAGCCGATAGCGTTGCAGCGCACCCAGATAATCGGCGTAGCCGAGCTGGTTTCGCAGCTCCTCGAAAATCTCCCAGTAGCGGTCCTTGCTGGCAAGGCCGACCTCGCGCTCGAGGTGTGCGCTCAGGTCCTCCTGGACGGCATCGTTATCGAGCAGGGTGTTATCGACGTCGAAGAGGAAGACAGTCTGCGCTGAATCGCCCATGCCCCGCAGTTTACGCTGCGGGGCAGTCGATCAGATGTTCGCGAATCGAATCAGCGTGCGCTGTAGCCTCGCGCGTCGAGGCACGCAATCATCGCCCGGCGGTAGCCCGCCTGGTCGCCTTGCTGGGACGGACGGGTCGGATCAAATCCCGTCTGGTTCACAGCCCAGCTGTGGCACTCGTAACGATCGTTCTGCGCCTGGGCATCGCTTTGTCCGTTGCGCGGATAAAGGTACACGCCACCCGATCCAGCGCTGTAAGGCGGCGCGGCGGCCGGAGGAGGCCCGCCTGAAGCCGCTGAATCGGGCGGCGGAGCGGGCGCGTTGGGGTCGCCGCTGCTGGCGCCGGAAGCGTCGGCCGAGTAGTCGGCACTGGCCCCCGAGTAATCGGCGCTGGTACCGCTGTCGTTCGCCGCGGGCGGCGGATCCGTCACAACGTAGCCGTTGGAGCCGGGATTCCACGTGTAGTAAAGCGAGTTGTAGTAGTAGTACGGCACGCCGCCCCACCAGAACGTCGCGTAGCCAAGCGGGAGCACCGGCAGCCACCACGCCCAGCCGGGATAGAACCCGATATGCGGCCAGAAGGCTCCGTGCCAGTAACCGCCGCCCCAGTAGCGGGCGCCCGACCAGTAGTGGCCGCCGTACCAGCCGGCACCGTAGCGGCCTGCCCAGCCGCCATAATGGGCGGCAGGCGCGTAGTGCGCGCCGCCCGCGAAATGCGCCCCGGCGTATGCATGGCCGGCGTAGGCGCCGGCAGCGTAGTGAGGAGCTGCGGCGAAGTGCGCGCCAGGCGCCGCGAAGTGCCCACTGGGGGCCGCGAAATGCGCGCCACCGAAATGGGCGCCGCCCGCATAGTGGCCACCGCCGGCGAAGTGCCCGCCACCTCCGAAGTGGCCGCCGCCGCCGCCGCCGGAATGTCCTCCGCCGCCGACGTGCTGGGCATAAGTCAAAGCGGGCGCGGCAGCGACGGCTGCACCCAGCAGCGCGACCGCAGCGGATCTCAATACACGCGCAGTGACTCTGTTCACTTTCATCACCCCTTTGGCCGGGATCTGCTCCGAGCTGAAACCGGTCTCAATCATTAGACGCTTGCCGAGCTTCGCTGTTCAAGCTCACTTGACCTTAAAACGCTGCCGGTTGCTTACCCGTTGACCGACATCTCTTTTAGTGGGGCTCGGATAACTTATTTAAAGCCGAATCAGTGACTAAGCGACACGGCGCCGACGCGCAACGGGCCGCGAGCGTTTCCGCGACCTCCTGAGGGCCGTTCCCGTGGCGTAGCGCGAGGGCTGTTCACCCGGGATTCAGAAAGCGACTACAGGAACGCCCGACTGATGAAGCCGCGAGGAGCGTTTGCCGCCAGCCGGTGCATCTGGGCCCGTCAGGACACGGGCCTGCGCCCATGCGCCGCGTCTCTCAAAACACCATATTCAGCGCGATCGCGGGGGTGAGGCTCGCGGAAGTGTTGCGGCCGAGCTCGATGATACGCACGCCCAGCAGCGTGCCGATGCGGCTGCTCCAGTTGTATTCGATGGCCGGCGCGAAGGCGATCGAATACGCCGTGCCCGAGTCGGTCGCAAAGCCTTCGGGTGCGCCGCCTTCCGGCGCCGTCACGAGGCCGGTCACCCGTGTGTTCGCGTTGTTCTGGTAGACCACGTCGAAGGCCAACACCCATCGACTCGTCAGGCTGTATTCGGCTGCCGCATCCGTGGTGAAGCCATCGCCCGGCCATGCGCGCCCGCGAAACCCGAGTGGCGTGCCGTAAACGCTCTCGTCGCGCAGCCCGACGCTGGTGGAGACCGCATAGGTCAGATCGAGTCGTAGCCGCAGGATGCGGCCATTCGGCATCCAGAAATAATCCTGCGAGTAGAAGGCCAGCGCGCCCGTCCATGCGCCGGCTCCGACTCCGTCGCTCGCGCGTCGCAGTTGATCGTACCGACCTGTGGGCACGGTCAACTGCACCACGATCGCGGTCGCGGGCATCGTCTCGCCGGGTGCATAGCGGGTCAGCCCGTAGCCTGCCTGCAGCGTTATATCCCCGACGTCGATCCCGGAGCTGTTCGCCGCACCCGCCGGCTCGTCGTAGCTGAAGCGCGGAATCATGCCGGCGGTGATGCGGTCGGTGAGGCCGTAGAGCAGGTAGCCCTGCGATCCCACGTCGTGCTCGTACGGGCCGCTATGACGCCCGCCGCTGCTGTCGAAATGACCGTTGCTGATCAGATCGTACAGATACGGCTCGAGCAGCACGTGCCCTTGCGGCAGAGTCGCCGCATTCGGCGCGAGCATGGGGCCGGTGAACCAGGCTTCATCGAGCGACTCCTGTTGCGCCACTGCCGCCGCGCTGACACCTAACGACGCACAGGCGATGAGACGCCCGACCATACCGATGGGCCTGTGGGACGTGGAAGGTGAATGTTGAGGTTGGAGTTGGAGTTGGTATTCGCAGGCACTCATGGCAAGCACTCGTGGCAGGCACTCATCGGTGGCCGGCAGCGCGGCCGCTGTGTGACTCGTGTCACAGTGGGCCTCACAGTTAACTTTCTGTCACAGAAGTCAGCAATTCCCAACCTGGGACGTTGTTAACGCCAGACAGCCGGGGGATCCGGCTCAATAGCGACCACGTTCAAACATCGTTTCGGGAGGAAGATGTCATGTCGTTGAATTCCATTCGCAAGGCTCTTACGGTTGCGGCCGCCACCCTGGCGCTCGCGGGCATCACTACCAACGCGCTGGCCGACACGCAGTGGCAGAAGGACCATCCGCGCCGGACCGAGGTGAACAACCGCCTGGCCAACCAGAACAAGCGCATTCACAACGAGGTCAAGGACGGCCAGATCAACAAGGCACAGGCGGCCAAGCTGCACTCTGAGGATCATGCGATCCGCAACGAAGAGCGCACCATGGCGAGCACCAACGGTGGCCACATCACCAAGACGGAGCAGAAGGCGCTCAACCAGCAGGAAAACCAGGTCAGTCGGAAGATCGGCAAGTGATCCGGGCGAGATCGCCTGACGGGAGCGCCTCGCGCTCCCGTTCCTTCCTTGCCGTCGTTCTCAGGTCCGCAGCGAGAAGGGCGTGAAGTTGGTCTCGCGGTCATAGTAATCCTCCTGCTCCGCGCGCTTGAGGAAAGCCACGACGCGATAGGTGAGCGGCGTCGCAAGCACCTCCCACAGCGACTTGAGCAGGTACTGAGTGAGGAGCGTGCCCATCAGCTGGCCGCGCGAGAGCACGCCCAGGAAGGCGATGGTATAGAACAGGCCGGTATCGACCAGCTCGCCGCACAGCGTCGAGCCGATGATGCGGCTCCACAGCCATCGCCCGCGCGTCCAGATCTTCATCTTCGCCAGCACGTAGCTGTTGACGAACGAGCCGCACCAGAAGGCGATTATCGAGGCGCAGACGATGCGCGGGGTGCTGCCGAAGATTTCCTCCACCGCCGCCTGATGCGAACGCCAGAATGGCGCGGGCGGCAGCCGCACGATCACCGTGGACATCACCGCGGCGAATGCCAACGCGGCAAAGCCGCTCCATACGACACGGCGGTCGCGGGCGTAACCGTACACTTCGGTGAGGATGTCGCCGAAGAGGTAGGAGATGGGAAAGAAGAGCACGCCGGCGAGAAACGTGCATTCGCCCCACACGGGAAGGTAGACGGTTACGAACTTGGCGGGTCCGATCAGGTTTGCGCACAGCAGTACGCATACGTACGCGCCGAGAATGAGGTCGTAGTAGCGGTACGTCTTCACGCGCGTGGCGTGGCGGAAGGCTGGAAGTTCTTGCGCAAACTGCGCCAGACCTCGGCGTAATCGCCCTGCAGCAGCTTCGACTCGAGGGCGTAGCGCGTCGGCCGGATCAACGTTCGCGTCTCGAACATGAAGGCCATCGTGCCGGCAATCTTCGTCGGTTTGGAGGTGTCGGCCCGCGTGGCCCGCTCCCAGGTGGCGGCGTCCGGCCCGTGACCGCTCATGCAGTTGTGAAGCGATGCGCCGCCCGGGGCAAAGCCCTCCGCCTTGGCGTCGTAGATTCCTTCGATCAGCCCCATGAACTCACTGGCGACGTTGCGGTGAAACCAGGGTGGGCGGAAGGTGTCCTGCATCGCCAGCCAGCGCGGCGGAAAGATGACGAAGTCGATGGCATCGACGCCCGGAGTATCGCTCGGCGAATGCAGCACCAGGAAGATTGACGGATCCGGGTGGTCGTAGCTCACCGAGCCGATGGTGTTAAATCGCTGCAGATCGTAGCGATACGGCGCGTGGTTGCCGTGCCAGGCAACGACGTCGAGCGGCGAGTGCCCGATGCGGGCGGACCACAGCTCGCCGGCGAATTTCGCCACCAGCTCGAAGTCTCCCTCGCGGTCCTCGTACCACGCGACCGGCGTCTCGAAGTCGCGCGGGTTGGCAAGCCCGTTGGAGCCGATCGGCCCGAGGTCAGGCAGCCGGAACGGCGCGCCGAAGTTCTCGCACACGTAGCCGCGCGCGACGCGCTCGAGCAACTCCACCCGAAAACGCAAGCCACGCGGGATGACCGCAATCTGCAGCGGATGCACCTCGAGCTGACCGAGCTCGGTGAAAAGCTTCATCCCGCCGCGCTGCGGAACGATGAGCAGCTCACCGTCCGCGTCGCAGAAGAAGCGGTCGCGCATCGAGCGGTTGGCTGCGTACCAGTGGATGCCGCAGCCGCCCTGCGCCTCCGGTGAGCCGTTGCCGCCGAGCGTGGCCAGCCCGCCGACGAAGTCGGTCGGCTCACGCGGTAGCGGCAGCGGGTTCCAGCGTAGCTGGTTGGGTGTGGGTGCGACCGCATCGAAGCGACTCGTCAGATTCCCGCTCTCGATGCGCTGAAAGCTGCCGTGCACCGCCGCCGGGCGTATGCGGTACAGCCAGCTGCGGCGGTTGGCGTGGCGTGGCGCGGTGAACGCGGTTCCGGAGAATTGCTCGGCGTAGAGTCCGTAGGCAGGGCGCTGCGGAGAATTGCGCCCCACCGGGAGCGCCCCCGGCAGCGCCTCGCTCGCGAAATGATTGCCGAATCCGTACTGGAAGCGAAGCGGCGGGGCGCCCTGAACGCTTCGGGGACTCGCAGTGCGCTCTGTGGCCTTGGCACTCGCGGTGCGCCGCATGCCCTTCGCACTCGAGATACGCTGGCCGCCCTTCGCAATCGCCGCGCGCACTCTGCGTTTCGCACTCATCGACTGCTCCGTATGCCGCCCGGTGCACGGCGGCCGCTGAGGCGCGCACTATAGCGTGGCGCAGATGCAGCTGCGCGCTCGGTCTGCCGCGGGCTGCTAACATACAGGCGTGTGGAAGTTTCCGGCGTGGCTCGCGGTGGGCGCGCTCGCGTGCGCGGCAACCACCGTGGTGCGGGCGGCGCCGCAGTTCATCACCGTGGCGCACTCAGCGCAACTGACACTCGAGGCCAGCGCCGGCCTGCAAGGCGCCACCCTGCGGTTGCGCCCACGCACACCGGGGGCGGCGCCGGGAGTCACGGATGTCTCGGTGTCGCTCGATGGCGCGAGCGAGGCGGTGAAAGCCCAGGCCGACGGCTCCTGGTTCGTGCCACTGTCGGCGACACGCGCCGCTCACGGCGGCAAGCTCGACGTATACGTCGTGCACGATGGCATCCGTGAAATGCTGAGCGGTACCCTCTCTCCCGCGCCGGGCGCCACGGCAGGCGGCAGCCCGCTCGGCATCGTGCACAAACAGCTCGCCTGGTGGGTGCTCAATATCGTGATCGTCCTGATTGGAGTGCTCGCGCTCTCGCGGCGCATGTCATAGCGCTCATCGTGTCGCGCCCCACGGCGGCTCAGTGAGCCGTCAGCTCTTTCAGGAAGCGATAGAAGAACTCGTTCCCGGTGTAGAAGGCGGCAACGGCGACACGCTCGTCGCGCCCGTGCGCGCGAACATCGTCGCGATCGACCGCAATGCCGGCGACGCCGTAGGTCGGAAGTCCGGCAGCGCGGGTATACGGTCCGTCGGTAGCGCTGGCATTCATGAAGGGCACCACCGGCAGATGAGGCCAGGTGGCGTGCACTGCGCTCTCGAGGGGGCCGATCAGCTGCGGCAGCAACGGCGAGGGCGGCGTACCACGCTGATCCGGAGCGGTGTCGGAGATGCGGCCGTCGTCGGCGACGTAGCGTACGGTGATCTGCGGATTCCCGAGGACGGCGATCAGCCGGCGGCGCACCTCCTCCTTCGAATGTCCGGGCAGGATGCGGCAGTTCACGATCGCTTCGGCCCGCTGCGGCAGCGCGTTGTTCGCATGCCCGCCTTGAAAACGCGTCGCGACGCAGGTCGTGCGCATCATGGAGGCGTACTCGGGCCGCCGTCCCAGTCGCTCGACCGCGGCCTTTGCGGGCGGGGTTTGCAGCATCGCGCGCATGTCGGCCGCCGTCTCGCCGCTGTTGCTTGCCGCCATCCGCATGAAATAGCCGCGGGTGATGTCATTGAGCTCGACCGGAAAGGAATAGCTCCCTATGCGCAGCAACGCCGCCGAGAGCTCGTAAATGGCATTGTCCGGCCGGGGCAGGGAGCTGTGACCGCCGCGATTGGTAGCGGTCAGTTGGTAGTCAGCGTAGGTTTTCTCCGCGGCGCTCATTGCGAACATCTGCGGTACGCCGTTCGCGGTGAGTATCGAGTAGCCGGCGATGCCGTCGTGATTGAGCACGAACTCGGCATCGATCAGCTCGCGCCGGTTGGCGACCAACCATTCCACGCCGTCGCAACAACCGCCCTCCTCGTCCGCCGTGAGCGCGAGAATGATGTCGCGGGTCGGCCGAAAGCCTGCGGCTTTCATGCGCAGCAGCGTCGTCGCCATGATCGCATCGCCGCTCTTCATGTCGAGCGTGCCGCGGCCGTAGAAGTAGCCGTCCTTCTCGATGAGCCTGAACGGATCGGTGCTCCAGTCCTCGCGCCGCGCCTCGACCACGTCGAGGTGACCGATCAGCAGCACGGGCTTGTGGCTGCCGGTTCCGTGCAGCCGTACCACCAGATTCTTCTTGCGATCGTTCCGCCCGACCACCACTACATCGGCGGCCGGGAAGCCCGCTGCGAGGAACCGCTTCGCCATCGCCTCGGCGGCCGTCGTGACGTTGCCGACCGAGTCGGTGGTGTTGATCTCGATAAGTTGCTTGAAGATGTCATGGGCCAGCGTGTTGGCGTTTGCAGCCACGGCCGGCGTCGCTGTGGGGGCGGTCGTCGCTGTGGGGGCCGGCGTCGCTGTGGGGGCCGACTGTGCTGCCAGCACCGCTGCCGCCCCTGCAAGGAGTTGCAGTGCGAGCGCTGCGCAGAGCCTTGCGAACGTCGTGGTCACTGTGCGGTCAACTCCATGAGGTAGCGCCGCAGAAATTCGTTTCCCTGATAAAAAGTGTCGATGCCGAGCCGCTCGTCGCGCCCGTGCTCGCGGTCGTCGCTCGGATCCACGGCGAGCGCTGCGAATGTATAGGTGGGAATGCCGGCGGCGCTGGTGTGCACGGCGTCCGACGCTCCCGGAGACATGAAGGGGATCACCTTGAGCTTCGGCCAGGTCTCATCGACGAGCTTCTCGAGCGGCGTCAGCATCTGCGGCAGCAGCGGTGGGGGGGCGAAAGCCTGGCTCGCAGGTGCGCGCTCGACCACGCGCCCGTCGCTGGCGATGTAGCGGACTCTTATCGCCGGATCGGCCAGCACGGCGCGCAGCGTCTGCTGCACCTCCTGCGGCGAGTGCCCCGGCAGGATTCGGCAGTTCACTACCGCCTGGGCGCGCTGTGGCAAGGCATTGTTGGCGTGCCCGGCATCGAGGCGGGTGGCGACACAGGTCGTGTGCGTCACCCAATAATCCTCCTGGCCGGGCCGCACACGGCGACTCGTGTCATCGCCACGCGCAGTCTGCAGCAGGGCGCGCATTTCGGCGCCGCGCTCACCGCCCACCATTCTCGACATGCGCTCGTAGTAGGCACGGGTAACGTTGTTGAGCTCGAACGGAAATTCGTAGCCTGCGAGCCGGTCGAGACCGTGGGTCAGCGTGTAGATCGCGTTGTCGGGCACCGGCTCGGAGCTGTGGCCGCCGGGGCTGGTGACTTCCAGCTGGTAATCGGCGTACAGCTTCTCGCTGGCATCGATTCTGAAGTAGACGGGCCGGCCGTTCTCGAGGATGACGGAATAGTCGTCCTGATTGAGCGCGAACTCCGCATCGACCAGCTCACGGTGCGTGCTCAGCAGCCACGCCATGCCGTTGCAGCAGCCGCCCTCCTCGTCCGCAGTCAGGGCGAGGATCACGTCGCGCGCCGGCCGAAAGCCCTGCTGCTTGAGGCGAATCAGGGTCGCCGCCGCGATGGCGTCCGGGCCCTTCATGTCGAGCGTGCCGCGCCCATAGAAGTAGCCGTCCTTCTCGATGAGCTCGAAGGGATCGGTGCTCCAGTCTTCGCGCCGTGCCTCGACGACGTCGAGATGCCCCATCAGCAGCACCGGCCGGTGCCGACCGGTGCCGTGCAGCCGCACGACCAGGTTCTTCTTGCGGTCGTTCGGACCGGCCACGACCACGTCGGCGCCGGCGTAGCCCGCCGCAAGAAACCGTTGCGCCAGGGCCTCGGCAGCTGTCGTGACGTTGCCCACCGAGTCAGTGGTGTTGATCTCGATGAGTTGCTTGAGGATCGCGCGCGCCAGGGCGCCGCCGGGCGCGGGGGCGGTCTTCACCGCCGCGCCCTCGGTCGCAGCGGCCCGCAGTGCCGCGATCTGCATGAGGAGCGCGCCGCACAGCGCCGCTGCGAGAAGTGCCGGGCGTCTCCTCACTGACCGCCGCCCGGCTCCGCTATCAGGAGCCGGAAGGTTCCCGGGAGGATCGCGGGACGCGGATGGGGATGCTCGGGGGTCGCAGCCGGTGCGGGACCGAAGCTCGCCGTGACGAGGAATACGCGGTGGCCGCGCTCATCGAGCGTCATGGTTCGCGCACCCCGCTCCGTGGCGAGCGATTGCACCACCTCGGGAGCGCCCCCCGTGCCCGACTCCGCTTTCACCACGGTGAGCACGCCTTCGCCGCACGACGCGAAGGCGAGGTGCAGTGCCGGGTCGTAACGCGCCCCATCGACGCCGTCGCCGATCGGAGCGCTGCCGAGGATGCGGCCGCTCGCCGCATCGAGCGCCACCATGATCTTGTTGTCGCAGCCGGCGAACAGGCGCTTGCCGGCGGCATCGAGCGCAAGGCCGGAGGGCTCCTCGCAGCCGCTGAGCGGCCAGACCGAGACGGTGCGCAGTAGCTTCGGGTCGATCGCGGCCAGCGAGTTCTTGTCCTCGAGATTGACGTACACCCGGCCCTTGCCGTCGCTGACGGCGAACTCGGGTTTTGCGTCGAGGGGAAGCGTACCCACTACGGTGTCGGTCTTCGCGTCGATCGCCGTCATGTTACGGCCGCGGCCGTTGAAGGCGAACACCCGCGCGCTGAAGGGGTCGTAGATGATCGCGTCGGGGTTCTCGCCGGTGCTCTTGATCTCCTTGATGCGAGCCAGCGACTTGAGATCGAACACGACGATCGTGTTGGCACGGCCGGCGCTGATGTACCCGCGGTTGAGCTCGGGGGCGAGCGCGATACCGTGCACGCCGGGCGTATCAGGAATCGTACCCACGACCCTCAGAGTCTGGGTGTTCACGACCAGCACCTCGCTGCCGTGCGCGATGAAGAGCCGCTCGCCGCCCGGCTCGAAGGTCAGGTCGTCCCAGCCCTCATCGCCCGGCAGGGCGATCCGGTGCGTGATGCGGAATTGCGCTGCGGCTGCCGGCGCTGCGGCCGGCGCGGCAGTCGCCGCCCCTGTCAGCCACACGCCGGCGATCAACGCGCCAGCAAGCGAAACAAACCAGCTCCGCGCGATGTCTCGGGTCATGCTATCTCTCCTCGGCTCGGCGGCAGTATGAGCCGCCATCAATGCCGCAATGTTTCAATGCAGGATGCGCGCACAGAGATCGAGCAGCGGGCCGGGCAGCAGCCCGAGTGCGAGGACGGCCGCGGCGTTGATGCCGAGCGCGAGACGCACACCGGCTTCGTGCCGCGCCGGCGGCGGCGACAGTGCTGACTCATCGAAGTACATGAGCTTGATCACCCGCAGGTAATAGTAGGCCCCCACCACCGACATCGCGGCGGCGATGATCACGAGCCAGAGGTGATGGCTCTCCCACAACACCTGGAAGATCCGCAGCTTTGCCCAGAAGCCGACGAACGGCGGCACGCCTGCGGTCGAGAACATCAGCACCATCATCGATGCGGCGAGCAGCGGATCGCGGCGATAGAGCCCCTTGTAGTCATCGAGGCGATCGGCTTCGAATCCCTTGGCGCTCGCGAGCAGAATGACGCCGAAGGAGCCGAGCGCCACCAGCACGTAGACGAGCGTGTAATAAAGCGCGGCCGCGTAGCCATCGGGCGTGCCGGCGACGAAGCCCAGCACGATGAAGCCGACATTGGCGATGGTGGAATACGCCAGCATCCGTTTGAGGTTGCTCTGCACCAGCGCCACTACGTTGCCCACGACGAGCGTGAGGATCGCGAGCGCCGCAAGCATCTGCGTCCACACGCCTTCCGTGCCGGCGAGTCCCTGCGCCAGCAGCCGCAGCGTCAGGGCGAAGTAGGCGATCTTGGGTGCAGTCCCGATGAAGAGCGTCACACTGGTCGGTGCGCCCTCGTACACGTCGGGCAGCCACATGTGGAACGGCACCGCGCCCAGCTTGAAGGCCACCGCCACGACGATGAAAGTCAGTCCGAGCACTACGCCGGGGCTGAAGGGCGCGTGCAAGCGCGCGGCGATGGCACCTAAGTCGAGCGTGCCGGTGAGACCGTAGATGAGCGACATGCCGTAGAGCAGCGCCCCGGAGGCCATCGCTCCCAGCACGAAGTACTTCATCGCCGCCTCGGCGCTCACACCCGAGTCGCGATCGAAGGCCACCAGCGCGTACACCGAGAGCGCGAGCAGCTCGACTCCGAGATACACGGTGACGAGGTTGTTGGCGGAGATCAGCACGAAGATGCCGAGCAGCGCGGTGAGCGAGAGAACGTAGTATTCGCCGCGCAGGATGTCGCGGTTCTCGAGATAGGTGCGTGAGTAAAGGAGCGCCACCGCCACGAAGAGGAAGCCGGCGAGCTTGAGCGTGAAGCCGAGCTGATCGGCGAGGTACATGCCCTGCAGCAGCGTGACCGGCGCTGCGACCTGCGCGAAGGCGACGGTGAGCCCGGCGGAAGCCACCAGCGCAAGCAGCGTGAGCGTCGGGGTGAGCCCGCGGTGTCGCTCGCCCGCGAACACATCGACCAGCAGGATCAGGCAGATCGCCGTCACCAGTGAGATCTCGGGGACGAGCGGCGCGATGGCGGCGGAGTGCAGGGAGACGGCGTCCATGGTGTGTGGTGCAGCTCTTTGCTCTGGGTGCGGCTCTCTTGGCGCGACTACAGCTTGGTGGCGACTGCCTGGCTCACCAGATGGTGGATGGAGGGCTCCATGACCCTCAGCAGCGGCGCGGGCCACAGCCCGACGATCAGCACCGCGATAGCAAGTGAGCCGAGAACTATCGCCTCGCGCGGATTGAGGTCCTCGAGCTTGGCGACGCGCGGGCTCACCACCGGACCGAACACCACCCGCTTCACCAGCCATAGCGTGTAGGCCGCCCCCAGAATCAGCGTCACCGCCGCGAGCGCCGAGTACCAGAAACTCGCGCGGAAGCTCGCAATGATCACCAGGAACTCACCGACGAACCCCGAGGTGCCCGGAAGCCCCGTGTTGGCGAGCGCGAACAGCACCATGAAGGCAGCGAACACCGGCATGGTGTTGACCACGCCGCCGTAGTCGGCGATCTGGCGGCTGTGCATGCGGTCGTAGAGGACGCCGACACACAGGAAGAGCGCCCCCGAGATCAGCCCGTGCGAGATCATCTGCACCAGCGCCCCGTCCATGCCGAGTCCCGCGCCGAGGGTGCTGCCGGTGTTGTGCACGATCTCGTAGACCACGAAGGCCCCGAGCGTCACGAAACCCATGTGAGCGATCGAGGAGTAGGCGATCAGCTTCTTCATGTCCTGCTGCACCAGCGCGACGAAGCCGATGTAGATCACGGCAATGAGCGACAACGCGATCACCAGCAGATCAAGCTCGCGGCTGGCGTCCGGCGTCACCGGCAGCGAGAAGCGCAGGAAGCCATAGCCGCCCATCTTCAGCATGATGGCCGCGAGGATCACCGAGCCGCCGGTCGGTGCCTCGACGTGCGCATCCGGCAACCAGGTGTGCACCGGCCACATCGGCACTTTCACGGCGAAGGCCAGCAGGAATGCCACGAAGATCCAGCGTTGCTCGATCAGCGTGAGCGGCAGCGCCTGGAAGGAGGCGATCGAGTAGTCGCCGGCCTTCACGTACATATAGATGAGCGCGGCCAGCATGAACACCGATCCGAGGAAGGTGTAGAGGAAGAACTTGAGGGTCGCGTACACCCGCCGCGGCCCGCCCCAGATGCCGATGATGAGGAACATCGGGATCAGCATCGCTTCCCAGAAGAAGTAGAAGAGCAGCGCATCGCTCGCCGAGAACACCCCGATCATCAACCCTTCCATGATGAGGAAGGCAGCGTAGTACTGCGCCGGACGCGCCTCGATGACACTCCAGCCCGCGATCACCACCGGCACCGTCATGAACGCGGTGAGCACGATGAGGGGCAATGAGATGCCGTCGACGCCGAGCGCATAGTCGGCGTGGAAGCGCGGAATCCACGCCAGCCGTTCGGTGAACTGCAGCGCCGAGGTGCCGGTATCGAAGCCCGTGCACAGCGGCACCGCGAGGACGAGAGTCGCAAGCGCCGCGATGAGCGCGACCCAGCGTCCGGCGCCGATGCGTCGCTCCCCGAGCGCGAGGACCGCCATGCCGGCGAGAATCGGCAGCCAGATGAGAATCGACAACAGGCCGTGCATCGCGTGCCGCTCCCGTCAGCCTACCGGGCGCGCGTGCAGGAGAAACCACGCGAGCAGCAGCACCAGGCCGATCATCATCCAGAAGGCGTAGGAGTAGAGGTAACCGCTCTGCACCCGTCGCAACAGCGACCCGATCCAGGTCACTTCGGCGGCGGTGCCATTCACCATCACCCCGTCGATCACCGCCTGATCACCGCCCTTCCAGAGTCCGAAGCCGACTGCGCGCGTGAGCGGCGCGATCAGCTGCTCATTGATCCAGTCGAACCAGTACTTGTGCGTCAGCACCGTATAGAGCCAGCGCAGCCGCGCGGCAGCGGCGTCGGCCCATGCGGGCCGCCGCAGGAAGAACATCCACGCGGTGACTGCGCCGGCGACCGCGAGCCAGAAGGGCGGCGTCGCGAACCCGTGGAGCGCGAAGGCGAGCGGACCGCCGAAGTCGGTACCGAGCCGCGCGAGTACGTCATTACCCGCAAGGACGAAGATCGAGTGCCCGTAATAGTTGCCGTACAGCACGTTGCCTGCGGTGAGCGCCCCGATCAGCACCGAGGGTATGGCGAGCGCGATCAGCGGTGCCGTCACGACTGCCGGACTCTCGTGCGGCTGGTGCGAATCACCGTGATCCCCGTGCTGTGCGTCGGGCTTGCCGCCGTGCACGCTGCGAAAGCGCTCCGGTCCGTGGAAGGTGAGAAACAGCATGCGGAACGTGTAGAGCGAGGTCACGAAGACACCGAGCAGCACGCACCAGTAGGCGAAACCCGCGCCGAAGCGGTGCGACTCGCCGACCGCCTCGATGATGGCATCCTTGGAGTAGAAGCCGGAGAAGAACGGCGTGCCGACGAGCGCCAGTGCACCGATCCAGCAGGTCACGGCGGTAATTGGCATGTACTTCGCGAGCCCGCCCATGCGGCGCATGTCCTGCTCGTGGTGCATCGCGATGATCACCGAGCCTGCCGCGAGGAACAGCAGCGCCTTGAAGAACGCGTGGGTCATGAGGTGAAAGATCGCCGCACCGTAGGCCGAGACCCCGAGCGCCACCGTCATGTAGCCGAGTTGCGAGAGCGTCGAGTAGGCGATCACGCGCTTGATGTCGTTGTTGACCACCCCGAGAAGACCCATGAAGAAGGCGGTGATGGCGCCGATCACCAGCACGAACGACAGCGCCCCCTCGGAATACTCGAAGAGCGGCGACATGCGCGCCACCATGAAGATGCCGGCCGTTACCATGGTGGCGGCGTGGATCAGCGCGGAGATCGGCGTCGGGCCCTCCATCGAGTCCGGCAGCCACACGTGCAGCGGCACCTGCGCGGACTTGCCCATCGCGCCGATGAAGAGGCAGATGCAGATCACGGTCAGCGCATTGACCGAGCCGCTGGCGGTGAGCGGCAGCAGCACGTGCGCCAGCTGCGGGGCGGCGGCGAAGGCGCTGCGATAGTCCAGGGAGTAGGTGTAGTAGGCAATGCCGGCAATCCCGATCACGAAGCCGAAGTCGCCGATGCGGTTGACGATGAAAGCCTTGAGACTTGCGAAGATCGCGCTCGGTCGCGTGTACCAGAAGCCGATCAGCAGGTATGACACCAGCCCGACCGCCTCCCAGCCGAAGAAGAGCTGCATGAAGTTGTTCGCCATTACCAGCATCAGCATGGCGAAGGTGAACAGCGAGATGTAGCTGAAGAAGCGGGTGTAGCCGGGGTCATCGCTCATGTAGCCGATGGTGTAGACGTGCACGCACAGCGAGACGAAGGTCACCACCACGATCATCAGCGCACTCAGACGATCGATGAGGAACCCGACCTGCATGTTGAGCCCATCGCTCACCAGCCAGGTGTAGACCGGCCCGTCATAGGCCGGGGCGCCGTCGAAGTACACCTGCCGCAGGACCCCGAGCGACAGCAGGCACGAGAGCCCGACGGCGATGCAGGCCAGCGTATGCGCTCCGGCGCGCCCGATGAGGCGGCCGCCGAGACCGGCGATGATCGCGGCGGCGAGCGGCAGCAGCGGAATCGCGAGCAGCACGGCCGGGTTCAGCGCGGAGCCTGAGTGCATGGCGCGATCCTTCAGCCCTTCAGCGTATTCAGGTCTTCGACGTTGATGCTGCGCCGCTCGCGGAACAGCACCACCAGGATGGCGAGCCCGATTGCCGCCTCCGCGGCCGCGACGGTGAGAACGAAGAACACGAACACCTGCCCGTTGACGTCGCCGAGGTAGCGCGAGAAGGCGATGAAGTTGAAATTCGCAGCGAGCAGCAGCAGCTCGACACACATCAGCAGCAGGATGACGTTCTTGCGGTTGAGGAAGATGCCGGCCACGGCGAGGGCAAACAGCACCCCCGAGAGGGTCAGCATCTGCGCCAGGCTGATCATGTGCGCTTCTCCGCCGGCATCTTCACGATGCGCACGCGATCCTCGCGCCGTACCGCCACCTGTGCGCCGATGTCCTGGTACTTGAGACCAACGCGGCGGCGCAACGTGAGCGTGATGGCGGCGACGATCGCCACCAGCAGCAGCATTGCGGCGAGCTCGAGCGGGTAGGCGTAGGTGGTATACAGCACCCGTCCGAGCTCGAGAGTATTGCTGTAGGTGGCGGAAGTCGGCTGACCGCCGTGCGTCGCGTCGATCCCGAGTCCGCCGCGCGCCCACACGACACCCACGATCTCGCCGATCACCGCAAGCGCGGTGAGCCAGCCGAGCCACGCGAACCGCGTGACGCCGCGGCGCAGCTCCGCGATGTCGATGTCGAGCATCATCACCACGAACAGGAACAGCACCATCACGGCGCCGACGTAGACCAGCACCAGCACCACCGCGAGGAATTCCGCCTCGACCAGCAGCCAGATCGCCGCCGAGGTGACGAAGCACATGATGAGTCCGAGCGCCGAGTGCACCGGGTTGCGCGCCACGATCACGCCGAGCGCCGACAGCACCAGGATCGTCGCGAACAGGTAGAACAGGCCCTGGATCAGCATGAGACCCTTTCGAGCGCGCGCTTGCCGCGACGTGCCTTCATCGGTAGCGCGCGTCCGCGGCCTTGTCGGCAGCGATCATGGCCTCGTAGCGCTCGCCCACCGCGAGCAGCTTGTCCTTGCTCATGATGTTCTCGCCGCGCCGCTCCATGTGATACTCGAGAATCCGGGTCAGCACGATCGCGTCGACCGGACAGGCTTCCTCGCAGAAGCCGCAGTAGATGCACTTGAACAGGTCGATGTCGTAGCGAGTCGTACGTCGCGTGCCGTCCGGCCCCACGTCCGAATCGATGGTGATGCACACCGCGGGGCAGACTGCCTCGCACAGCTTGCAGGCGATGCAGCGCTCCTGACCGTTCGCATAGCGGCGCAGCGCATGCAGCCCGCGAAAGCGTGGCGACTGCGGCGTCTTCTCTTCGGGCGTGATGAGGGTGTACTTCCTGCGGAAGAAGGTGCGCGCCGTGACTGTCAGCCCTTGCAGCAGCTCGGGCAGCAGGAAGGTCTTGAAAAGATTCAGCGCCATCGCTTCTCCTGATACGCCTTCAGTGATACCACGGCCGCGCCCACGGACCGATGCGCCAGACTGCCAACAACATCTCGACGCCAATCCATACCAGGGTCACCGGAATCAGCGCCTTCCAGCCGAGGCGCATGATCTGATCGTAGCGGTAGCGCGGAAAGGTGGCGCGGAACCACAGAAACAGGAATACCAGCACGAACGTCTTGAGGAACAGCCACCCGAAGCTCGGTGCGCCGAGCCACGCGACCAGCGCGGGCGCTGACGCCATCCCCGGGTAGCCCTCGAGCGGCCCCTGCCAGCCGCCGAAGAAGAACACGGCAGTCAGGGTCGAGATCAGGATCATGTTGGCGTACTCGGCGAGGAAGAACAGCGCGAACGCCATTCCCGAATACTCGACGTGAAAGCCCGCGACGATCTCGGACTCACCCTCGGCGACGTCGAACGGCGCGCGGTTGGTCTCGGCGATGCCGGAGATGAAGTACACCATGAAGAGCGGGAACAGCCAGAACCAGTTCCACGAGAGCAGCCCACCCTCCTGCGTGTGGACGATCGTGCCGAGGTTCATGCTGCCGGTGGCCATGAGCACGCCGACGAGCGCGAACCCCATGGCGATCTCGTAGGCCACCATCTGCGCGGCTGAGCGCATCGCACCGAGGAAGGCGTACTTGGAATTCGTCGCCCAGCCGGCGAGGATCACACCGTAAACGCCCATCGAGGAGAGCGAGAGCAGGTAGAGAAGTCCTGCGTCCGCCTGCGACACCACCACGGTGGGCGACAGCGGGATCACCGCCCAGGCGGCGAAGGCGGGAATGAGGGCGATCATCGGCGCCAGGCGGAACAGCAGCTTGTTCGCCTTCGCCGGAATGATGATCTCCTTCATCAACAGCTTGACGACGTCCGCGAAGGGCTGGCCGAGTCCCGGGGCGAGACCGAAGATGCGCACGCGGTTCGGTCCGCGCCGCAGCTGCATCCAGCCGATCACCTTGCGCTCCCAGAGCGTGAGCAGTGCAACGCTGATGATCAGCGCGACGGTGATTACCAGGATCCACGCGGTGGAACGCGCGTAGTCCGGCAGGGACATCCAGGTGCTGCTCAGCCGCTCGAGCACGTCGTGCCCCACGCTAGTAGCTCACCGCCGCCGTGCGGCCTTCGCGCGTTCGCTGCAGCGAGGGCGCGCGTCGCACCAGGGCATCGGTCTGGTACATGGGAATGTCGGTGAGCCCGACCCTCTCCTCGCTCCGTGCCTGCGCGTGCAGCCGCACGGCGTGGCTGCCCTGGTAGGGATGCAATGCCACCGCCTCGCAAGCTGCGCGCACCTCGGCGAGCACATCCTGGGACGACTGGTACTCGAATCCCTGCAGGTTCAGCAGATTGCCGAGCACCCGCAGCACCTTCCAGCCGGGACGTGCCTCGCCCACCGGCGTCGCCGCGGCGGCCTGGCTCTGCCAGACGCCCTCGCAGTTCACGTACGTGCCCGAGCTTTCGGCGAAGGTACCTATCGGCAGCAGCACGTGCGCCACCGACTTGAGCTCCTCGCTCACGAACGGCGTAAAAGCCACTACAAAACGGGCTTTCTGCAAGGTTCGCAGGCTCTCGGGCTCGAGGCTGTCGAGCGCGGGCTCGACGCCGAGCAATGCGTAGGCCTCGAGCGGCGATGAGAGCATGTCGCGCGCGCTGAGACCGGCCCGTGCGAGCGCTCTTGCACCCGCCTCACGATGCGGAATCGCGCCGGCGAGATAGGCGCCGGCCGCGTTGGCCCCCTCGGTGATGCGGCCGAGGCTCGCTCCACAAACCTGCGCGAGCGCGGCAGCGAGCGAGCGCAGGTCGGCGAACGCCGGATGGCGCGCCGCGAGCGCCCCGAGCCACACTGCGCGGCGCTCGCCCGAGAGGAGCGCCTGCGCCGCGGCGCGATGCGCATCGGCGACGGTGGCAGACTCGACGGCGGCCGTGAGGTGAGCGGGGACCGGCTGGCCACTCGCGCCACCGGCCGCGGCAGCGGCAAGAATCGCCGCGAGGTCGCTCACCATGTCGGCAGCCGCTCCCGCGAGGTAGCTCTTGACCGGGAACTGGTACGGGAAGCGCGCGGGATTCAGCATCGCCACCTGTGCGCCACGCAGCGCCGCACGGCGAACCCGATGCGCGAGTATCGGCGCCTCGCGACGCAGGTTCGAGCCGATCACCAGCAGCGCATTCAGCGCATCGACGTCGCCGATGCGCATCCCGAGACCCGGCAATGGAGGATCGGCCGCGTCGTCGCGGAAGTCGCGCTGGCGCAGGCGGTGATCGATGTTGTGCGAGCCGAGGCCGCGCGCGACGCGCGCCACCAGATAGAGCTCCTCGACCGTCGCACAGGGACTCGCAAGCACGCCGAAGCTGCCGGCGTGGTCCTTCAGTCCCTCGGCGACGCACATCAGCGCCGGCTCCCAGTCGCTTTCCACCCACTCGCTGCCGCGACGCACCAGCGGCTTCGACACCCGGTCGGCGCTGTAGATGCCTTCGTAGCTGAAACGGTCGCGATCGGCGATCCACACTTCGTTGATCGCCTCGTTCTCGCGGGGTACGACGCGCATCAGCCGGCCACGCAGCACGTGACCGAAGAGATTGCTGCCCACCGCATCGTGCGGGGAGACGAGCGGCACCGAGCCCATCTCCCAGGCGCGGGCGGTGAAGCGGTAGGGCTTCGACACCAGCGCGCCCACCGGGCACAGGTCGATCACGTTGCCCGAGAGCTCGTGGTTGACCGTGCTCTCGATGTAGGTGCGCACCGCCATCTTCTCGCCGCGGCCGATCATGCCGAGCTCCTGCACTCCGGCGATCTCCTCGGTGAAGCGCACGCAGCGCGTGCACTGGATGCAGCGCGTCATGTCTGTGGCGATGAGGGGGCCTAAGTTTTCGTCAGCCACCGCGCGCTTGCCTTCGTGGTAGCGCGAGATGTCGCGGCCGAACCCGACCGCCAGGTCCTGCAGCTCACACTCCCCGCCCTGGTCACAGATCGGGCAATCGAGCGGATGGTTGATCAGCAGGAATTCCATGGTGGCGCGCTGCGCGCCGATCGCGCGCGGCGACTTGGTGAAGACCTTCATGCCCTCGGTCACGGGCGTCGCGCACGCCGGCAGCGGTTTCGGCGCCTTTTCGACTTCCACCAGGCACATGCGGCAGTTGGCCGCGATCGTGAGCTTCTCGTGATAGCAGAAGCGCGGCACGTACACGCCGCAGCGATCCGTGGCGCGAATGATCATCTCGCCCTTGTGGGCTTTCACCGCCACGCCGTCGACTTCGATGTTGACTTCATTCTCCGCCATGGAGCTCCATCCGTTGCGCTCGCCCTCAGGCGGCCTGCGCTCCCAGGGTGTCGCTGACGAGACTGCGGCCACCGTGATCGATCACGTACTCAAACTCGTGGCGGTAGTGCTTGAGGAAGCTCTGCACGGGCCACGCGGACGCATCGCCGAAGGCGCAGATCGTGTGACCCTCGATGCGGTTGGCCACATCGAGCAGCAGTCCCAGCTCCTCGCGGCGCGCCTGCCCGGCGATAGCCCGCTTCAGCATGCGGTTCATCCAGCCGGTGCCTTCGCGGCACGGTGTGCACTGCCCGCACGATTCGGACATGTAAAAGCGCGAGATGCGCTCCAGGGTCCGCACCATGCAGGTGGTCTCGTCCATCACGATGGCCGCGCCGGTGCCGAGCGCCGAGCCCGCCGCCTTGACCGAATCGTAGTCCATGTTTGTCTTCAGCATCGTCTCGCCGGGCACCACCGGTACCGACACTCCGCCCGGTATCACCGCCTTCAGCTTGCGGCCGCCGCGCACGCCACCGCACAGCGCGAGCAGGTCGGCGAACGGCACACCGAGCGGGAGCTCGATGTTGCGCGGACGCTCGACGTGGCCGGACAGCGAGAAGATCAGCGTCCCGCCCGAGTTCGCAGGTCCCAGTCCCGCGAACCACGCCGGGCCCTTGCGCAGGATGGTCGGCACCGAGGCATAGCTCAGGGTGTTGTTGATCGTGGTGGGCGCACCGTACAGGCCGAAGTTCGCCGGGAACGGCGGCTTGAAGCGCGGCTTGCCCGGCTTGCCCTCGAGCGACTCGAGCAGCCCGGTCTCCTCGCCGCAGATGTAGGCGCCGGCGCCGACATAGGTGTGCAGGTCGAAGTCGATCCCTGACCCGCGGATGTTCTTGCCGAGGAGTCCGGCCGCGTAGACTTCCGCGAGCGCCGCCTCGAAGCGCGGCACGGGCTCACCGAGGAACTCGCCCCGGATGTAGTTATAGGCGACGGTCGAGTTGGTGGCGTAACCGGCGATCGCCAGGCCCTCGATCACGGAGTGCGGGTTGTAGCGCAGGATGTCGCGGTCGTGGCAGGTGCCCGGCTCGCTCTCATCGGAGTTGCACACGAGGTACTTCTGCGCCGGCGAGTTGCGCGGCATGAAGCTCCACTTGGTGCCGGTGGGGAAGCCCGCCCCGCCGCGGCCGCGCAACCCGGACGCCTTCACCTGGTCGATGACCGTGCCGCGCTCGGGTTTTTCGCGCAGCAGACGCTCCCATACCTCGTAGCCGCCGATGCTGCGGTAGACCTCGAGCGTCCACGAGCGCTCGAGCTTCAAAGGCTCGAACGCCGTCAGGTTCATGCGCTCGCGATAGCGCTCTTCGAGCTCGTCGGCCGGGCTCACTTCAACTCATCCAGTATGGCATCGAGCTTCTCGGGCGTGAGGTTCTCGTGGAACACGTGGTCCACCATCATCATCGGTGCCCCGGTGCAGGCGGCGAGGCACTCTTCCTCGCGCTTGAGGAAGATACGCCCGTCGGAAGTGCTCTCATTTGCAGCGATGCCGAGCTTTTTCTCGGCGTGCGCGAGCAGCTCGTCGGCGCCGTTCAGCCAGCAGGAGATGTTGGTGCAGATACTGACATGATGACGCCCACAGTGGTGTGTCTCGAACATCGAGTAGAAGCTCGCCACCTCGTAGACCTGGATGGGGGGAAGCCGCAGGTACTCGGCCACTGCATCCATCAGATCGGCCGTGAGGAAGCCTTCGTTCTGCTCCTGCGCAGCGCGCAGCGCGCCGATGCACGCCGAACGCTGACGGCCGGGCGGGAACTTCGCGACCCAATGATCGATCTCGCGGCAGGTACTCTCCGCCAGCAGCTGCAGCTTGCTCACGAGCGCCGTGCCGCCGACGCCGACGTTGCTGCGTTCGTTGCTCAACGGTCGATCTCCCCGAAGACGATGTCCTGCGTGCCGATCACCGCCACCACGTCGGCGAGCATGTGGCCGCGGCACATCTCCTCGAGCGCCGCCAGGTGCGGGAATCCCGGCGCGCGACACTTGAGCCGATAGGGCTTGTTGGCGCCGTCCGAGACCAGGTAGATGCCGAACTCGCCTTTCGGCGCCTCGATCGCCGCATAGGTCTCGCCCTCGGGGACCTCGTAGCCCTCGGTGAAGAACTTGAAGTGATGAATGAGCGCTTCCATGTCCTCTTTCATGCGCTCGCGGCTCGGCGGCCGCACCTTGCGATCGTCGATCATCACCGGACCCGGATGCTCGCGCAGCCAGTCGACACACTGGCGAATGATGCGGTTGGACTGGCGCATCTCCTCGACGCGCACGAGATAGCGATCGTAACAATCGCCGTTCACACCCACCGGAATGTCGAAATCCATCCGGTCGTAGACCTCGTAGGGCTGCTTCTTGCGCAGATCCCAGGCCACCCCCGAGCCACGCAGCATCGGCCCGGAGAAGCCGAGCTGCATGGCGCGCTCGGGCGAGACGATCGCGATGTTAACCGTGCGCTGTTTCCAGATGCGGTTGTCGGTGAGCAGCGTCTCGAAGTCATCGACCGCGGCGGGGAAGCGCTCGGTGAAGGCCTGCAGGAAGTCGAGCATCGAACCGGTGCGTCCGCGGTTCATGCGTGCGGCATTCTTCGCAGAACGCCAGCGCGAGGCCTGGTATTTCGGCATCGCATCGGGCAGGTCGCGGTAGACGCCGCCCGGACGGTAATAGGTGGCGTGCATGCGCGTGCCCGAGACCGCCTCGTAGCAATCGAGCAGCTCCTCGCGCTCCTTGAAGCACAACAGGAACACCGTCATGGCCCCGATGTCGAGCGCGTGCGAGCCGAGGAACATCAGGTGATTGAGGATGCGGGTGAGCTCGTCGAACATCACACGGATGTAACTGGCCCGTTCCGGTGGGACGATGCCGAGCAGCCGCTCGATGGCGAGCACATAGGCATGCTCGTTGCACATCATCGAGACGTAGTCGAGGCGATCCATGTAGCCGATCGACTGATTGAAGGGCTTCGATTCGGCCAGCTTCTCCGTGGCCCGGTGCAGCAGCCCGATGTGCGGGTCGGCCTTCTTAACCACCTCACCATCGAGCTCGAGCACCAGACGCAGCACGCCGTGGGCCGCCGGGTGCTGCGGCCCGAAGTTCATGGTGTAGTTGCGGATCTCGGGAGGACCAATCGCGGACATCAGCGTGGCCCCCGGTCGTCTTTGAGGGCGGGCTCGTAGCGGTGATCGTGGCGGATGACCTTCGGCACGAGAACCCTCGGCGTGATGCTCACCGGCTGGTAGACGACGCGGCGCTTGTCCGGGTCGTACTGCACCTCGACATTGCCGCTCAAGGGAAAGTCCTTGCGGAACGGATGGCCGATGAATCCGTAGTCCGTGAGAATGCGTCGCAGATCAGGGTGACCGCGGAAGAGGATCCCGAAGAGGTCGAACGCCTCGCGCTCGAACCAGTTGGCCGCCGCCCAGACCTCCACCACCGAATCGAGCACCGGCTCGGCGCTGTTCGCGCAGCGAACCTTGAGGCGCACCCGTTCGTTGTGCGTAATCGACAACAGGTTGTAAGCGACAGCAAAGCGCCCCGGGACATCCGCGTCGGGGGGCGCTGCCGGCGCCTTGCGGCCGCGGCTGAAACCCGAGCGGGTGGCGCTGTCAGTCTGCCACTCGTCGCGGCCGAAGCTCAGGTAGTCGACGCCGGCGAGATCCATCAGCATCTCGAACCTGAGCTCCTCGTGATTGCGCAGCGCGCGACAGACCTCGAGGAGTGCCGGCGGGTCGGTGTCGTAGGCCAACTCCCCCTCACAGGCGCGGACGCGGCGCACCCGGGCGCCGAGTTGCGCGTCGACCTTCGCCGCGAGAGCTTCGATGCGCTCGCTCACGTCTCAACTCACTCCTGTCGTCTTATCGGGTCTAAATCGGCGAATCGTCTTACCGGGCGATCGTGCTGGTACGGGCTATTTTCTTCTGCAACTGCACGATGCCGTACACCAGCGCTTCGGCGGTCGGCGGACAGCCCGGCACGTAAATATCGACGGGCACGATACGGTCGCAGCCGCGCACCACGGCATAAGAATAGTGATAGTAGCCGCCGCCGTTGGCGCACGACCCCATCGAGATCACCCAGCGCGGCTCGGCCATCTGGTCGTATACCTTGCGCAGGGCCGGCGCCATCTTGTTGACGAGCGTGCCGGCGACGATCATCACGTCAGACTGCCGCGGGCTCGGGCGAAAGACCACGCCAAAGCGGTCGAGGTCGTAGCGCGAGGCGCCCGCGTGCATCATCTCCACGGCACAGCAGGCGAGACCGAAGGTCATCGGCCACAGCGACCCCGTGCGCGCCCAGTTGACCAGGTCGTCGACCCTGGCGGTGAAGAAGCCGCGCTGCGCGAAGCCTTCCGGGCTCTCGGCCGCTAGTCCCACTCGAGCGCTCCCTTCTTCCACTCGTAGATGAAGCCGACGACGAGAATCGCGAGGAACACGGCCATGGCGAGCAGCCCGAAGAGGCCGATCTGACGCAGCGCCACGGCCCACGGAAACAGGAACGCAATCTCGAGATCGAAGACGATGAAGAGGATTGCGACGAGGTAGTAGCGGACGTCGAACTTGTTGCGCGAGTCCTCGAAGGCCTCGAAGCCGCATTCGTAGGGCGAAAGCTTGGCCGGATCGCGGTGAAAGCGCGCGAAGTAGCGCCCGAAACCGGTGCCGAGCAGCAGCAGCACCATGGCCAGTGCGGCGGCTACGACCAGAAAGATCAGGATCGGCAGATAGTTAGACAGCATCCGCAGTTCGGCCCGAACGTAAAAAAGGCAGGTCGGCCATGCCTCCTGCCCCCGCTTCACGACGACTTATTGTAGCAGCGCGGTCGCTCGTTTTGGTGCCCACGGTCGGATTCGAACCGACACGCCTCGCGGCGCTAGCCCCTCAAGCTAGTGTGTCTACCAATTCCACCACGTGGGCAAACATCTTCTCGAGCGGCGTCAGTTAGGCGGCGTCACCGGGCGAGCTCACTTGGGCGGCGTCGGGGCCGGAGTCACCGGCGCACTCGCCGGTGCAGAAGCTGGTGGTTGTCCCGCCGGAGCTGGATGCCCCGGCGTAGCGGATCCCGGTGCCACAGCCGGTTGCTGCGGATGTGTTTGCGCCGCCTCCTCGAGCAACGTGTTCTGCTGCACCTCGCTGCTCTTCGTGCCCATGTACGCCAGCGCCAGGCTGTTGACCATGAAGATCGCTGCAAACACGGCGGTGGCGCGTGACAGCGCCGTTGTCGCGCCGCGCGCGCCAAACACCGTCCCGGACGCTCCGGCGCCGAAACCGGCGCCCGCCTCCGCACCCTTGCCGCGCTGGAGCAGCACCAGGCCGATGATCGCGAACGCGGAAAACACCTGCACACAGGTCAAGATCAAACGTAGCATCGGTTCTACCTGTCGGAGATGCGCGCCGCAGCCAGGATGGCCAGGAACTCGTCGGCCTTGAGCGAGGCACCGCCAATGAGGCCGCCATCGATGTCGGGCATCGCAAACAACTCGGTTGCGTTACCGGCCTTGACGCTGCCCCCGTAAAGAATGCGGGCGGCCTGTGCAATTCTAGCATCCCGCGAGCCGATACGGGCCCGTATGAAGGCGTGCACTTCCTGGGCCTGCTCGGGTGTGGCGTTGCGGCCGGTGCCGATCGCCCATACGGGCTCGTAAGCAATGACACCCTGCTCGAGGGCACCCGCACCACAGAGCTCGAGCACCACATCGAGCTGCCGCGCAATCACCTCGCGTGTCCGTCCGGCTTCGCGCTCGGCAAGCTGCTCGCCAACACACAGAATCGGAACGAGCCCTCTGCCCTGCGCCGTGGCGAACTTGCGTGCGACCAGTTGATCGCTCTCGCGATAGAGCAGCCGTCTTTCGGAGTGGCCGACGATCACGTACTCGCAGCCGACGTCCTTGAGCATGGCCGCAGAGACCTCGCCCGTAAAGGCACCGTGCGCCTCGGCGCACACGTCCTGCGCGCCCAGACCGAACTGAGAGTCACGCAGCAGCCGGGCGGCTTCGTGCAGGTAGACGAACGGCGGACACACGATGCAGGCCGCAACCGGCGCCGACGGACACTGCGCCAGCAGCTCCTCGATCAGGCGCGCGGTCTCGGCACGCGAGCCGTGCATCTTCCAGTTCCCGGCAACGATCGGCAGCCGCATGCTTCAACGCCTTCCTTCCTGAAAGGGCGCGGGATGATAGCCACGCAAGGGGGGTGGCGCAACGCCGGCCCGAGCCCCGGGCCGCCGCACGCGGCACGAGGGTCAGCCGGCAATGCGCTTGATGAGCTCGGCGAGCTCCGTGGCAGCGGCGCGCGTCTCCGCCTCCCGACGCCCTTCGACCATCACGCGTATCACCGGCTCGGTGCCTGAGGCCCGCAGCACGACGCGGCATTCGCCGCCGAGCCGCTGCTCGATGCGTTTCACCGCCTCCTGCACTTCCGGCACGGCGGATGGATCGAAGCGCTCGGCGACCTGCACATTGAGCAGCACCTGCGGATACCTGCGAACAGGTGAAGTGAGCTCGGCGAGCGTACGCCCGGTCTGCTTCATCACCGACAGTACCTGCAGCGCGCTCACCAGACCGTCGCCGGTCGTCGTCTTGTCGAGGCACAGGATGTGGCCAGAGGTCTCGCCGCCAAGGTTGCCCCGCACCTCGCGAAGCAACGACAGCACATAGCGGTCGCCGACCGCTGCGCGACGGAACTCGATACCCGCAGCGCGCAAGCCGATCTCGAGTCCGAGATTGCTCATCACCGTGCCCACCACCGGTCCGCGCAGTGCTCCCGCGTCCTGCAGGGAACGCGCGATCACGTAGAGGAGCTGGTCGCCGTCGACGATACGGCCGAGGTGGTCCACCATGACGAGTCGGTCGCCGTCCCCATCCAGCGCGAGCCCGACATTGGCGCGCACCCCGGGGACGGTGAGTTGCAGCAGGTCCGGGGCCATCGAGCCGCACCCGTCGTTGATGTTGCGCCCGTTCGGCGAGCATCCGATCGGTACGATCTCGGCGCCGAGGTCGGCGAGGATGCGGGGCCCCACCTTGTAAGCGGCGCCGTTCGCGCAGTCGACCACGATCTTCAGGCCCGTAAGGTCCACGCCCGCCGACAGGGTCGACGCGCAGAATTCCTGATAGAGAGTGCGCGAGCGGTCAGCGCGCGTGGCGCGTCCGAGGTTACGCGAGGCGCGCGTCAACGGTCTTTGAGCCAGCTCGGTCTCGATTCGCTCCTCCAGCTCATCGGAGAGCTTGGCGCCCGAGGCGTCGAAGAACTTGATGCCGTTGTCGTCGTAGAGATTGTGCGAGGCGCTGATCACCACGCCGAAATCGCACTCGAAGCGGCGCGTCATGTAGGCAATGCCAGGTGTCGGCAGTGGCCCGATCAGCATGACGTCGACGCCTGCGGCCACGAAGCCGGCCTCGAGCGCAGATTCGAACATGTAGCCCGAGAGGCGTGTGTCCTTGCCGATGAGGACGGAGCCGCCCTCCGGGGCCAGCACCCGTGCCGCAGCGCTCGCGAGCTGCAGCGCGAAATCGACGGTCATGGGGTGCTCGCCCACCCGTCCCCTGACACCATCCGTTCCGAAATAGCGCCGTGCCATTCAGCTCCCTCGAGCCCCCTCGACCGCGCCCACCAGCTTGAGCGCATCGACTGTCGAGGCCACATCGTGCGCGCGAACGATCCGCGCGCCGTTGAGCACCGCGATCACTGCGAGCGCAACGCTCCCGGCCACCCGCTCCCCGGGCTGGCGACCGGTGAGTGTGCCCAGCATCGACTTGCGCGACAACCCGACCAGCACCGGCAGTCCGTCCGCGGCGAGCTCCGCCAGGCGACTCAGGAGGGTGAGGTTGTGCTCGGTGTTCTTGCCGAAGCCGAAACCCGGATCGACGACGAGTCGCCCGGTCCCGATGCCGGCTTCGCGGCATGCGGCCGCGCGATCGCCGAGAAACGCCCGTACCTCGCCGACGACGTCCTCGTAGTGGGGAGCGCGCTGCATGGTGCGCGGCTCACCCTGCATGTGCATCAGGCACACGGCGCAGCCGCTGGCAGCGGCGGCCTCGATTGCGCCCGGCTCCCGCAAGGCGCGTACGTCGTTCACCAGTCCAGCGCCCGCCGCGGCCGCGGCCCGGATCACCGCGGGCTTGCTGGTGTCGATGGAGATCACGGCGTCGGTGGCCGCGCGCAGCCGCTCGATGACGGGAATCACGCGCCGAAGCTCCTCGGCCTCGCTCACCGGGTCGGCGCCTGGCCGGGTGGACTCTCCCCCGACGTCGATGAGCGCTGCCCCCTGCGCCGCCAAGCGTACGCCCTCCTCCACCGCCGGCTCCAGGGAGAGGAACTTGCCTCCATCTGAGAAGGAGTCCGGCGTCACATTGAGCACCCCCATGACGAGGGGACGAGCCAGGTCGAGCGTCCGGTCAGCGCAGTGGAGCAGAGCGGGCGGAGGAGACATCGCGGTGAGGTCGCTGGCGGCTGGTGTCGGGACGGATGAAGGGGAGAGCGCACCATACAGGGTCCCTTTCGGTGATGGAGTCCCTGCAAGGCGCACGCCACGCCCGCGCGGCGCTCGGGCTCAGTGCGGTGCTCGGGCTCAGCGGAGCCCTCGGTGACTCAGTGCTGACCGGCCGGTATCGCCGGAGTCGCGGGCGCCGGCGCCGTTGGCGGCCGGTTGGAGAGCGAGTCGTCCCAGCCCGCCGGCGGCTTCGGCGTCCTGCCCGCCATGATGTCCTTCAGCTGTTCCTCATCGATGGTCTCGTACTTCATGAGCGCGTCGGCCATCACATGCAGCTTGTCGAGCGCGGTCGTGAGGATCTGGCGGGCACGCTGGTAGTTGCTCTCGATCACGCAGCGCACCTCCTCGTCGATGGCGTGCGCGGTGACGTCAGAGACCTGCTTGTGCTGTGTGACGCTGCGCCCGAGGAACACCTCGCCGGTCTCCTCGGAATAGGTGAGCGGCCCGAGCTTGTCGGACAGGCCCCACTTGGTGACCATGTTGCGCGCGAGCTCGGTGGCGCGCTCGATGTCGTTGGCTGCGCCGGTCGTAACCGACTCGGGTCCGAAGATCAGGTCCTCGGCAATGCGCCCGCCGAAGAGCGTCGCGATTGCGCTCTCGAGCCGCCGCTTGGAGAAGCTGTAGCGATCCTGCTCGGGCAGGAATTGCGTCACGCCGAGCGCGCGGCCGCGCGGGATGATCGTCACCTTGTAGACCGGATCGTGCTCGGGAACTGTCATGCCGACGATCGCATGACCGGCCTCGTGATAGGCGGTCATGCGTTTCTCGGCCTCGCTCATGACCATGGAGCGCCGCTCGGTGCCCATCATGATCTTGTCCTTCGCGCGCTCGAACTCGTCCATGCCGACGATGCGCTTGTTGGCGCGGGCGGCAAAGAGCGCTGCCTCGTTTACCAGGTTGGCAAGATCGGCGCCGGAGAACCCCGGCGTGCCTCGCGCGATCAGCGCCGGCTTGACGTCATCGGCCAGCGGTACCCGCCGCATGTGCACGCGCAGGATCTGCTCGCGTCCGCGCACGTCGGGCAGCGGTACGACCACCTGCCGGTCGAACCGGCCGGGGCGCAACAGCGCCGGATCGAGCACGTCCGGCCGGTTGGTCGCGGCAATGACGATGATGCCCTCGTTACCCTCGAAGCCGTCCATCTCGACGAGGAGCTGGTTGAGCGTCTGCTCGCGCTCGTCATGGCCACCGCCGAGGCCCGCACCGCGGTGCCGGCCGACGGCGTCGATCTCGTCGATGAAGATGATGCACGGGGCGTGCTTCTTCGCCTGCTCGAACATGTCGCGCACGCGCGAGGCACCGACGCCGACGAACATCTCGACGAAGTCCGAGCCCGAGATGGTGAAGAACGGAACCTTGGCCTCGCCGGCGATGGCCCGCGCCAGCAGCGTCTTGCCCGTACCCGGCGAGCCCACCATCAGCACGCCCTTGGGGATCTTGCCGCCGAGCTTCTGAAACTTGCCGGGGTCCTTGAGGAAGTCGACGATCTCGCCCACCTCCTGCTTGGCCTCGTCGACCCCGGCGACGTCGGCGAAGGTGACGTTGACCTGGTCCTCACCGAGCAGCCGCGCGCGACTCTTGCCGAAGGACATGGCGCCGCGTCCGCCAGAGGCGCCCTGCATTTGCCGCAGCATGTAGAGGAAGACGAGTATCAGCAGCAGCGCCGGGGCCATTTGCAGGAACAGCTGGCCGATGAAGTTCGGCGGCTTCGGCGGCCGTCCCTCGATCTGCACGTGCCCCTTGTCCAGGGTGCCGATGAGGGCGGTGAAATCGGTCTCGGGGTTGTACGTCTTGAAGGTGGACTTGTCCTTGCGCGTGCCGTAGATCAGATCGCCCTGCAGCACGACCGACTCGACCCGGTCGCCCTTCACATCGTCGAGGAACTGCGAGTAGTAGATGTCCTGCGGGGCATTCACGCTGGGCATGTACCGGCTGAATACCGCCAGCAACACGAGCACGATGACGACCCAAAGCAGGATGTTCTTTGTCAAATCGTTCAAGGGGTTCCGTCCTTCACGAACAAGCTACACCAAGCGAAACTGCCTGGCCAGTAAATAGGTCTCGGGGCTACGGGATCGCGACGCCGACGGCTTCAGGAGCTTTACGCGCGTGAAAGCCCCGCGCGCGCGCCCGACCAATCCCGGAAAACCGGCACCCTGGAACAGCTTGATCAGGGCATCGCCGCCCGGCTTCAAGACACGCTCGGCCATCCCCAGCGCAAGCTCCGCCAGCTCGAGCGAGCGGGCCTGGTCGGTGACGTCTATGCCGGTCATGTTGGGCGCCATGTCCGAGAGTACGACGTCCACCCGCCCCGCCGGCAGGCAGCCGCGCACGCGCTCGAACACCTCGGGCTCGGTGATGTCGCCCTGCACGAACTCGACCCCTGCGAGCTCGGCCATCGGCAGCACGTCACTCGCCACGACCCGGCCCCGGCGGCCGACCCGGCCGGCGGCGTACTGGCTCCAGGCTCCGGGAGCGGCTCCGAGGTCGAGGCAAATCGCTCCCGCCTTGAGGAGCTTCTCCCGCCGATCGATCTCCTCGAGCTTGAACACGGCCCGCGACCGCAATCCGGCGCGCTGGGCGCGCTGGACGAAAGGATCCGCGAAGTGCTCTTGCAGCCACCGGCTGCTGCTCCTCGAACGACGGTTCATCGGGGGCGGGGGCTCGAGTTTAGGTGCCTCGCACGGCGCATAAGTTCCTCGAAGCGGCGCACCACACCACGGCGAGCGGCGAACACGACACGCGCTAACCGAAACGGACCGTCAGGATCTCGTAGGTGCGAAGACCTGCGGGCGCAGCCACTTCGACCACCTCCCCCACGGACTTGCCGACCAGCGCCCGCGCGATCGGTGAGCTGACCGAGATGCGGCCGGCGCGGATGTCGGCCTCATCCTCTCCGACGATCTGGTAGACGACCCGGCTGGCGCCATCCTGGTCCTCGAGCTCCACCTGCGCGCCGAAGACCACCTTGCCCGTGTCCGGAAGCCTGGACGGATCGATGACGTCGGCGTTTGCGAGCTTGGTCTCGATCTCGTTGATGCGCCCTTCGATGAAGCCCTGTTGCTCACGCGCGGCGTGATATTCGGCATTCTCGGAGAGATCACCGTGCCCGCGCGCCTCGCTGATCGCGCGAATGATATTGGGGCGCGCCTCGGACTTGAGACGCTTGAGCTCCGCGCGCAGCGCTTCGGCCCCGCGCAGCGTCATCGGAGTGCGCTTCATGCGCGAAGCGCCTCCTGGTGCAGGTCCTGCAGGCGGTTCACCTCGACCTCGTCGAGGTGATCGAGCGCCTCGATGGTCGCAAGCCCCGCGGCGATCGTCGTGTAGTAGGTCACGCGCCGCCGCACCGCCTCGCGACGGAT
>Ga0307476_10000448_pt1 | contig 32706 bp, 29 predicted proteins | sample atmos_gasesECM2C_2_FD_203314 | JGI IMG/M metagenome (GOLD analysis project Ga0307476, IMG submission 203314) | Hardwood forest soil microbial communities from Morgan-Monroe State Forest, Indiana, United States - atmos_gasesECM2C_05 | ecosystem: Environmental > Terrestrial > Soil > Temperate...
ACCTCGATGCGCGCCGAGGAGCTGGCGGTGCTGCCGGCGCCGGCGACGTGGCTGTTGGTCAGGATCAGCCCATCGGGCGCCACCACGACGCCCGATCCGGTGCCGCCGCGGGGGCGGCTCCCTCCCAGTCCCTCCCCCGCACGCGGGGGAGGGTAGGGTGAGGGTGCGTGGATGGTGAGGCCGACGACGGCTGGACCGACTCTGTCGACCACGTCGATGACGGCGCGCGAATAGGCGTCGAGGAGCGCCTGGTCCTCGACTGGAAATTCGGGGCTCGGAGCGGCGGCAGCGCCGCTGCCGTCCCAGGCGGCATCGTGCAAGGGTATGATTTTCATGTTTTGTCAGGTGGTTAGCCCAGCATCGGCCGGGGGCCGGCGCAGCCGCCGGTCGACGCCATATATGGGAACCATGCCGCGGCGAGGGAAGGGCGGGCGGTCCCGTGGTTGACAGCGGCGGCGGCTTGTGGTGCCCCGGTCCCCCTTGAGGGAAAAACATATGGCTATCACCCGTGCGGCGCGCCTTGCCGTCCTGGCAGCTGTCGGCATGCTCGCCGGCTGCGGCCAGGGCCAGCAGCAGCAAAGCGCCGCCGCGCCGCCGGCCGTGACCGTGGCAAACCCGGTGCAGCGGAGCGTGGTCGACCAGGACGAATATGTCGGCCGCTTCGCCGCAGTGGAATCGGTCGAGATCCGCTCGCGGCTGTCCGGCTATCTCTCCGAGATTCATTTCATCGACGGCCAGATGGTGAAGAAGGGCGATCTCCTTTTCACCATCGACCGCCGGCCGTTCCAGATCGTGCTCGAGCAGATGCGGGCCAATCTCGCTCAGGCACGCGCCAATCTCGCCTTCACCGAAGCCGACCTGCAGCGTGGCCAGCAGCTTCTCGGCAACAAGACCATCACAGAGCAGGCTTACGACCAGCGCACCCAGGCCAAGCGCGTCGCCGAAGCCGCCGTCGCCGCCCAGGAGGCAATGGTGCATTCGGCCGAGCTCGATCTCGAACAATATAGCGAGCTGCGTTCGCCGATCGACGGCCGCATCGGCGACCGCAGGGTCGCCGTCGGCAACCTGATCACCGGCGGCGCCGGCGGCGCGACCACGTTGCTCGCCACCATCGTTTCGGTCGATCCGATCCGTTTCGAATTCTCATTCGACGAGGCGTCGTATCTGCGCTACGTGCGCTTCGCCACGTCGAGCCAGGACGTCGCCAGCCTGCACGGCAACGTTCCGGTCACACTCAAGCTGATCGACGAGAAGGATTTCCCGCACCAGGGCAAGATCGATTTCGTCGACAACGTCATCGACCGCTCCTCGGGCACCATCCGCGGCCGCGCCGTCTTCGACAATGCCGACGGCATTTTCACGCCCGGCATGTTCGGCCGCATCCGCGTGCCGGGTTCGCCACCCTATACGGCACTGCTGGTTCCAGACGCCGCGATCGGCACCGAGCAGGTGCGCAAATTCGTGCTCGTCGTCGACGACGGCAACGTGGTGCGGCAGAAATACGTTACCCTTGGACAGATCGACGACGGCCTGCGCGTGGTGAAGGACGGCCTCGCCGCCACCGACCGCGTCATCGTCAATGGCTTGATGCGCGCGCGCCCGGGCCAGAAGGTGACGCCGCAGCAGGAAGGCGCGCCAACAAAACCCAAAGGGCCGAACGAAGCCAAGGCGGGGTGAGGCCAGAAAAATGCGCATCTCGCATTTCTTCATCGACCGGCCGATCTTTGCCGCCGTGGTCTCGATCGTATTCGTCATCCTCGGCGGCGTGTCGTTCTCGCGGCTGCCGGTGGCGCAATATCCCGAGATCGCCCCGCCGATCATCAACGTCTCCGGCCAATACCCCGGCGCCAGCGCTGAGGTCGTCGCCGCCACCGTGGCGACGCCGATCGAGCAGCAGATCAACGGCGTCGAGAACATGCTCTACATGTCGTCGAATTCGACGGCCGACGGCAAATTCTCGATCCAGGTGAGTTTCGATCTCGGCACCAATCTCGATATCGCCCAGGTGCAGGTGCAGAACCGCGTCGCCATCGCGCAACCGCGGCTGCCCGCCGACGTGCGCAATATCGGCGTCACGGTGACCAAGGCGTCACCTGACCTGATGATGGTCGTGCACCTTTACTCGCCCGACAAGTCGCGCGACGCGCTGTTCATGACCAATTACGCGACGCTGGAAGTCACCGACCCGCTCACCCGCGTCGACGGCGTCGGCTCAGTCACGGTGTTCGGCAGCCGCGATTATTCGATGCGCATCTGGCTCGATCCCGATCGCATGCAATCGCTCGGGCTGACCGCGACCGACGTCACCTCAGCGCTGCAAGGCCAGAACATCCAGGTCGCCTCGGGTGTGCTCGATCAGCCGCCGGTCGCGCATCAGGGCGCGTTCCAGATCGCGGTGCAGACGCTGGGCCGGCTCGCCAATCCGGAGGATTTCGGCTCCATCGTGGTCAAAGAGACGCCGGGCGCGGTGGTGCGGCTCAAAGACGTCGCCGACGTCAAGCTGCAGGCGCTCGACTATTCGTCGAACTCCTATCTCGATCACGATTTTGCCATCGCGCTCGCCGTGTTCCAGCGCCCGGGCTCGAACGCGCTGTCGACCGCCGACGGCGTCACTGAGCTGATGGGCAGGCTGTCGAAGCGGTTCCCCTCGGGGCTCAAATACGACATCGTCTACAATCCGACGCAATTCATCCGGCAGTCGGTCGACGCGGTGATCGACACGATTTTCGAGGCCATCGTTCTGGTCGTGCTGGTGGTGATTTTGTTCCTGCAAACCTGGCGGGCCGCGATCATTCCGCTGGTGGCGATCCCGGTGTCGCTGATCGGCACTTTCTTTTTCATGGCGGCGTTTGGCTTCACGCTGAACAATCTGTCGCTGTTCGGCCTGGTGCTGGCGATCGGCATCGTGGTCGACGATGCCATCGTCGTCGTCGAGAACGTCGAGCGCAACATCGCCACTGGGCTTGCGCCGCGCGAGGCCGCCCGCAAAAGCATGGACGAGGTTGGCTCGGCGCTGATCGCCATCGCGCTGGTGCTGTGCGCGGTGTTCGTGCCCTCGGTGTTCATCACCGGCATTTCCGGGCAGTTCTATCGCCAGTTCGCCCTGACCATCGCCGGCGCCACGATCATTTCGCTGATTGTCTCGCTGACGCTATCGCCGGCGATGTGCGCGCTCTTGCTCAAGCCGCACGACCTGACCCATCGCGACGCTTGGTGGGAGCGGCCGATCCACGGCTTTTTCGGCTATTTCAACGCCGCGTTCGACCGCGTCGGCTCGGGTATTTCCTGGCTCGCCACGCGCACGGTACGGCGCGCCGCCATGATGGTCGTGATCTATCTGGTCGTGCTCGGTGTCGGCTTTTCCGCGTTCCGCAAGACGCCGGTCGGCTTCATCCCGGCGGTCGACCGCGGCTATATCATTGTCGTGGTGCAATTGCCGCCGGGTGCGTCGCTGTCGCGCACCGACGCCGTGCAGCAGCGCGCGCTGGATATCGCGTTCGGCGTGCCCGGCATCGCCCATGCCATGAATATCGTCGGCTTTTCCGGCGCCACCTTCACCAATGCGCCGAATTCCGGCGCGCTGTTTCTGGTGCTCGACGACTACAGCAAGCGCAGCCGCGATCGGCGGCAATCGGCGCCGGCAATCCAGGCCGAGCTGAACAAGCGGCTGTCCGCGATCCAGGACGCCTTCATTGTCGCCGTGCTGCCGCCGCCGGTGATGGGCATCGGCACCGCCGGCGGCTTCCGCATGATGGTCGAGGACCGCGGCGGACGCGGCTCCGCGGCGTTGCGCGAAGCGGCCTCAGCCGTGATGGCGCGCGCCAATGGCACGGCGGGCCTGTCGCAAGTCTTCACCTTGTTCGAGACTTCGACGCCGCAGGTCTATCTCGACATCGACCGCACCAAGGCGCAGCTCCTCGGTATTAACGTGCAGGACGTGTTCAACGCGCTGCAGATTTTCATTGGTAGTTCTTACGTCAACGACTTCAATTTGTTCGGCCGCACCTTCCGCGTCACCGCGCAGGCGCGCGAAGAGGACCGGCAGAACATCGCCAACGTGCTGAAAATCCGGGTGCGCAATTCCAACGGCGATACGGTGCCGCTCGGCTCGTTCACCACCGTGACCGACATTGCCGGGCCGTATCGCGTGCCGCGCTATAACCTGTTTCCCGCCGCCGAGATCGACGGCGCCGCCGCGCCCGGCTATTCGCAGGGCCAGGCCATCGCCATCATGGACAAGCTCGCCGCCGACGCGCTGCCGGATGGCTTTGCCACCGAATGGACCACGCTCGCCTACCAGCAGATCAGGGCCGGCAACACCGCGATGTTCGCCTTCGTGCTTGCCGTGGTGTTCGTGTTTCTGGTTCTCGCCGCGCAATACGAGAGCCTCACCCTTCCGCTCGCGGTGATCATGATCGTGCCGATGTGCCTCGTCGCCGCCATCACCGGCGTCATCCTGCGCGGCCAGGACAACAACATCCTCACCCAGGTCGGCTTTGTGGTGCTGATCGGCCTGGCGGCCAAGAATGCGATCCTGATCGTCGAATTCGCCCGCCAGCTTGAGGATTTGGGCCGCACGCGCTGGCAGGCCGCGGTCGAAGCGACGCGGCTGCGGCTAAGGCCGATCCTGATGACCTCGTTCGCCTTCATCCTCGGCGTTACGCCGCTGGTCTGGGCGATCGGCGCCGGCGCCGAGTTGCGCCAGACGCTTGGCACCGCGGTGTTCGCCGGCATGATCGGCGTGACCGCGTTCGGGCTGGTGTTCACGCCGGTGTTTTACGTGATTGCGCGGTGGATTGCAGAACCCGGGCTGTGGCGCCGAAGACGCCAAGAGACCAGTGCCCGGGCGGCGGAGTGACTTGGCAGATTTCACGAAACCGTGAGACCTGCCGCATCGCCCTTATTGGGGCATGCCGGGTCGTCTATTCTTTGTCTAGCCGGAATAATGTGAAGCATCCGGTGTTCTTCGCACGCGACCCCAAAGGCCGCGCCATTGCGCAACGAGGATGCCGTGGTTCGAGGGGGCGGCGTCCATCAATCTGGGAGAGGCAGACCATATGCTCGGTAAATTGTTCGCCGTAATGGCCATTCTGGCGCTCGGCATAACGACCGCCAACGCGCAAAGCTGCGAAGACATTATCACCAAGCGTCAGAACCTGATGAAGGCCAGCGGTGCCGCGGGAAAGACTGCCAGCGCCATGATGAAGGGCGAAACGCCCTTCGATCTGGACAAGGCGAAGGAGGTTCTCGCCGCCTGGGCCGAGGACGCCAAGGAAATGCCGACCCTATTCCCCGATTGCTCAAAGACCGGCGCCCACACGACCGCGGCGCCGGCGATCTGGGACAAGGCCGATGATTTCAAGGCTGCCACCGCCAAATTTGCCGCCGACGTGAAAGCGGCGCAGGACAGCACCAAGGACCTCGATACGTTCAAAGCGAATGTCGCGACTGTCGGCAAGAATTGCAGCAATTGCCATCAGGCGTTCCGCGTCAGGTCGAGCTGAAGGCAAATCGACAAAGCTTGCGGAGGGTGGCCGTTCATAAGGACGCGCCGCCCTTTGCTTTTTGATCGCGATCCATCATCCTTAAAGGCATGGCGCGTAGCGCCGCCTCGAACGAGGGGTAAGAGGCGAAGATGAGGCGCTGGCTGACGCTGCGGAAGCTTGGACTCTTCCTGGTGGCCGTCGCGGTGCTCGGCTTCGCCGCGTTCTGGTTCCTGACCATACCGGCGACTGTGCCCGCTTCGGCGCTGCAGCAATATACGCCGAACATCGCCAACGGCGAAACCATGTTCAACATCGGCGGCTGCGCGTCTTGCCACGCCATCCCCGATAAGGATCCCGACAAGGTCGATCGCACCCGGCTCGGCGGCGGGCTCGCCCTGACATCGCCGTTCGGCACATTCTACGTGCCGAACATTTCGCCCGATCCCAAGGATGGGATCGGCAACTGGAGCGAGGCAAATTTCGTGACGGCCTTGTGGAAAGGAACGTCGGAGCACGGCAGCAATCTATTCCCGGCGTTCCCCTATACGTCCTACACGCATATGCAGCTCGACGACGTGCGCGATCTCTTTGCCTATCTTAAAACTCTGCCGGCGGTGCCGGGCAAGGTACGGCCGCATGACTTGCCGTTTCCCTTCAATATCCGCCGGCTTGTCGGAGGCTGGAAATTGCTGTTCTTTCACGGTGGTCCGTTCGTGCCCAACCCGTCGAAATCGGCGCAATGGAATCGCGGCGCCTATCTGGTCAATGGGCCGGGGCACTGCGCCGAATGCCACTCGCCGCGCAACGCGCTGGGCGGCATCGTCGCGAGCCAACGCTTTGCCGGCGGCCCGTCGCCCGACGGCAAGGGCTGGGTACCGAACATCACGCCGGCCGGGCTCGGAAAGTCGGTGCTCGGCGACGTCGACTGGACCGAAAAGGATATCGCGAGCTTCCTCGGCGACGGCATGAATCCGGTCGGCGATTTTGCCGGCGCCGAAATGACCGAGGTCATCCGCAATACATCTTTGCTTAGCGCCGACGACCGTGCGGCGATTGCCAATTACATCTTCACTCTGCCGCCAATCAAAGGGCCAACGCCGCCGCCGAAGAAGAATTGAGCCGCGGCCTTTGCATCTCACGCTTTAGCAAGCTAAGCACGCTTGAACCGTCATCCTGAGGTGGCCGCCAAGCGGCCCACGAAGGATGTCGGCCGAGGCCCCGGGCCGTCGCCCTTCGAGGCTCACGACGTTCGCACCTCAGGGCGACGGATCACTGCGCATGAACTCCGGCAAAGGCATCGTTCTCAAGTTGATCTCGGCAGTGCTGTTCGCCGTGATGTCGGCGCTGATCCGCTATCTCGGCGCGCGCTATCCGATCGGCGAGGTGGTGTTCTACCGCTCGGCCTTCGCCATCGTGCCGGTGGTGCTGGTCTATGCCTGGCGCGGCGAGCTCATGGCCGCGGTACGCACCGAGCGCCCGCTCGGCCATGCCAACCGCGGCGTGCTCAGCGTCGTCGGCATGTTCTGCAATTTCGGCGCGCTGGCGCGGCTGCCGTTGATCGAGGCCAACGCGATTTCGTTCACCTCGCCGCTGATCAGCGTGGCGTTGGCCGCGCTCATTCTCAAGGAGCGCGTGCGCATCTACCGCTGGTCGGCGGTGACGATCGGCTTTGTCGGCGTGCTGGTGGTACTGGCACCGCATTTTTCCGGCGACGAATTGACCGTCGCCATGGCCAGCGCGACCAGCGTCGCCGGCGTGATCTACGCGGTCGCGGGCTCGGTCACCAACGCCGGCACCATGATCCAGACGCGCCACCTGACCAAGAGCGAGACGACGTCATCGATCGTGTTCTACTTCTCGCTGATTTGCGCGGCCGCCGGTCTCGTCACTTGGCCGTTCGGCTGGATCACGCCGACCGGTCACGAGTTTGCAGCCCTGGTGTGCGTCGGCTTTCTCGGCGGCAGCGGACATATTCTCCTGACCGAGAGCTATCGTTACGCCTCCGCCTCGATGCTGGCGCCGTTCGACTATACCTCGATGATCTGGGCGCTGGTGCTCGGCTATGCGTTCTTCGGCGAATTGCCGACGGTTATGATCGTGGTCGGTTCGGCGATCATTGCGGCCGCCGGCCTGTTCGTGATCTGGCGCGAGCGTCAGCTTGCCTTGGCGCGCCGTCGGGCGGTGGAGGGAACGACTACGAGCCTCCAAACGCCTTGAAGGTGATGATGGTGCGGGTGTCGGCGACGCCGGCGATGGTCTGCACCTTCTCGGCGATGAAATGGCCGATATCGGTCGAGGGATCGACGTAGAATTTCACCAACAGGTCGAAGTCGCCTGCGGTCGAATAGATTTCCGAGGCAATCTCGGCGTCGGCCAGCTTGTTGGCGACCTGGTAGGACTTGCCGAGCTGACATTTGATCTGCACGAAAAAGGGGATCATGCGCGCCTCCGAACCGCCAAGATAGCATATATGACGAGCCTGCAAGGGCGTTTCGGGGCGTAGTATCGTTGCGAGGTTCGGAAAGACCATGGCTATGCGGGCACCGGCCGAATTTGCCGACATCGCCGCCGACGTGCTGGCGCGGATCAAAAGCCGCGCGCCGCGGGTGCATTGCATCACCAATTCGGTGGCGCAGGCTTATACGGCGAACGTGCTGCTCGCCGCCGGCGCCATCCCGTCGATGACGATTTCACCTGAGGAGATCGCGGCCTTCGTCGCCGGCGCCGATGCGCTTCTGGTCAATCTCGGCACCTTCGATGCCGAGCGGCGCGCCGCGATCGAGCTGGCGCTCGGCGCGAAAGGGCGGCGGCGCAAAGCGCCAAGGCCCTGGGTGCTCGATCCGGTCTTCATCGAGCGTTCGCCGGCGCGCGCGCAATTCGCGCAAGGCCTGATCGAGCGCCGCCCGGCGGCGGTGCGGCTCAACCAGCGCGAATTTGCGGCGCTTGCCGGCGGCGATGCCGCGGGCAAGGCGCCGGCGCGCTTTGCCAAGGTGCACAAGACTATTGTCGCGCTCACCGGCGACAGCGACGTGGTGACAGACGGCCGGCGCGTGGCGAGGATAGCCAACGGCCATGCGCTGATGAGCCGGGTCACCGCCATGGGCTGCGCCGGGTCGGCGCTGCTTTGCGCGGCGCTCGCAGTCGAGGCCGATGCGTGGCGCGCCGCGGTCGCCGCGCTGGTCGCGCTCGGCGTCGCCGGTGAAGTCGCCGCCCTTGGCGCGCCCGGCCCGGGCAGCTTCGCCAGTGCCATCATCGATGCGCTGTACAATCTTGACCGCGCGACGCTGCGCGCGCGCACTAGGGTGTCAACATGACCGTCGATCTTCGCCTTAATGCCATCGTCGATCCCGAGCGCTCCGGCGGCCACGATCTTGCCGATCTCGCACGACGTTGCGCGCAAGGCGGCGCGACGCTCATTCAACTGCGCGACAAGATCAGCGAAACCCGCGCCATGGTCACGCGCGCACGCGCAATCAAAGAGGCGCTTGCACCATTCAACGTGCCGCTCGTCATCAATGACCGCATCGACGTGGCGCTCGCCGCCGGCGCCGCCGGCGTGCATGTCGGCCAGGACGACATGGCGGTCGAGGACGCGCGAAACCTCCTCGGCCGCGATGCCATCATCGGGCTGTCGATCAAGACCGTGGCGGAGGCACAAGTCGCGCCGGTTGCGCTGATCGACTATGTCGGCTCGGGCGGCGTCTATGTCACGGGCTCGAAGCAGCAGAAGAACGCGCCGATCGGCCCCGAAGGCTTGGCGCGCGTCGTCGCCGCGCTGCATGCCCGCGCGCCGAAGCTGCCGGTCTGCGGCATCGCCGGCATCGACGCCGGCAACGCGGCCGCCGTAATCGAAGCTGGCGCCGACGGCGTGGCCGTGATCTCGGCCTTGTCGCTCGCGCCCGATCCGGCCGCCGCAGCGCGCGCCTTGCGCGCGATCGTCGACGCCACGCTGGCGAAGCGGGGCGCGTGATGGCTGTTCCCATCGCGCTCACCATCGCCGGCTCGGACTCGAGCGGCGGCGCCGGCATCCAGGCGGATCTCAAAACCTTCGCCGCGCTCGGCGTCTATGGCGCTTCGGTGATCACGACACTGACGGCGCAGAACACCAAAGGCGTCGCCGCCCTCCACGATGTGCCGGCCGATTTCATCGCCGCGCAGATCGACGCGGTGTTCGCCGATCTCGACGTCGGCGCGGTGAAGATCGGCATGCTGGGCAATGCCGCGGCCGCCGGCGCCGTCGCGGCGGGTCTTGACCGGCATCGCCCGCGCAACGTGGTTCTCGATCCGGTCATGGTCGCCTCTACCGGTGCCGATCTGTTGCGCGCCGACGCGATGGACGCGTTGCGGTCGTTGCTGTCGCGCGCCGACGTGGTCACGCCCAACCTGTTCGAAGCGGCAACCTTGCTCGACGCGCCGCTGGCGCGCGACGAAGGCGCGATGCAGGAGCAGGCGCAAAAGTTGCTCGCTTTCGGCGCCGGCGCGGCACTGATCAAAGGCGGCCACGGCGGCGGTCCGGACAGCGTCGACCTTCTGGTCGAGGCCGATGGCTGCGCACGGTTTACCGCGCCGCGCATTGCGACCAAGAATACCCATGGCACCGGCTGCACGCTCGCGGCGGCGGTCGCCGCCGGCCTTGCCAAGGGGCTGTCCCTGAACGCGGCGGTGCGCGAGGCCAAGGCCTATGTCAGCGCCGCCATCGCCGCGGCGGATCGGGTCAGGGTCGGCGCCGGCAATGGCCCGGTGCATCATTTTCACAAGTGGTGGTAGAGGCCGCCGCGGGGCACGCTCGCCGCCGCGGGGGCGGTACGCTCCTCGACCGCTCGTCGCATTCAACTTGCCGGCGCGCCGGGCTGCTTGAGCGGGTGCGCGCGGGCGAAAGCGTCGATCTGCGACAGCGCGTTGGCGATCCGGGAAAAATTCGCAAACGGTGTCGTGTCGACCGCGAAGAATTTCGCGCCAGCCGCCTGGCTCGCCAGACAGATGTCGGCGAGCGTAATGGTGTCGCCGTGGCAATAGCGGCCGGTGGCCTTGTCGCTCAGATTGGTCTCGAGCGCGCTCAGCGCCATCAGGTGCCAATGCTGGCACCATTTGATGCGGGCCGGTTCGTCGAGCTTGAACTCGTGCTCAAGATATTCGCGCACCCGCGGCACGATCAGCGGATGGGAATCGCAGGCGACGATCTGCGCCAGCCCGCGCACCCGGGCGCGGCCCTTGGGATCGCGTGGCAATAGCGGCGGGTTCGGGTGGGTCTCGTCGAGATATTCGATGATGGCGAGTGATTCGAACAGCGCCGGCCCGTCGCCGTCGACCAAGGCCGGCAGCGCCATCATCGGATTGACCGCGCGATAGGCCGCCTCGCGCTGGTCGCCCTTCATCAGATTCACGTCCACCACCTCGTCCGGCACGATGCTTTTGAGGTTGAGCGCGATGCGCACGCGATAGGTCGCGAGCGAGCGCCAGAACGAAAACAGCTTCATTGGACAATCTCCTAATCGGTTCCCGGGTCGGCCTTCAGTCCCGCCGCCTCGATGCCGGCGACGGCGCACATTTCGTCCTTGTCCGAGGTGTCGCCGGAAATGCCGCAGGCGCCGACGATGCTGCCCGAAGCATCCTTGATCAGCACGCCGCCCGGATTGGTCACCATGCGGCCGTGGCTCGCCGCCGCCAACATGGTGAAGAATTGCGGCGTCTTTGCCGCCCGGCTCGCCAATGTGCGCGAGCCGAAACCCATGCCGAGCGCACCCCAGGCTTTGCCGAAGGCGATGTCGAACCGCAGGATGCCGGATTTGTCCTCACGCTTGAACGCGACGAGATGGCCGCCGGAGTCGAGCACGGCAACGGTGAGCGGCGCGAGATTGCTGTCGCGGGCTATTTTCAAGGCGACGTCGACGATGGTGGAAGCTTGCGCGAGAGTGACTGACATATTGGCTCCAGTGTTAAGGTGTTGAGAAACTTCTATGGCTTGCCGCGGCTCGGCCAATAGACCGTCTGGCGCGATGCGTCGCGTGGGCCGAAACCCTTGTCGTTGGATTCCTCGAGCGCGGCGAGGGCTGCTTTCGCCGCCGGCATGTCGGCGCCCTTGGCGGCGCCGGTGGCGATCATGGTCTTGAGGTCTTTGACGGCATTGGCGATGCTGAACGTGGTCGGGCCGGGATCGCGGTTTTCCATCATGGCGACGATCATGTCGGCGCGCATTTTCAAGCCGTTATTGGCGCCATTGCTCTCGACGAAGAGATCGAGAAGCCGCTTCGGCTCCCAGCCGACGTCGCGCGCCAGTGCAAAGGCCTCGGCATAAGCCTGCCAGCCGACCATCAGCGGCAGGTTGATGGCAAGCTTCATCGACGCCCCTGAGCCGACCGCACCGCAATGCTCGACCTTGCGGCAAAGCTGGTCGAGGATCGGCTTGGCGCGCGCCGCGTCGGCGGGCTCTGCGCCCATCAGCCCGAGCAGCTTGCCTTGCCGCGCCGGCGCGGTCGAGCCGCCGACCGGGCACTCAACGAAGGTGGCGCCCTTGCTCCGCACCTGCGGCGCCAGCGTGGTTCCTACGCTCGGCGGCACGGTGCTCATCTCGATGAACAGCTTGCCTGTCACGTCGCCCGACAACAGGCCCGACGGCCCGTGATAAACCGCGTCGATCGCCGCGCCGTCGGTCAGGATGGTGATAATGGCTTCGCTCGCGGCGGCCACCGCCGCAGCGCTGTCGACGACCTTGGCGCCGGTTGCCGCAATCGGAGCCGTTTTCGCCGCGGTCCGATTCCAAACGGTCACCTGGTGCCCGACTTCCATGAGACGGGCGGCGATGGCGCCGCCCATGGCACCCAGTCCCGCGACGCCGATTTGCATACTCCACTCTCCTGACGCTTCCATCCCGGCGCGGACATTATGCGATCAGTGGGCGGCGAGAAAGCCGCTTGCGCGCGGAGGGCGGATGCCATATCGCCTCGCCACGCAAAGCGACAATGAGGAATGGAATGGCTTCGGGAAAGAAAGGCGCGGTCGGTATCGTTGGCCTCGGCATCATGGGCGGCGCGTTTGCGCAGAATCTCGTGGCCGCCGGCTGGCGCGTCGTCGGTTACGACATCGCGCCGGCACGGCGCCGTGCCATGGCGCGCGCGGGCGTCGAGATCGCCGCCGATGCCGACGAGGTGGCGCGCAAGGCGAAAACCATCATCACCAGCCTGCCGAGCCCGAAGGCGCTGGCCGCGACGGTCGAGGCGATCGTCAAGGCCAAGGTGCCGCGCCGCGTCATTGTCGAAGCCTCCACCTTCACGCTCGAGGACAAGACTGCCGCCGAAGCCAAACTGCGCAAGGCCGGCCATGTCATGCTCGACTGCCCGGTGAGCGGCACCGGCGCCCAGGCCAAGGTCAAGGATCTCGTGGTCTATGCCTCAGGCGGTACCGCCGAGATCAAGAAGCTTAAAGCCATGTTCGCGGGCTTCACCCGCGCCGTGCACGACGTCGGCGCCTTCGGCAACGGCAGCCGGATGAAATACGTCGCCAATCTTCTCGTCGCCATCCACAATGTGGCGAGCGCCGAGGCCATGGTTTTGGGCATCAAAGCCGGCCTGCCGCCGCAACTGATCTTCGACCTGATCAAGACCGGCGCCGGCAATTCGCGCATTTTCGAATTGCGCGCACCGATGATGGTGCAGAACAACTACGACAATGCGACAATGAAGATCGCGGTCTGGCAGAAGGACATGGACGTCATCGGCGGCTATGCGCGGAAAATCAAGGTGCCGACGCCGATGTTCGACGCCTCAAGCGCGATCTACACCAAAGCGCGCAAGAGCGGCTACGACGATCAGGACACCGCAGCGGTCTGCGCCGTGCTGGAAAAGATGGCGGGTGTTAAGCGCGGCAAGCCGGGCAGGAAGCGCTGAGCAGGCAATTCTAGCGCGTGGCGCGGACAGCCGGTCGGTCACGGCGCGCGCAGCGTCTTGCAGCCAGCCTGGGTAGTAACGGCTTATCTGTCAAATCCGTATACTGCGCGTCATGTGACTCGGGCTGTGGGGGGCCGTGACGGCTTCTTCGGGCAATTTGCACGTCTGTTACGCTTTGGCGATGGACGACGATCCCGTCTTTGCCGATCTCGTGGCCATTTCGGCGTCCTGCGTGAGGCGGATTTATCCGACCTGCAGAATCACGATCTTGACCGACGATGACAGCTGGAAAAATATTGCCCGCGCGCGGCGACGCCTATCCGACATCGCATCGAAGATCCGGTCGGTGGGCAAAATCGAGGGCAGTCCCCGCCTGCGCAGCCGCTTTGTGAAGACACAGGCGCGCAACATGCTCGAAGGTGATTTTCTGTACCTTGACGCCGATACCGTGCCGGTCTCCGAATTCGCCGCATTGTTTGAATGCGAGGCCGCCTTCGCGGCCGCGATCGATCGCAACCGCGTCAATCCACAAGGCGGATTTCCGGCCTGGGTGGTGCCCGAATTCGAACGTTTGGGCTGGCAGCACCCGACCAAGCTCTACCTCAATTCCGGAATTCTTTTTTGGAAGGACTGCAAGGCGGCTCGTGCCTTGGGCCTGTTGTGGCATGAGAACTGGCTGCGCTACAACGCGACCGTCGAAAATCCCGCGGACCAGCCGGCTTTCAACCACAGTATCGACGCCTTGGGCATCGAGCCGAAGGTCATGGATGACGTATTCAACGCGCGCGTCGGGGTGTCGCCGGAATTCGCCCGCGGCGCGCGCATCTATCATTTCCTATCCGGCGACGAGAGAGCGGAAGGAACGTTCATTGACGCGGTGCTGCAACGCTATCGCGTCACCGGCGGCGTGGATTTTTCTCTGATCGACGCCGCCGTCGCGCGCGGCCATCCATGGATCGGGCAAGTGCCGCCGTCGGCGTCCTGAGCGCGCCATAGATTGATCCAAAGTGCCAAGCCGCTAAGCTGTACCCGGCAAATGTCCGGGAGGAAATCATGTCATCGCTCGAAGGCGAAGCGCGGATGGGCGCGGCGGCGCGGGGCAAAACGCATCAGCAGCGCAGCGAGACCCGCGACGGCATGCGCATCGATTGGGATGTGCCGATCACGATGGACGATGGTCTGGTGCTGCGCGCCGACGTGTTTCGCCCGATCAAGAAAGGCCGCTATCCGGTGATCCTCAGCTACGGCCCCTACGCCAAGGGGCTGGCCTTCCAAGACGGCTATCCGAGCGCGTGGCAGCGCATGGCGGACAAGCACCCCGATGTCACTGCGGGCTCGAGCAATCTCTATCAGAGCTGGGAAGTGGTCGATCCGGAGAAATGGGTGCCGCACGACTATGCCTGCGTGCGCGTCGATTCCCGCGGCGCCGGCTGCTCGCCCGGCGTGATCGATCATTTCTCGCCGCGCGAGACCAAGGATTTTTACGAATGCATCGAATGGGCCGGCGTGCAGCTGTGGTCGAACGGCAAGGTCGGGCTCAACGGCATTTCGTACTACGGCATTAACCAATGGCACGTGGCGTCGCTCGAGCCGCCGCATCTTGCCGCCATGTGCATCTGGGAAGGCGCTGCCGACTGGTATCGCGACATGACGCATCACGGCGGCATTCTCTGCACGTTCTGGGAAAACTGGTACGACATGCAGGTCAAGACCGTGCAATACGGCTCAGGCGAGCGCGGCAAGAGGAGCCGCGTGCACGGCGAATTGGTCTGTGGGCCGGAGACGCTGTCGGAGGCGGAGCTGGCGAAAAACCGCAGCGATTTCGGCAGCGACATCGTCGCCCATCCGCTCGACGATGCTTATCACCGCGCCCGCTCGCCGGTGTGGTCGAAGGTCAAGGTGCCGTTTCTGTCGACGGCGAATTGGGGCGGCCAGCCGCTGCACCCGCGCGGCAATTTCGAAGGTTTTGTCCGCGCCGCTTCGAAAGACAAATGGCTCGAAGCGCACGGCATCGAGCACTGGACGCATTTCTACACCGACTACGGCCGCCACCTGCAATTGCGCTTCTTCGATCATTTTCTGCATGGCAAGAACAACGGCTGGGACAAGCAGCCGCGGGTGCAGCTGCAGGTGCGCCACGTCGATCGCTTCGTCGAACGCGCGGAGAACGAATGGCCGCTCAAGCGCACCAAATGGACGCGGTTTTATCTCGATCCGTCAGACGGTGCGCTGACCGACAAGTCGGCGAAGAAGAAAACGACGATCCAGTTTGACGCCATGGGCGACGGCGTCACCTTTCTCACACCGCCCCTGGCGCACGAAACGGAGATCACCGGGCCTGCGGCGCTAAAACTGTTCGTCTCGTCATCGACGTCGGACGCCGATATCTTCGCCGTGCTTCGCGTCTTCACCGGCGACCTCAAGGAAGTGGTGTTCCAGGGCGCCATCGATCCGCACACCCCGATCGGGCAGGGCTGGCTGCGCGCCTCGCACCGTCAGCTCGACAAGAAACTGTCGGAGCCCTATCGGCCGTATCACACGCATAGCAAGAAGCAGCCGCTGAAGCCGGGTGAGGTGGTGGCGCTCGATATCGAAATCTGGCCGACCTCCATCGTGGTGCCGCTGGGCTATCGCGTCGGCCTGACCATTCGCGGCAAGGATTATGTTTATCCCGGCCCGAGCGGTGGCAAGCTGTCCAATTTCAAGAATGAGCTGACCGGCTGCGGGCCGTTCCTGCACGACGATCCGCGCGACCGGCCGCCGAAGATTTTCGGCGGCGCGACCTCGCTGCATTTCGGCGGCACGGCGCGGCCCTATTTGCTGTTGCCCATTATTCCGCCAGCGAAAAAGAAAAAATAATCCCAAACCGCGACGATTGCGGCACTTTACAGGGCGGAACGGCTTGGCCAATGATGGCGCAGCGTCATTCCGGGGCCGAGCGTAGCGAGGAGCCCGGAATCCATTACCACAGTCAGCGAATATGGATTCCGGGCTCGCCGCCTTGCGGCGCCCCGGAATGACGAAAAAGGGAGGATACGAATGTCTCGCAAATCCACGTCACGCAAGGTCAGCCGCCGCGCGGTCTTGGCCGGCACCGCAGCCGGCGCGGCCGCCGCGCTGACCCGGTTTCCGGCGCCCGCGGTCGCGCAAACCGAGCCGTTCAAGCTCGGCCTGCTCACGGTGAAGACCGGTCCGCTGGCGCAAGGCGGCATCCAGATGGAGCAGGGCGTGCTGACCTTCCTGAAGGAAAAAAATTACACCATGGCCGGCCGCAAGGTCGATTTCATCTCAGCCGACACCGGCGGCAATCCGGCCGGCACCAAGACCAAGGCCCAGGAATTGGTCGAGCGCGACAAGGTCGATGTCATTCTCGGTCCGCTCGCCGCCTTCGAGCTTTATGCGATCAGCGACTACATCAAAGAGCAGAAAATGCCGACGCTGAGCCTAGCGGCGGCCGACAACCTCACCCAGCGCACGCCCAATCCGTTCCTGCTGCGCGCCTCGGCGACCTCGTCGCAAGCCTGTCATCCGATGGGGCACTACGCGGCGACCGAGCTGAAGTACAAGCGCGCCTTTTGCATCACCGAGGATTTCGCCTTCGGCTACGAGCAGATGGGCGGTTTCCAGGCGGCCTTCACCAAGGACGGCGGCTGCGTCGTCAACAAATTGTGGCCGCCGCTGGTGACGCCGGACTATACGCCCTACATCGCCCAGATCGCCGATTGCGACGTGGTCTGCCAGGGCTTTGCCGGGTCGAACCCGCTGCGCTTCATGAAGCAATATGCGTCCGCCGGCCTCAAATATCCGGTGGTGACCGGCGAAACCGGCGGCGACGACGCCTTGCTCAAAAGCTACGGCGACGAAGCGATCGGGCTGGTCAGCTGCTGTCCCTATACGCTCGACCTGCCGATCGACGCCAACCAGCGCTTCATCGACGGCATGTTGAAGAATTACGACACCATACCGGGCCAATATGCCGGGCTGCTCTACGTCAATTGTCAGGTGGTCGAAGCGGCGCTGAAGGCGGCCGGCGACGCCAAGGACAAAGAGAAATTCATGACGGCGCTGCGAGCGGTCACTCTCACCGAGACGCCGCGCGGGCCGCTCAAGTTCGACCATTTCGGCAACATCATCGGCAACTTCTACATCCGCAAGATCGGCACCGAGGGCGCCAAATACGGGCTCAAGGTCTGGAACAAGACGATCAAGACCTACGAGAACGTCAGCCAGTTCTGGGATTGGCCGGAGCAGGACTACCTCGCGCATCCGGTTTATTCGCGCGATTATCCGCCGCTGACGAAGTGCTGATCGCGTCATTCCGGGGCCGAGCGAAGCGAGGAGCCCGGAATCCATAATCACCGCATGGTGAATTGTGGCGCGTCCGTTCAAGAATTTTACTATCGGTGATTATGGATTCCGGGCCCGCGGGCTTCGCCCGCGTCCCGGAATGACAAAAGTAGCCTAGCAGCCAGGAAGCGGAAGACGGAAATGACGTTCTGGCTGCTGCTCACCGTCAACAGCGTGACGTTCGGCGGCCTGTTATTCCTGCTCTCCGCAGGATTCTCGCTGATCTTCGGGCTGATGCGGATTCCCAATCTGACGCACGGCTCGATGTTCATGGTCGGCGCCTATTTGGGCACCACGTTCTTTTCCGGCGCGCTCGGCTTCACGCTGAATTTCTGGGTCGCGGCGATCGTCACGGCGTTCGAAGTGGCGGTGCTGGGCGCGCTGATGGAGCGGCTCCTGCTGCGCCGGCTCGCCGGCCAGCAACTGGCGCAGGTGCTGGTGACGCTCGGCGTCTCCTTCATGGTGGCCGATCTTTGCCTGATGGCCTGGGGCGGCGATCCGATCTCGGTTGAGACGCCGCCGGGGCTGGGCGGCTTCATCCGCGTCGGCACCGCGGCCGCGCCGCTTTATCGCCTCGCCATCATCGCCATCGCCGTGGTGTTCGCCGTCGCGCTCTGGCTGATGCTCGAGCGCACCCGGCTCGGCGCCATGATCCGCGCCGGCGTCGACGATCCGCAAATGGCGCGCGTAGTCGGCATTCGGGTGTCGCAGCTCTTCACCATCGTGTTCGGCTTGGGCGCGGCGCTCGCCGGATTTGCCGGCGTGATCGGCGCGCCGATCCTGTCGGTCTATCCGGGCCTCGATCAGGACATGCTGCCGCTGGCCCTGGTGGTGGTGATTCTCGGCGGCACCGGCAGCCTGCTCGGCTCGTTCGTCGGCAGCATCATCGTCGGCTTCATCTATAATTTCGGCCAGGCGCTGGTGCCCGAGCTTGCCTATTTCATTCTGTTCCTGCCGATGGTGCTGGTGCTGGTGTTGCGGCCGCAGGGCCTGTTCGGGGGGCAGGTGCTGTGATCGCCCGCGGTATCGCCATCGCCATTGCGATCCTGGCGCTGATCGCCGTGCCTTACGCGATCACCGAGGCCTATTACGTCAATATCGCCAGCCAGATTTTGCTCTACGCGATCTTCGCGCTCGGGCTGAACATATTGGTCGGTTACGCGGGCCTGGTATCGCTCGGCCATGCCGGGCTGTTCGGCGTGGCGAGCTATGCGGTCGCCTCGCTCCTGGTGCTAGGCTACGGCCACACCGTCGCCATCCTGGCCGCGCTCGCGATCGGGTTACTGTTCACCGCGGGCTTCGCCGCGCTGGCGCTGCGCGCGACCGGCATCAGCTTCATCATGATCACGCTGGCGCTCGGCGAGATTTTGTGGGGACTGGCCTACCGCTGGATCAGCCTGACCAACGGCGACAACGGCGTCAATGTCGCGACGCGGCCGATGCCGTTCGGCATCGCCCTGACCTCGGCGCCCGCGTTCTATGACATGACGCTGATCGTCTTCGTCGTCGCGGTCGCCGCGACCGCGATCTTCGTGCGCTCGCCGTTCGGCGCCGCGCTCGCCGGCACCCGCGACCAGCCGCGGCGCATGAACGCGCTCGGCTTTCACGTCTGGATGATCCGCTTCGGCGCCTTCATGTTCTCAGGCCTGCTCACGGCGGTCGCCGGTATCCTCTATGTCTACTACAACAGGTTCATCAGCCCGCAGACGCTAGCGCTGCCGGCCTCGGCGGAGGCGCTGCTGATGGTGATTTCCGGCGGCGCCGGCACGCTGCTCGGCCCGATCGTCGGCGCCGCGCTGGTGGTCGTCATCAAGAACGTGGTCAGCGCCTATGTGGTGCGGTGGAATTTCATGCTCGGCGCCATCTTCGTCGCCATCGTCGTGTTCATGCCGGAAGGTCTGGTGCCGGGCTTGGCGCGGCTGTCGCGTTCGGCGTGGCGGGCGATGAGCGGACCGAAAAAAGTGCTGCCGGCCGCGGAGCCGAAACCATGACCGCGCTTGCCGTCCAAGGCTTGAGCAAATCGTTCGGCGGCCTGCGCGTCACCGCCAACGTCAATCTGAAAGTCGAGCCGGGCGAGCGGCGTCTGATCATCGGCCCGAACGGCGCCGGCAAGACCACCTTGTTCAATCTCATCACCGGCGAGCTGCCGCCCGATGCCGGCTCGATCCAATTGTTCGATCGCGATATCACCAAGGTGGCGAGCCGCAAGCGCGCCCATCTCGGCATGGCGCGCACCTATCAGATCATCACGCTGTTTACCGGCGACACGATTCTGCGCAATGCAACGCTGGCGCTGCTCGGGCTGTCGCCGCTGCGCTGGAATCCGTGGGTGGCACTGCACCGCCAGCAGCATCTGGTCGACGAGGCGCGCGCCGCGCTCAAGCGCGTCGGCCTCGATCATATCGCCGACCGGCCGTTGGCCGAAACCTCCTACGGCGAGAAGCGTCGGGTGGAGATCGCCATGGCGCTGGCGCAGAACCCAAAGGTGCTGCTGCTCGACGAGCCGTTCGCCGGGCTATCGATCGACGAGCGCCGCGATGTGCGGCAACTGCTCACCTCGATCCCGCGCGATGTCACCATTGTCATGATCGAGCACGACATGGACACCGCGCTCGATCTTGCCGACCGCATCACGCTCCTCCATTTCGGCGAGGTGATCGTCGAAGGCACCCGCGCCGAAGTCGTCGCCGATCCGCGCACCCGGGAGGTCTATCTTGGCGAATAGCGCGCTCCGCCTGCACGACATCGACGCCTATTATGGCGACAGCCACGTGCTGCAGCGGGTGTCGTTCGAGCTTGGCGAGGGCCGCCTGCTCGGGCTGCTCGGGCGCAACGGCGCCGGCAAATCGACCTGCATGAATATCAGCGTCGGGCTGTTGCCGCCGCGGGCCGGCGCCGTTGAAGTGTTCGGCGCCGTGGTGACGCGGCTGCCGCCGGAATTGATCGCGGCGCGCGGCGTCGCGCTGGTGCCGCAGGGCCGCCGCGTGTTCAAGAGTCTCACCGTGCGCGAGAACCTGATGGTCGCCGCGCGCACCGAGCACGCCGGCCGCCGCCACGCGCCGTGGACGGAGCTGACCGTATTCGCCATGTTCCCGCGCCTTGCCGAGCGCCGCACCCAGCTCGCCGGTTACCTCTCCGGCGGCGAGCAGCAAATGCTCGCCATCGGCCGCGCACTGATGAGTAATCCGCGGGTGCTGTTGATGGACGAGCCGTCGGAAGGCTTGGCGCCGCAGATCGTCGCCGAGGTGATGTCGACCATCCGCAAACTGAAAGAGAGCGGCCTCTCCATTGTGCTGGTCGAGCAGAGCCCGAAACTCGCTTTCGACATCGCCGACGACATCGTCATTCTCAATTCCGGCCGCGTCGCCGTGGTCTCGGCCGCCGCGGCGCTGAAAGCCGACGGTGTCGATCTGCGCCAGCATTTGGGCGTGTTTTGATGTCGGACGACAGAGGACGGATGACAGACGACAGAATAAGAAAGATGAGGGCGAAGATGACATATCTGTCCTCCGTCGTCCGTCGTCGTAGCGCTAACCGCGGGAAGGTGAGGAATGGCCAACAACATCGTCGTCGGTTTCGTCGGGCTCGGCACCATGGGCGGCCGCATGGCGACCAATTTGCAAAAGGCGGGCTTCAAGCTCGTGGTGCACGACCTGCATCGCCAAGCCGCAAGCCATCATCTCAATGCCGGCGCGACCTGGGCCGAGACGCCGCGGGCGCTGGCGAGTCAGGCCGACGTGATTTTCTCGTCGCTGCCGGAGCCCTCTGACGTCGAGGCGGTAGCGCTGGGCCCGGACGGACTCATCGCCGGCATAAAGCCGGGCGCCGCCTATTTCGATCTGTCGACCAATGCGCCGAGCGTAGTGAAAAAACTCCATGCCGCCTTCGCCGAAAAGGGCGCGCATATGCTGGATGCGCCGGTGAGCGGCGGCCCGGCCGGTGCCGCCTCGCGCAAGCTTGCGATCTGGGTCGGCGGCGACGAAGGCGCGTTCAAGGCGCACAAGGCGGTGCTCGACGCCATGGGCGACAAGGCCGCCTATATCGGGGCGATCGGCAGCGCCACGGTGGCAAAGCTTGTGCACAACATGTCGGGCTATGCGGTGGTCTGCGCGCTGGCCGAGACGTTTGCCATGGGCGTGAAAGCCGGCGTCGAGCCGCTGGCGTTGTGGCAGGCCGTGCGCCAAGGCGCGGCGGGGCGGCGCTTCACCTTCGATGCGCTGATCGACCAGTTCCTGCCCGGCACCTACGATCCGCCGGCATTCTCGCTCAAGCTCGCTCACAAGGACGTCGCGCTTGCCAACGCGCTCGGCCGCGAGCTCGGCGTGCCGATGCGGCTGTGCAATCTCACGCTCGCCGAGATGACGGAGGCGATGGGGCGGGGCTGGGGCGGCCGCGATTCGCGCGTGGTGATGAAGCTGTCCCAGGAACGCGCCGGCGTCGACATCGCCGTCGATGCCGAACGGATGCGCGAGGCGCTCGCGGCCAAAGACAAGTAAAGTTGCTGATGGCCGACAATCCGGCGCCGATCACCCGACGCGACTTTCTCAACGGCATCCCGATTGCCGTGGGCGGCGCCGTCGTTGCCGGGTTGTCGCCGGAATATATTGCGGCCGCCTTTGCCGACGGTCCGGCGCCGCAGGATGCGCCCGGATATTATCCGCCGGCGCTGACCGGGCTGCGCGGCAGTCATCCCGGCGCTTATGAAGCCGCGCACCGCCTGCGCGACGGAGATTTCTGGTCACAGGCGGGCGATCTCAAGCCAACGAACGAAGACTACGACCTCGTCGTGGTCGGCGGCGGCATCAGTGGGCTTGCGGCGGCGCATTTCCACCGGGCCAAGCATCAGGACGCCCGCGTCCTCATTCTCGACAACCACGACGATTTCGGCGGTCACGCCAAACGCAACGAATTTTCGCTCGATGGGCGCATCGAGCTGATCAATGGCGGCACGCTGTTGATCGACAGCCCGCGGCCATACAGCGCCGTGGCCGACGGTTTGTTGAAATCGCTCGGCATCGATCCAGTGGCGCTGACGCAAAAATGCTCGCACCCCGATTTCTATCCGTCGCTCGGGCTGCATCGCGGCATATTTCTCGACCAGGAAACTTTTGGCGCCGACAAGCTGATCGCCGTGCCGCAGGGGGTGGCGTGGGCGCGGCTGCTCGCCGACGCGCCGTTGTCGCCAAGGGTGCGAAGCGACATCGCGCGCATCCAGGAAGCCGCGATCGACTATATGCCCGGTCTTACGTCGGCGGAGAAGAAGACGCGCCTCGCCGCTATGAGCTATCGCGACTACCTGTTGAACGTGGTCAAGGCCGATCCCGGCGTCATCCCGTTCTACCAGGCGCGGACCCACGGCGAGTGGGGCGTCGGCATCGACGCTGTGTCCGCGCTGGACGTGTGGGCGTTCAAGTTTCCGGGCTTCGACGGTCTTAAGCTTGCACCCGGCTCGGCGCCGCACATCGGCTACACCGCCAACGGCTATGCCGACAATGGCGGCTCGTACACGTTCCATTTTCCCGACGGCAATGCCTCGATCGCGCGGCTTCTGGTACGCGATCTCATTCCCGACAGTGTGCCGGGCAACAGCGTCGAGGATGTAGTTACCGCGCGCATCGACTACGCGCGGCTCGACAGTCCCAATTCACCGGTGCGCATCCGGCTCGGCAGCACGGTGGTGCGCGCACGCAATGTCGGAGATCCAGCGTCGTCGGACGGCGTCGAGATCGCGTATTTTCGCGGCGGTGACGTGTATACGGTGAGCGCGCGGGCGTGTGTGCTGGCCTGCTGGAACATGATGATCCCTTATCTCTGTCCGGAATTGCCGGCGAAGCAAAAAGAGGCGCTGCGTTATCTGGTCAAGACACCGCTGATTTACGCCAACGTGGCGTTGCGCGATTGGACGGCGTTCAAGGCGCTCGGCGTATCGTCGGTTTACGCGCCGGGCTCCTATTTCTCGTCGCTCTCGCTCAATGCGGTCGTCGATATCGGCGGCTACAAAAGCCCGCGTTCGCCCGACGAGCCGATGCTGGTCCGCATGGTGCGCACGCCATGCCAGCCCGGGCTGCCGGAGCGCGATCAAAATAGAGCCGGGCAGCACGACATCTTCAACACCACGTTCGAGACCTTCGAGCGCAACATCCGCGACCAGCTGGCACGGATCCTCGGTCCGGGCGGATTCGATCCGGCGAGCGGCGTGACGGGCATCACCGTCAATCGCTGGCCGCACGGTTATGCTTACGAATATAACCAGCTGTTCGATCCGGAATGGCCGCAAGCGCAACAGCCGCATGTGATCGGGCGGGCGCGGTTCGGGCGCATCGCCATCGCCAACTCCGATTCCGGCGCCGCCGCCTATACCGACTCGGCCATCGATCAAGCTTATCGCGCCGTACAGGAACTTTTGCAGACTTAAGCTCAATGCAGCAGATATGACAGCAACGCCGGGTCCGTTGTTCGCGCTCGCGCTGGCCTCGATCTCGCTGATCGGGCCGCTGGCGGTGCATCTGTTCATGCCGGTGATCCCGGCGGTGAAGGCGGCGCTCGGGCTGTCGGACGCGCTGGCGCAGCTGACGTTCAGCATCGCCCTGTTCGGCATGGCCTTTGCCACGCTGTTCTACGGCTCGCTGTCCGATCGTTACGGCCGCCGCCCGGTGCTGCTCTCCGGGCTCGCTCTGTTTCTCATCGGCAGCGCGGTCTCGGCGGCGGCCGGTTCGATCGTCCCGCTGATACTCGGCCGGCTCTTACAGGCCATCGGCGCCGGCTGCGGCGTTACGCTCGGCCGCGCCATCGCCCAGGACGTCTACGGCCGTGATCGGCTGGTCAAGGCGCTGGCTTACCTCACCATGTTCTACACCATCGGCCCGATGATCTCGCCGATCGTCGGAGGCGTGCTGATCGACACGTTCGGCTGGCGCAGCGTGTTCGGTTTCGCGCTGCTGCTTGGCGCGGCAATCGCGCTCTGCGCCTATGTCGCCGTGTTCGAAACCCGGCCGCCGTCGCCGCAAAATCGCGTCCGCGGCAACGTCTTGCGCAATTACGCCGAGCTGTTCCGCCATGTGCGCTTCACCGCCTTCGTGCTGCAGTCGGGTTTCATGACCGCGACCTTCCTGACCACCGCCACGGCGGCATCGAGCCTGTTGAAGGACATGCTGCACCGGCCGTCGACCGAGTTCGGCATCTACTTCTTGCTGTTTCCGTTCGGTTTCCTCGCCGGCAATTTCATCACCAGCCGCATCGGCAACCGCGTCGCCAACGAAACCATGGTGCTCGCCGGCTCGCTGTTGTCGCTCGCCGCGGTGACGACGCAATCGAGCCTGCTGCTCGCCGGCTTGGTGACGCCGCTGACCCTGTTCGTGCCGGGTTTCTTCATCACCATGGCGCAGGGCCTTTCGCTGTCCTACGCCCAGTCCGGCGCCATGGAGACCAATGCAAAACTCGCCGGCACCGCCGCCGGCGTCGGCGTCTTCGTGCAGAACTTCTGCGGTGCCGCCTTCGCGCAGTTTTATGGCTTCATCGCCGACGGCACGGCGGTGCCGCTGACCGAGACCACCGCAATCACCGTGCTGTGCGCCATGCTCGCCGGCACGCTGCCGTTCGTGATGGCGCGCCGGGCCCGGCCGGCTTAAACTTTCAACTTCGACTCCAACAAGGACGCCCAATGACCGAGCAATGGAATAAGTACGAGAGAACAGCTGCGCGCCGCCACGGCAAGCCGGGGCGCGAGGTGCGGCCGCAGAGCGTGACCGTCGATGTTCACGCCCATGTCGGCGTGCCGGAAGCGGCGAAATTCGTCGAGCCGTATCTCGATTGGGCGACCATCCCGCTGGCGCATTTCGCCAATGCCGAGACCAAGGCGCTGAACCAGAAGCAGGAAGCCGACATCCGGGCGACGGCGGGTGCCGATCGACGGCTCGCCGATCTCGACGCCATGGGCGTCGACGTGCAGATGATCGCGCCGCCGCCGCCGCAATGCTACTACACGGTGCCGTTCGATATCGCGGTCAAGGCGGCGCGGATGGTCAACGACGGCATCGCCGCGTTCTGTGCCAAGAGGCCCGACCGCTTCAAAGGATTCGGCACGGTGCCGATGCCCGACGGCCATGAGGCGGCCAAGGAGCTCGAGCGCTGCACCAAGGAGCTCGGCTTCAAGGGCGTGCAGGTCATCACCAACGTCGCCGGCAAGGAATTGTCGGATGCGGCGTTCGCGCCGTTCTGGAAAAAAGCCGAAGAGCTCGGCGCTCTGGTGATGATCCATCCCAACGGCTTCACCGACGCCACGCGATTGACGCGGTTTTACTTCAATAACGTCATCGGCAATCCGCTGGAGACCACGATCGCGCTGCATTACCTGATCTTCGACGGCGTGCTGGAGCGGCATCCAAAGCTGAAAATCCTCGCCGTGCACGGCGGCGGCTATCTCGGCGGCTATTCCGGCCGTATTGACCACGCCTGGGGCGCCCGCTCGGATGCCCACGGCGACCTGCCGCAGCCGCCGACGAGCTATCTCAAGCGCGTCTATGTCGACACCGTGGTGTTCACGCCGCATCAGCTCGCCGAACTGGTGCGCGTATTCGGCGTCGACCACGTCGTCATGGGCACCGATTATCCGTTCGACATGGCCGATTTCGATCCGATCGGCCATATCGCGTCGACGCCGGGCTTCGACGCCGCGACCATCGCCGCGCTCGCCGGCGGCAATGCCAAGCGGCTGCTGGCATTATAGGAAAGGGGCAAGAGCATGCGGCAAGCCGTTTTAGCCTGCGCGGTGCTGTCGGCTGTGACAGTCTTCGCTTGTCCGTGTCAGGCGCAGAGCCCAAACGACTCGGACGAGGCCCGCATCGACGATGTCATCACCGCCAGTCACATCCTGACCAACGAAGGCATATTGGACAGCTTTGGCCACGTCAGCGCGCGCTCGGCGAAAAATTCCGATCATTTCTTCATGCCGCGCGCCATGCCGCCGGCGCTGGTGTCGCGCGCCGACATTGTCGAAGTCGGGCTTGATTGCAAACCGGTCGATCCCAACGCGCCGCGGCTGAACGGCGAACGCTACATCCATTGCCAGGTGTACAAGGCGCGCAGCGACGTGCAATCCGTCATCCATACCCACGATCTGGCCGTCATTCCTTTCGGACTGACCGGAATTGCACTCAAGCCCGTGCTCGCCCAGGCCGGCTTCCTGCCGCCGCAGGTGCCGCTGTTCGAAGTGCGCGAGGCCAATGCGTCGGAGCCGGAGACCAAGCGCGGCATGCTGGTGCTTAACGCCGCTCTGGGGGATGCGCTGGCCAAGAAACTCGGCGCAGGCCCCGTCGTCTTGATGCGCGGCCACGGCGAAACCGTGGTCGGACATTCGGTGCGCGAAGCGACGGTTCGCACCATCTACACCCACATCGACGCCCAGGCGCAGAGCGCGGCGCTGGCGCTCAGCCCCAACATCACGGCTTTGAACGATGCCGAATTGGCGACCAACGCCGCCGAGAATTTCGACGCCGACCGGCCATGGCAGAACTACAAGCAGCGGCTGCCGGCCGGACGCTGAGCCGCTCTGACGCGCATCAACGCACCGGCATCGGCAATCGACGCCCGTTTGGCGATTTGCTATGACCGGGCCACTGTCGCGGCTTGGCGCATGAGGTCTGGTCCGCAGATCCTCGCCCACCGCTCCGGGGAGTGTTGCAGACGATGGCAGGCATGGTGATTGTCGGCGGCGGGCTCGCGGGATTGGCCGCGGCGCAGGCGCTGTCCGGTTTCGGAATCAAGGCCGACGTCTTTGAAACGGCGCCCGCCCTGGGCGAAATCGGCGCCGCCGTCAATGTCGCGCCGAACGCGGCACGGGCGCTTATCGCCATCGGCTTGGGGGAAAAGATCGCCGCCGTAGGCACGCGGTCTCCGGGCATTTACACGCGAAACATGCAAACCGGCGAGTTTCTCGAATTCAACGACCGGCTGAAAGCGGCGCAGCGCTATGGCGCGCCGTATTATACGTTTCACCGCGCCGATCTGCTGGATGCTCTGGCGAGCGGACTGGATCGCAGCTTGATCCATCTGGATCATCGCCTCGTGGGGGTCGAGGAGCGAAGCGAAGGCGTCGTGCTCGCTTTCGCCAACGGCGCCAAGGTCGAAGCCGATTTCGTGATCGGCGCCGACGGCGTGCGCTCGGTCATCCGCCAGGCGCTCTACGGCCAGGATAATCCCACCTATACCGGGCAAATGGTCTGGCGCGCGCTGTTGAACGGCGCCGATGTGCCGCCCGAGGTGCTCGAACCGACCGGCCATATCCAATGGGTGGGCCCGGGGTGTCATCTGCTGGCCTACTACATTCGCGGCGAGAGGCAGGTGAACATCGTCACGCAAGAGGACACCGACAAATGGGTCGAGGAAGGCTGGTCGACCCGCGGCGATCCCGACGAGATGCGTTTGAGCTTTCCGAACCCGGAGCCGCGGCTCGAAAAACTTTTGAGCGTCGTGACCGAATGTTCGAAATGGGGCCTGTTCACGCGACCGCTGACGGGGAATTGGGGCCGCGGCCGCATCCAACTCATCGGCGATGCGGCGCACGCCATGCTGCCGAACGCCGGGCAGGGCGCCTGCCAGGCCTTCGAGGACGCGTATGTGCTCGCGCGTTGGCTCGACGCCTGCCGCGATCCGGTCGAGGCATTCGCGAACTTCCGCCGCATCCGGATTCCGCGCGTGCATGGGGTGCAGCGTTTGTCGCTCGCCAATGCCCGCTTCAAACATCTGCGCAACGCCGGCGAGCAAAAGGATTTGATCAATTCCGGCAAAGGCAGCGTTCACGGCACCGCCGAATGGGTTTGGTCCGGCGATCCGGTCAGCGGTTGGGATAAAACGCCGGTCGTTCCGGCCATCTACGCAGATACCGGAGCGCCGTCATAAGCGCGGTGTGCTGCCGTTTCGCCCTGACTCGTTCCCTGTCATCATCCGCGCAGGCGGATGATCCAGTAATCACCGCGCGGCGATTACTGTATGCTCCGCTTGCGCGGAGCATGACAAATCAAGAATTATCTCCGCCGATATTACTCGATCTTGAGTCCCAGCGCCTTGATCAATTGGCCCCACTTCGCATAGTCCGCTTCGATGATGCCACGCATCTCGCTCGGGCTGCTGGAAGCAGGCTCGAGGCCCGCGGCGAGCAGAACCTTTTGCGCGTCCTGCAGCGCCACGATTTTTGCGATCTCCGCATTGAGCCTTGAGATACGCTCGTCCGACGTGCCGCGCGGCGCGAATATCGCGAGCCACGACATGGCGCTGAAATTGGCAACGCCCGCCTCGCGCAGCGTCGGAATATTCGGCATGGCCCGCGAGCGCACCGGCTCGGCCACGCCCAGGGCGACAACCTGGCCACCACCGATCATCGGCAGGACCGCAGCCGTATCGGTGAAAGCCAGGGGAACCTCGCCGGACGCGACCGCCGCCGCGGCCGGCGCGCCGCCGCGATAGGTCACCGGCTGCATCGTCAGCCCAAGCTCGCGCTTGAGCAACTCGCCGGCGAGGTAGGACGACGAGCCGAGACCGGCAACACCGTAGCTCAGGGGCTTGGCCTTCGCCGCCGCGACAAGATCGGCAATCGATGTGATTCCAGCGTGCGCATTGGCGGTCAAGATCAGGGGGCTGCTCACCACTTTGCCGATGGGCACCAAATCGGCGAGCGGATCGTAATTGACCCGCGACAGGTGGACATTGATGGTGACCGGGCTGTCGGAGAGGATGATGAGGGTGTGGCCGTCTGGCTCGCTGCGCATCAGGTCTTCGATTCCGATCGCGGCATTGGCGCCCGGCTTGTTTTCCACGATGACGCTCTGACCGACGCTGTCCTGCAGATTCTTTGCGATGACGCGCGCGGTCAGATCGATGCTGCCGCCCGGCGCATAGGGCACGATAATCCGGATCGTCCGGTTCGGGAAAGTTTCCGCGTGAGCGGCCGCGGCGATGCCGACGGCCGTGAGCAAAACGATCAGCCAGCGCTTCACGTGAAGGAAGTCCATCATGAAATTTTCAATGATCCCCCTCGAGCTTGCCCCCGGCCGCCTGCACGGTCTGCTTCCAGCGCGGAATTTCCTTGCGCAAAAAGGCTGCGAACCCATCCTACAGGCTGCGCTTGCATTACTCCCGCGCTATCGCGGGGGCGAACGAAGCGACATCGTCACTTCAACTGATCGGCCACCTTGTCGATGCCCGCCTGCGAGCAGTCGTCGTCCTTGCCGGGTGTGCCGGAGACGCCGACGGCGCCGACGATTTCGTTGCCGACCTTGATCGGCAGCCCGCCGGCGAGCGCCAGGATGCGGCTATAGTGCCGCGAGCCCACCGTGTCCGGCCGGTCCTGCAGGCGCTTGACGAAATCCGCCGAAGGTTGGCTGAACGAGCGCGCCGTATAGGCCTTGCGGTCGCTGCCCTCGGGCGTGCTCAAGCCGGCGCCGTCGTCGCGCAGCATGACGAGCGCCAAGCCCTCGCGGTCGACGACGGTGACCGAGATTTTGTATCCCATGGTGCGGCATTGAGCGATCGCCGCGTTGGCGATGGTCTGTGCCAGCTCAAGCGTAATGTTCTTCTGCGTGACGATGCCTTGTGCGCCAGCCGGCGATGACAGGACGGCGATGACGGCAACACTCGCAAGACCCTTCGAGATCGGCGACATGAGGCAAACTCCCTGATTAATTCGCGGTTAGGGAGGAGAGGATACTCCGGCTTGCGGCTCGCTGTCTGCGGCGGCGCCCATTGCCTGCCCCGGCCAGAGCCATTAAACGGGTCCCGTCCGTCGCAAAAAGGTCACCGCGCCATGCGACGGATCCAAGCGCGATAGACCAGGGTTTGGCGATATTTGCCGGGGCGTCATGACGACCGCCGAAGCTATCAGTCCGGTTGCCGCTACGGGAACGGTGCGGTTTCTCGGCGACGAGTCCGCGTATTGGCGCCTGCGCATCAAAGGCGCCGCGCTGGTGGTGGTGACGCTCGGCATCTATCGGTTTTGGCTGGCCACCGATGTGCGCCGCTTTCTGTGGTCGAACACCGAGGTCGCCGGCGACACGCTGGAATATAATGGGCTGGCCACCGAACTGCTGGTCGGCTTTCTGTTCGCGGTCGCCATTCTGGTCCCGCTCTATATGGTTTTTGCCATCGTGATGCTGGAATTCGAAATGGTGGTGGTCAAGCCGGCGCTCATCGGCTTTGCGCTGTTGTTGCTGCTCGGCGAATATGCGCTGTATCGGGCGCGGCGTTATCGGCTGACGCGCACGGTGTTCCGCGGCCTGCGCTTCGACCAGCATGGCTCGCCGTGGCGCTATGCCGTTTACGCGCTCGTTTGCTGGGGCATCGTCATCGTCACGCTCGGGCTCGCTTATCCGTGGACGCAGGCGTTCATCGAGCGCTTCAAGATGCGCAACACCAGCTATGGCGATCTGCAAGGCCGGTTCGCGAGCTCCGGGCTGTCGTTGTTCCTGCGCGGCCTGCCGATCTGGCTTCTCATCGTCGGGCCGATCGTCGTCGCGATCGGCGTGCTCAGCGCGCAAATCGACTGGGATGCGCTCAGCCGCCTGATGGAAAACGGCGATGACGACACCGCCGAGGTGATCGGCAACATGCTCGCTCCCGGAATCGGCATTGCGATCGCCGCGATCGCCACCAGTGTCATCGCGCTGCCGCTGCTCTATCCGGTGTTCCAGGCGGTAAAGCTGCGCTGGTGGATTTCCGGGCTACGCTTCGGCGAGGTCGCCGTCAGGTCGCGGCTGCGCGCCGGGCAGGTGTACCGGGTCTATTTGCGTCTCATTCTTTATTTTTTTCTGCTCGGGTTGCTGTCATCGATCATGGGCGGGATGCTGGTCTTGACCGTCTTCGGTATTGTCAGCCTGGCGCATAATGCCAATCTCACCCAGCTGGTCGTCGGCGCGATCTCGCTTCTGCTTTATGTCGTCGTCGCGATCGGCTCCTCGACCATCTATCAGGTGGTGGTGGTGGCGGGCTTGTGGCGGCTCGCCGCGGAAACGGCCGAGCTGACCGGCGAACAGGCGCTGCAGGGCGTGCGCGCCACCGGCTCGCCCAGCTCGGCGCTCGGCGAAGGCCTGGCCGATGCGCTCGGCGTCGGAAGCATCTAGCGATGACGCTCACCGCCGACACGCCCGAGACCGCGCCGGCAAGCGGCCCCGCCATCTATTTCGACGGCACCTGCAGCGCGCGCAACGACGTCGTGGTCGAAGCCACGACCGCGGGTTTGCAGATCTTCGGGGCCGACCGGCGCCTGCTCGACGAATGGCTTTATGCCGAACTGCGGCGGCAGGCGGCGCCCGACGGCGTATTGCGGCTCGGCCGCAGCGGCGAGACCTTGCTGGCGCGCCTCGAAGTCCGCAATGCCGCGCTCGCCGCCGCGATCGAGGACCGTGCGGTGACGCTCGACCGTGGCGGCACCGCCGAACGCAGGCTGCGGCGCAAGGTCGTGATCTTGAGCATCGCCGCGGTGGTCTCGCTGATCGCCACCGCGATCATCGGCGTGCCGGTGCTCGCAGCCAGGCTGACGCCGCTCATCCCGGTCTCGGTCGAGCAAAAACTCGGCAAAGCGGTCGACAAGCAGATCCGCGACACGCTCGACACCAAACATCTCGGTACGGCTTTCGTGTGCGGCACCGGCGCCGGCGCAGCGGCGGGACAGGCCGCGCTCGACAAGCTGGTCGGCAAGCTCAAAACGGCGGCGGCGTTGCCGTATTCGTTGCATGTGGACGTGGTGCGGCGAGCGGATTTCAATGCGTTCGCGTTGCCCGGCGGCCACATCTACGTATTCCAGGGGCTGATCGATCGCGCCCAGTCGCCCGACGAACTCGCCGGCGTTTTGTCACACGAGATCGGCCATGTCGCACACCGCGACGGCACGCGCACGGTGTTGCAGACCGCGGGGCTGTCGTTCCTGTTCGGCATGATGCTCGGCGATTTCGTCGGCGGCGGCGCCGTGGTGATCGCCGCCAAGACCGTGCTGCGGTCGTCCT